>Ga0208767_1001571_pt1 | contig 17979 bp, 17 predicted proteins | sample VirMetDEL_Mar_21_FD_184514 | JGI IMG/M metagenome (GOLD analysis project Ga0208767, IMG submission 184514) | Aqueous microbial communities from the Delaware River and Bay under freshwater to marine salinity gradient to study organic matter... | ecosystem: Environmental > Aquatic > Marine >... | reverse complement strand
GCGGTCACAAGCAAGTGCTAAAATGGGGACAAGTGCAATGGGAAAAGGATAAACCCGAAACCGCCAGCTATATATGCGAAGGCTGTGGCAGCGTATGGGATGACGCGGATCGTTATCGCGCTGTGCGCGCTGGTGAGTGGGTTGCACACAATCCAGACCACAAAATAGCCGGTTTTCATTTAAGCGGGCTATATAGCCCTTGGACACCGCTTGCGGATGCCGCGCGTGATTTCCTAGTTGCTAAAAAGTCGCCGGAAACGCTGCGAGTGTTTGTAAACACATTCCTTGCCGAAACGTGGGAAGATGAGGGACAAACAGTCGGCGATATTGATTTTCAAAGCCGCGAAGATGATTGGGGCGAAACCGTACCGGATGAAATTGTGGTCGTTACAGCTGGCATCGATGTGCAGGATGACCGGCTTGAACTTGAGATCGTTGGTTGGGGGCGTGATGAAGAAAGTTGGTCGCTGGGTTACAAAACGCTTTATGGCGACCCGTCAACGCCGCATTTGTGGAATGACCTTGATAATATTCTAAAGGTGGCCTACACGACCGAAAGCGGTCGTCAGCTAGGTATTAGGGCAGCGTGCATCGATAGTGGCGGTCATTACACGCAAGCGGTCTATAACTTTGTCAGGCCAAGGGAAGGTCGGCGCATATTTGCCATCAAAGGTATGGGCGGCGAACAACGGCCACTGGTGTCCAGACCGACAAAAAACAACATTGGCAAGATTAAATTGTTTGCCGTTGGCACTTTTCCAATCAAGGAATTGATTTTTTCTAGATTGCGCGTACAATCTGAGGGTGCGGGTTATTGTCATTTTCCGGCGGGGCGTTCTGACGAATATTATCAGCAATTAGCAAATTCTGAGAAAATCGTCACAAAGTATCAAAAAGGGTTCCCACGCCGCGATTTTGTCAAGACACGCACAAGAAACGAAGCACTTGATTGCAGGGTCTACGCATATGCTGCGCTTTGCATCTTGTCGCTGAATATCAATGCTGTTGCCGATAGGGTGGTTAATGCGCCGGAACAAGAAACAAAGCCGCAGCCGCAACAGTCCAATTCATTTGCGCGCCGCCCGAAGCAAGGTGGCTTTGTTAATAGCTGGCGGTAAATAATGGCAAACAGATTTGATATTGATGAAGCCCCTGACGGGCAAGCACCCGAAACAATCATCATTGGCGATTATCTGCTTTGGAAGCGCACCGATCTGATTAGCGACTATCCACTGGCAACGCATTCGATGGAATATGTTGCGCGGATCACTGGCGGCGGGTCAACTGAAATTAAGGTTGCTGCAACCGAAAGCAATGGCACTTATGTTTTTGAAGTGGATAGCGCAACGTCAGCCGGTTACATTGCTGGCTTTTATCATTGGCAACTAGAAGTCACTGAAACCGCTTCCGGCAATCGCGTGGTTATCGAACGCGGCACATTCACTGCCATTGAAGATTTAGACATTAACGGCGCAGACCCACGAAGTCACGCCGAAATAATGATAACAAAAATCGAAAGTCTATTGCAGGGCAAGGGTGACGCTGATGTTTCAAGCTACAGCATTCAAGGCCGGTCACTTACAAAGCTGTCATATCAAGAATTAATCCAAGCGCGTGATTATTTTCGCAAAGAATATGCCAAAGAACGGCAAAAAGAGCGCGCTGATGCGGGTGAGAATACCGGCGCAACCATCTTGGTGAGGTTTTAACTATGGGCATCTTTGACTTTTTCAAAGCAAAGCCCCAACCACGCAAGGCGGTTAGGGCGTTCCACGGGGCTGACACTGGCCGACTATTCAGTGATTTTGTATCTAGCAGCCGGTCGGCAGACAGCGAAATCAAACCATCCTTGCGCGTTTTGCGGGATCGTTGTCGCGAAATCAGCCGTAACCACCCATATGCGAAACGCTATTTACAGATAATGTCAACTAATGTGGTCGGCGCGAATGGCGTGCGGATACAGGTTCGCAAGCGCAATGACGATAATTCGCTTGATAGTGTAGGCAATCGGATGATCGAGCAAGCGTGGCAAGCGTGGGGTCGGGCTGGTTTCTGCACCGTTGATGGCCGCGTGTCTTGGGTGCAAGCGCAGCGGTTGTTTATGGAAACGCTGGCGCGTGATGGCGAAGTGCTAATCCAAAAGATCAAAAACCCAGCCGGAAACCCGTTTGGCTTTTCGTTGAAGTTTCTAGAAGCCGACTATCTCGATGAAGGTTATGACGCACGATTGAACAACGGCAATGAAGTGCGGATGGGTGTCGAGTTAGACAAGCGCACCGGCAAGCCGCTAAATTATTACCTGTTTGAAGATCACCCACATCACGATCAAGGTTATGGCAGCAAGACAAAGCGGCATCATAAGATCGTGCCAGCTAGTGAGATTATTCATTGCTATTTGCAGGATCGTGCCGGTCAAACGCGGGGCGTGCCGTGGATGAGCAACGTATTATCGCGCCTAAAGATGCTGGACGGTTACGAAGAAGCCACGTTGGTCAATGCGCGGGTTGCTGCGTCAAAGATGGGTTTCTTTGTATCACCGGAAGGCGATGGCTTTGTTGGCGATGATTATGATGGCGCAGCACCGATTTTAAACGCGGAACCGGCAACCTTTAGTCAGCTTCCTGCCGGAATGTCGTTTCAAGCCTTTGACCCGCAAAACCCGACAGACAGCTTTGCGGAGTTTGAAAAAGGCATATTGCGCGGGATTGCGTCCGGCCTTGGGGTCAGCTATGTATCGCTGGCAAACAATCTTGAAGGCGTTAGTTATAGCAGCATCCGGCAAGGCACAATCGAAGATCGCGACCATTTCAAGATGGTTCAACAATTTATGATTGACCAGTTTATTGACCCGATATATCGGGCTTGGCTAGAAATGGCGATCACTGTTGGCCGTGTCAGCTTGCCGATGGGGAAGTATGATCTGTTTGCTGATGAAGTGATATACCGGCCACGCGGCTTTGCTTGGGTTGATCCGGCTAAAGAGATCACCGCAAGCGTTGCAGCTTTGCAAAATGGCATCGTTACTTTGCAAGATGTGCATAGTCAATATGGCCGCGACACTGAAGAAATCTTTGAACAAATCAATCGTGAAGCTGAACTTGCTGATCGCTATAATATTTCAACAGCATTCCAGCCGTTCGGCGGTGGATTGACTAGCTTTGGTTCAGCAAAGCTATCTCAAGAAGAAGTGAACAAAAAAGATGGCAACATATAAAGGCGTTGAAATCAGCCTAAAGCCAACCGAAGGTATGGCAGCCGAAGCGCGTAAATTTAAAAAGTGGCGCGAAGAAGGCAAACAAGGTGGGACTGATGTTGCTGTAGCGCGTGCTACACAACTGGCTAACCGGCAAGAACTATCTGCCGACACAGTGCGCCGGATGCACAGCTTTTTCAGTCGGCACGAAGTTGACAAGCAAGCTGAAGGTTTTAGTGCTGGTGAAGATGGTTATCCGTCAAAAGGTCGCGTTGCTTGGGCAGCGTGGGGCGGTGATGCGGGGCAAACTTGGGCAAGGGCAAAAGATATGGCTTTGGATAGAATTGATGAAGGCGAACGCGCTGCACCAGATGCACTTTCGATTGGTGACTTTGTATCGTGGGTATCATCCGGCGGCACCGCGCGGGGCGAGATTGAACGCATCGAACGCGATGGATCAATAAACGTGCCAGATAGCGATTTTACAATTACCGGCACGCCAGATGACCCAGCCGCATTGATCCGCATATACCAGAACACAGACGAAGGCTACGAAAGTACAGATCGCCTTGTTGGTCACAAGTTCAGTACATTGACCAAGATTAATGACTTGCGTTATATTAGCACGAGCGAGGTAAATACAATGGATAGACACATTCAAGATATTGTCGAGACTGACGACACCGTGACAATCACTTTTGGCAAGTCAGATGCGACACCGCCGGTTGTTGAAACCGCTGGATACAAAGAAGATGATGATCGGCTAGATCGCGGGGAACTGGTTTTTCGTTCGCGTGCTGCGGATATGGTCGAAGAAGATGACCGCCGCGTCAGAATGTCGATTTCGAGCGAAGAACCTGTTGAAAGGTCTTTCGGTTTAGAGGTTTTGCGTCACGATGATGGCGCGGCAGATTTGTCACGATTGAACAGCGGTCACGCACCATTATTGCTTGATCACGATCTGACAAAACAAATTGGTGTCATTGAAAGAACTTATTTGGATCAAGCTGATCGAAAGTTGCGGTCAGTGGTTCGCTTTGGAAAAAGCGCACTGGCTCAAGAAGTTTATCAAGACGTCAAGGATGGTATTCGGAGCAATGTCAGCATCGGTTATCAAATCCGCCAAATGGAAGACAAGAGGGCTGACGGGACGGTCGGCATTTCATCTTGGTTGCCATACGAAGCCAGTATTGTGAGCGTTCCGGCAGATGCCGGAGTTGGCGTTAATCGCAATGCTAATTTTGTCGAACCTACTATCAAGTCAAAGGAAAAAGTTATGACTGAAGTAAATCACGATGAAATCCGTGAGGCAGCCGCCGAAGCAGCCAAGCGCGATTTTCAAAAGAATGCCAGCGAGATCATCAATCTTGCTGTTAAACACAACCGCCGTGACCTAGCTGACAAAGCTATCGGCGAAGGCCAGTCTGTTGCACAATTCCGCGCAACATTGCTGGACGCGATTGGCGAAGGAAAGCCACTTGAGCAGTCAGCCGGTGCGGTTGATATGTCAGCTAAAGAGCAGCGTGAATATTCATTTATGAAAGCTGTTCGTGGCCTTGTAAGTGGCCACGGGCTTGAGGGTCTTGAGCGCGAAGTTTCTGAGCAAATCGCAAAGAACAATGGACGTGAGGCACGCGGCTTCTATGCACCAGATAATTTTTGGGGCGGCAAGCGTGATCTAACCGCTGGCACAGCTACAGCCGGTGGACACTTGGTCGGCACAGATCATCTTGGTGATCAGTTTGTTGACGCTTTGCGCTCTCGCTTAGTGTTCAATGAGCTTGGCGCACGCTTTATGACTGGTCTGCGTGGCGATGTTGCTATTCCAAAGCTTGCAACTGGCGTTTCAGCCGGTTTCGTTGCTGAGAATGGCGCAACATCTGAAGTGAACGCTGTTTTCTCACAGATCACAATGTCACCAAAATCATTAGGTGCATTTACAGATATCAGCCGCTTGCTGATGATCCAGTCTGATCCATCTGTTGAACAAATCGTTCGCGATGACCTATTGAACGCAATTGCTCAAAAGGTTGAAGATGTTGCAATTGAAGGCGGCGGTTCAAACGAGCCAACTGGAATTATTGGAACAGCCGGTATCGGGTCAGTTGCAATCGGAGCCAATGGTGGCGATTTAACTTGGCAGGCGATAACTGATCTTGTTAAAGAAGTCGAAGTTGACAACGCTGCAATTAATGGCGAAACACTTGCATATTTGACAAACCCGAAAGTTAAGTCACATATGGCTTCAACTTCAAAGGTTGCGTCAACCGACAGTGTAATGTTGTTAAATGATCCTTGGGATAGCCTCTATGGTTATAATCTTGCTATCACTAACAACGTGCCATCTGATTTAACAAAAGGCACACTCGATCCGGCGTCTGCTATGGTGTTTGGTGACTTTAGTCAATTGATGATGGGCTTCTTTAGCACTCCAGATATTCTGATTGATCCATACACAGGTGGCGCATCTGGTGCTATCCGCATCCGCGTGATGCAAGAACTCGACATTGCTGTTCGTCACGCGCAGTCATTTGCTGCGTGTTTAGACATTGATGTCTCTTAAATAAAATGACGGGGCGGCTCCGGTCGCCCTGTCTTTCCTGTAGGGGGTAAATATGAAAATAAAATGTAAACGTAATATTTTAATTTTTGGCAAAGCTCACGAAGTTGGTGACATTGTTGAGGTGGATGAAAATGTAGGTTTTGATTTGGTCAATACTGGCAAGGTCGAAGTTTATGAAGAAAAGCAGGGCATCACTGATCGGGCAATTGGCCTTACAAAGAAATCAGCAAGCAGCCTAGTCAAGCGGAACACAAAGAAAAAATGACAACAAAACTGATCAAAATCACAACGCTAAAAGACTGTCAAGCAGGATCGGTCGGGATTATGCTTGCTGGCGAAGATCACGATGTTCGTGAAAATGAAGCGAACAAACTGATTGATCGCGGATATGCAAAACTGTGGTCAGCTAAAGTTGCCAAAGCAGAAAAATTGGATGATGAGGGTTTAGACTGATGGCTGTCGAAACCGCAGATGATCTTGCTGTGTTTTTTAACACTAATGACTTTGGTGTGGCAGCAAGCAAAGACAGAGATAATTTACTGCTTGAAAGTGGCTTTTCGTTGCTTGCGGAAGATGGTAGCCAAATCCTTTTTAGTGACGGGTCAAGTGTGAATGGCATATTTGATAATGATTTCGTAGAGGTTGACGCTGGCGGCGGGGTTGGGTTTGCTTTGCAACAGCCAAGATTTGTTTGCCGCACAGCAGATGTTTCAACTACTGTTGAGGGTGACAGTATTTCGATAAATTCAGTAAATTACACAATAAGAGTTGTGCAAGACGATGGAACTGGTGTCACAACCTTAGTTTTAGAAAAACAATAATGGCGCACGTTCGACAGCAAATCCGCGACCAGATCGTGACTAATTTGACCGGATTGCCAACAACCGGCAGCAATGTTTTCCGCAGCCGTATTTTTCCGCTGGAACAGACAAAGCTTCCGGCATTGTGTATTTTTACTATGAGCGAAGCGACTGAATTTGACACAATAACCTTATCGCGTTCGGTAAATCGGGTTTTGGAGGTTGCTGTTGAGGCTTATGTTATTGGGATATTGAATTATGATAATGCGCTGGATGGAATTGCGGTTGAGGTTGAAGAAGCCATTGCCGCTGATGTAACGCTAAACAACCTAGCAAAAGATGCACAGGTTGTTGCGTTTGAGGCTGACTATAGTGGCGATGGCGAACAGCCGGTGGCCGTTGGTCGGTTTACAATATCGGTGCAATACCGCACCAAAGAAAATGACGTTGAAACTGCCGTTTAGAAAAGGAACTTAAAACGATGGCTACTTTTAAAGGAAACGATGGTGTCGTTCTAATCGGCACAGACGTAATGGCTGAAGTGATTTCATTTAGCGTGGACGAAACCGCCGATGTGATCGAGGACACAGTTATGTCCGATGTGGCGAAAACTTACAAAGCTAGCTTTACTGACTTCACAGCTACCGTAGAATGTTATTTTGATGACACTGATACAGCGCAAAACAACGTGACCGCTGGCGATACTGTTGTTCTAAAATTGCAAATGGAAGGCAACACAAGCGGCGATCACCAGCTAACCGGTTCAGCGATTGTCACTAGCCGTTCAATCGGTGTATCATCTGACGGTATTAACACCGCCACCTATTCGCTGCAAGGCACTGGTGGACTAACTGAAACAACCGTTTAAGGGGTAAATTATGGGTTTGGGAGAACAGATCGCCGCAAGGCGTAACCGCGACCGCAAGGTTATTAAAGTTGATGAGTGGGGCGAAGATGGTCAGCCATTGGTTATTTATTCTGGAGCCATTACCGCTGGCGATATCGACAAGCTGCAAAGAAAGCACAAAGACTTTCTGAATAATATGACAATTGCCGGAATGGTTGATTTGATTATTAGCAAAGCTGAAGACGCCGATGGCAAACGGTTGTTCACTCTTGAAGATAAAATGTATCTGATGGGTGATAGCGTGGCCTTGATTGCTGATATTGCTGGACAGATGTTCGGCGAGGTTGAAAGCATTGAGTACGCTGAAAAAAACTAAAGGGCGACCCGTTGAGGCTGAATATGCTGGCCTTGGCGGATCGCCTACACAAAACACAGTCAGAAATCGAAGAACTGACGCTAAATGAATTAAATGAATGGTTTGCTTACTTTAGGGTGATTGAAAATGGTAATGAAAAATAATCTGCCGATCACAATCACCGCTAAAAACAATACCGGCACAGCATTCGCCAGCTTGCGTTCTAGCCTTGGCAAAATCAAAGGCGCGATCTTCAACGTGCAAACCGCTATTGCCGGTATCGCTGGCGCGACTGGCTTTGGCCTTTTGATTAAATCGACTGTTCAAACAAACAGAGAATTTCAATCATTAGAAGCATCGCTGAAAACCTTTTTAGGGTCAGCGGATAACGCGTCAAAAGCATTTGAAGTTTTGCAAGTGTTTGCGGCTAAAACCCCATTCGCATTGAAAGAAGTTGTTGGCAGCTTTAACAAGCTGATTGCCGTTGGTCTAAAGCCATCAATCAAGACGATGGTGGCATTCGGCAACATCACTTCCGGCGTGGGCAAATCACTTGATCAGTTTGTCGAAGCTGCGGCTGATGCGGCTGTTGGTGAGTTTGAACGCTTGAAAGAGTTTGGCATCAAAGCCAAAACAGAAGGCGACAAGGTTTCCTTTACTTTTAAGGGAATGACTACAACGGTTCAAAAGAGTTCTGAGGCAATCACCGGATATTTGGTTGGGTTGGGTGAAACTCAATTTGCCGGTGCAATGGCAGAACAAACCAAAACTTTGAATGGTGCTTTTTCAAATCTTGGTGATAGTTTTGACACGTTCAAAAAGGCAATTGGCGAAGCTGGTTTCAATCAAGCTTTGATAGAAGTGTCAAGATTTTTTGGCGATATGATGCAAAGCAGTAACGGGCTGGCAACATCAATCGGTCAGTTCTTGGCATCTGGCGTGCGACTTATTCCGGCAATGTTCACTAATATAGGTCGTGCCGCTGATTTTGTTTCGCGCAATATTGACTTTTTACGGCGCAGTTTAATTGCCGTAACGTCTTACCTTTTTGCAAAGGCTATGCTTGGGCAAGCGTTGGCGTTTATTAAATTTGGCAGTTCATTATTAAAAGCGCAAAAGGCAATGATATTGTATCGCGCTGCACAGAAAATGTTGATGTATGGAACGCTGACTGTAATTGCTGTCATTGCGTCAATGACCGATAATCTTGATAGGGTTATTAACGCAGTAAAGTTTGCGGCTGATGAGTCGATGAAACTAGCGGAAAAAGCGTTCCCCGGTCTCACTGATGCGGTCAATAAATTGTTACCTAATCTGGACAGCCTTGAAGCTGGTCTTGAGAAAGATAAAAACGAAGCACACTTGACCGGCAATGCCATTGCCGCATTAGACGCGCAGCTTGCAGCGTTGATGCCGGATATGGAAAAGACAACAGAAAAAACTGATACGCTTGCCGAAAGCTTAAAAAAGCTAAAAGAAAAAGGCAATGAAGTTCAAGAAGGTCTTGGCAATGCGGCGGTGCGTGGCGTTAAATCTTTGGAAGATGCGCTTGTTGATGTGACTATGGGTGCTGCTAGTGCAAAAGATGCTTTTAAAAATATGGCGCGGTCGATCATTAGCGATCTAATCCGCATACAAATTCAGCAAACAATCACAAAACCTTTAGCGGCTGCGATGGGTGGCGGCAATTTTCTTTCTACTATAGGCAGCGCACTTTTTGGCGGTGGCAAAGCTATTGGTGGATCGGTGCGAGCCAATACGCCATATATGGTTGGTGAACGTGGCGCAGAAATGTTTGTGCCAAATAGCAGCGGGTCTATAGTGCCAAATAACAAGCTGGGCGGTGGCGGTGTAACTGTCAATCAGACCATCAACTTATCGGCTGGAGTGTCGCAAACAGTACGCGCTGAAGTGATGGGTATGTTGCCGCAAATTCAAGAAGCATCAAAAGCGGCTGTGCTTGACGCAAGGCGGCGCGGTGGTTCATTCAGTGCGGCATTCGGGTGATCTAAATGGCAATATCATATCCACTAACATTTCCAACGCAGACCGGCATCGCCAGTGTAAATTTGCACGCGATCAACAGCGTTGCAATCTCATCTAGTCCGTTTACTTACAAGCAGCAAGTAGTAGCACACACAGGTCAACGCTGGGAGGCTGAAGTAAGTTTGCCGCCAATGAAACGCGCAGATGCTGAAGTTTGGATTTCGTTTTTGCTATCCTTAAAAGGTCAGCGCGGCACGTTCTTGATGGGCGATCCTAATTGCGCCACGCCACGCGGCAGCGCGTCATCAACGGCTGGCACACCTGTTGTTAATGGTGCTGACCAGACCGGCGACAGTTTAGCGATTGATGGCTTGCCGGTAAGTGAGAATGGCTATTTGCTTGCTGGCGATTATATCCAGCTAGGCGGCGGCTCTAGTGCGACACTGCACAAGGTTCTAACTAATGTTGACAGCAACGCATCTGGCGAGGCAACTTTGGACATTTGGCCTAGCATCCGCACAGCACCGGCAGATGACAGCACTGTGGTGGTGGCTAGTGCTGTTGGCAATTTTCGGCTGTCTACAAATCAATCAGACTGGTCGATTAACAACGCTTCTTTTTATGGCATCACATTTCCAGCCATCGAGGTTGTGATTTAATGAGCCGCGATCTTACCCAAAGCATTGTTGATAATTTAGATGCGACAGAGATCAGACCGTTCTTTGCTGTTGAATTATATTTCGACACGCAAACTTTACGAATGTGGACTGGACTAGGTGATTTGGTTTCCAATGGCAACACATACACAGGCACCGGTCAATTTTTAGAGATAAGCGAACTAAAAGAAACCGCCGAAATTTCAGCAAAAGGTGCGACCGTTAGTCTGTCTGGCATACCTTCAAATCTTATTTCATTAGCAATCAATGAGCCTTATCAGGGTCGCAAGTGCAAAATATTATTTGGTTTGCTAAATTCAAGCAATGCACTCATTGCAATAGATGAAATGTTCAACGGTTACATTGATCAGATGACTATTGCTGAAGGTGCTGAGACTAGCACTATTGGCATTTCCGTTGAAAGCCGTTTAATTGACTTAGAGCGAGCGCGCATTTTTAGATATAACGATCAAAGCCAAAAAGCCAGATATGCAAATGATAAAGGTTTTGAATTTGTCGAAGATTTGCAGGACAAGCAATTTAATTGGGGGCGTGGGTGAGGCTGCACGATTGGCCGGAGCGTTTTGATTTTTTTATTAATGAGTGGCGATATAAAAAATTCAAATGGGGTCAAGTTGATTGCGTTAGATTTGTTAATGAAGCGTATTACGCGCAGATGGGCAAGCACGTTTTTTCTGATTGGTTTGGAACCTACACGACTGAATGGGGTGCGTTTCTAAATTATCATCGGCAGCTAAAACGCAGCGGTCATACAAATATTATAACGGCGATTAATAGCCGTTTAAAGGCCGTAGACTGGATTGTGCCGCCAAGGGGTGCGATTATAGGTCGGGGCGACTACGGGGCGCTGATGGTGACTGAAATCGCTTTGGGCGTTGCGCTAGGTGATAAGGTTGCGTTTTTAGGTTATGATGGTCTGGAATTTTCACCGGCTAAACCAACTGATTTGATTTGGGTTGTAGAATGAACAAGATCACGCTTCTAAAAACCACAACATCGCTAACATCTGCGGCGATGATTGCCCTTATTCCAGAAGCAGCTTATGCGATGCCGCCGGTTGTTGTTGCTGCGGCAGCTAGTGCAGCACTTAGCGTTGGCGCGGCTTGGGTTTTTGCTGGAACTGCAATAACACTTGGCGGCTTCTTTTCTGCTTTTGCTTTAAATGTTGCGCTTGGGCTTGTCAGTCAGTCGCTTTCACCAAAGCCAAATGCGGGCGGTCAACCAGCCGGAACATCTGCCATATTGGTTAGCGGCTTGTCGCCGGTTTCAGATCACCAAATCATTTATGGCCGTACAAAAATTGGCGGGGCTGTGGTTTATAAAGAGGCCACAGATAACAATAAATTTCTGCACATCGTTGTTGCTCTAGCCGGTCACGAAGTTGAAGAAATCGAAACAGTGTATTTAAACGATGAGGCTTTGACGCTTGACGGTGATGGCGAGGTGACTGCGCCGGATAAATATGCTGGGATTGTTCGGATTAATAAACATTTAGGACTGTCAACGCAAACGACAGATGCCGATTTGGTTGCAGAGAGTGCTGGAAAATGGACAAACGATCACAGGCTGCAAGGCATTGCTTATGTGTATGCGCGTCTTGAGTTTGAGGCTGACGCATTTCCAAACGGTGAGCCGAATATAACGGCGATTGTTAAAGGCAAAAAGGTATATGACCCGCGCACATCTTTAAGCGCATACTCTGACAATGCCGCCCTTTGTTTTAGAGATTATCTTACAAGCGATTATGGATTAAATTCACCTGCTGATGAAATTGATGACACGCTAATCATTACTGCGGCAAATATCTGTGATGAAAATGTGACCTTGGCAGTCGGCGGAACAGAAAAGCGATACACAACAAACGGCGCGTTTTCGACTGGCGTTAAACCGGCTGATGCTATCGACAGCCTTTTGCGTCCAATGGGCGGCACGCTTTGGTACAGTCAAGGCAAATGGCGCGTCAAAGCTGCGGCATATCTAACTCCAACATTGACATTTGATGAAGATGATTTGCGAAGCACGTTGCAGATCAATACGCGACATTCGCGGCGTGACAACTTTAACATTGTGCGCGGTACGTTTCGCGGTTCGGAAAGCAATTGGCAGTTTAGCGATTTCCCAGAAATCAAAAGCACTGCGTTCATCCAAGTTGACAATGGTCAAGAAAGCGCGATGGATTTGGAGCTTGGTATGGTTTCATCTTCAGCGACAGCGCAGCGTATTGCCAAGATCGCACTATATCAAAATCGCGAACAGCTAACATTATCAGCCAGCTTTGGAATGCGTGCATTTCAAGTTCAAGTCGGTGACGTGATTTTATTTAATAACAGCAGAGCCGGTTTTGTAAACAAACCATTTGAGGTTTTGTCGTGGACATTTGGTTCTGATGGGAATGGTGCGCTTGAGATAAAAATGACGCTGCGCGAAACATCTGCGGCAGTCTATAGCTGGTCGGCTGAAGAAACTGCTTTTGAAACGAACAACACAACGCTAGCTGACCCGTTTGACGTTCCGGCAATTGGTCTGAATATTAGCAGCGAGGCGCGGGTGATTAATGAACACCTTTCAAATGTTATTATTGCAGAGGTCACATCGGCGGCACCAGAGCGCATCGACAATATTGAAGTGCAGTTCAGAAAAACCGGATCAACTACATATTCGACTGGCTACACCGGCGACCTTGGCCGCGTTGAAATTATTGATGTTGAAGATAGTGACTACGATATACGCGCAAGGGCGATAAATACGTTTGGGATCAAGGGAGATTTTACAACGCGGCTTGGCGTGACTGTTCAAGGTTTGTCTGATCCACCGGCTGACATTACTGGCTTTATTGGCAGCGTTACCGCTGGCGGCTTGCATCTGGAATGGGAGCCAGTGCCAGACCTTGATTTGTCGTTTTATCGCATTCGCTATAGCAGCCAATCAACCGGCGCGACATTCGCCAACAGCACCACAGCGATCAATAAGGTTGCACGCCCCGCCAACAGCGTCACAGTGCCGCCACGCGCAGGCACTTATATGATTAAGGCTTATGACAAATCGGGCAACGCCAGCGTCAATTACACCAGCCTAGTCATTAACCAAAATGATCTGCGCGTTTTTGCTAATACGTTGACACAAACAGAAAACCCGTCATTTAGCGGCACAAAGACCGGCTGTCAAATTATTTCCGGCGATTTGCGAATAACCAGTCCAGCGACCGCACCGACAACCGCAACGTATGATTTCAGCAATTACATCGACACGGGATCAGTCAACTTGTGCGAAGTGACAATGCCAATGGATGTTGTGCGGATCGACAATAGTGCGCCTTTGTGGGATACTATCGCTGGCAATTGGGATAGTTTTGCTGGCAATTGGGATGACTGGACAGGATCGGTGCAGTTTACCGACACAAATGTTTTGCAATATATTTCGATCACTGATGACAATCCGGCTGGTTCACCAACGTGGTCGCCTTACAAACAATTTAAAACTGGTGACTTTTCAGGACGTGCATTTAGGTTTAGAATAGAACTGCAATCGACCAACGATGACGTAACGCCAAGCATTGATGAGTTAGCTGCAAAAGTTAGGTACGGGTAAATGGCCACACACGATTATGTAATTGACAATCAATCAGCCCCATCAGCGCGGTCTGACATAAATAACGTGTTGCAAGCGATTGTTACAAATAACAGTAACACATCTGCGCCATCGGTTACTTATGCCGGTATGTGGTGGCTTGATACCACAAACAATTACTTAAAACTGCGCGATAAGGACAATGCTGATTGGGTTATCGTTGGTGAGTTGGATGTAACCAATGATCGCTGGAAGCTGATTAGCGATAGCATAAAAGCTGCATCGGCTGGTGGCATTGACGTGCTAAACAGCAGCGGCACAAAGATTATTGACTTGCAAGTGGCATCACAAGCCACAGCCGAAGCTGGCACAAACAACACTGAGCTGATGACACCATTACGCACAGCGCAAGCGATTGCCGAAAATGCGGTGTCTTATCCGCAAGTCATCACAACGCTGACCAGCGGCACTACCTACACGATCCCATCTGGCGCACAAGCTATTCTGATCAGAGCATCAGGCGGTGGAGGCGGTGGTGGACACAGGCGCATAACGAACAACAGTTCAGGTGAGGGTCTACCGGGTGCAAACACAACCGTGACAAACGCTACCTTGGGTATCTCAATAACCGCAAAGGGCGGCCAAGGGGGCATTACAGCGACAGGGGTGGTGTATGGTGGCTTTATGGACTACTTGACCGGCGATACCGGCGGTGATGTCCAGCGTGGCAAAGGGGCTGGCGGCGGTTCTGCGTACAGCGATAACTATGACACAGCAGCTTTTGCCGGAAGATCAGCAAACCTTGTAACCAAATATGTCACAGGTTCAAGCGTCGGCGGTCAAACGCTTACATATTCGATTGGTGCAGGCGGAGCAGGTTCGGCATTTGGAAAACAAGGTGAAACAGGTTATATCGAAATTACAGTTTGGTAGGTAAAAATGGCCGATAAAAAAATATCCGAATTGACAACGATCACCGGCGCAGAAACAGTCGCAGATGATTTTTTTGTTGTTGTTGATACCTCTGGATCAGCCACCAAAAAAATTAGCCGCGATGAATTGACTAATGCGGTTGGTGGCCCTCAAACTGGTGCTGAGATTAAATCTCTTTATGAAGCTGAAGCCGATACAAATGCTTTTACTGATGCCGAAAAATCCAAACTATCTGGCGTTGAAGCTTCAGCTACGGCAGATCAGACTGGTGCAGAGATAAAGGCTGCTTATGAAGCCGAAGTCAATGCGTTTACAGATGCGCAGTTCACTAAATTGGCTGGTATTGAAACGGCAGCGACTGCAGATCAAAGTGATGCTGAAATCAAAACTGCTTATGAAAATAACAGCGACACCAATGCCTTTACTGACGCTGAAAAGACAAAGCTGGCAGGCATTGAAGCTAATGCAGATGTCACAGACGTTACAAACGTAACTGCTGCCGGTGCTTTGATGGACAGTGAAGTGACTAATCTCGCACAAGTTAAGTCATTTGACAGCGCAGATTATGCTACGGCTGCACAAGGCGCTGCGGCTGATGCAGCATTGCCGAAAGCGGGCGGTGCTTTAACTGGCGCAGTCACAACCAATAGCACATTTGATGGTCGTAATGTATCTGTTGATGGCAGCAAATTAGATGGGATTGAAGCCGGTGCCACTGCCGATCAAACAGCGGCAGAAATCCGCGCATTGGTTGAGGCCGCAACAGACAGCAACGTATTCACTGATGCAGACTACAGCAAACTAAATGCTATTGAGGCATCAGCCACGGCAGACCAAACAGCCAGTGAACTACTTACTGCTGTAAAGACGGTCGATGGCTCTGGGTCAGGCTTGGATGCTGACTTACTCGATGGTCAACAAGGCTCGTACTACACAGGTTACACTGATACAGCCGTATCCAACTTAGTAGATAGTTCACCATCCGCACTGAACACACTGAACGAATTAGCCGCTGCTTTAGGTGACGATGCTAACTTTAGCACCACTGTTACTAATTCTATTGCCACAAAACTACCGCTGGCGGGCGGAACAATGACTGGCAATATTAGTTTTGCAGCCGGTCAAACTTTTGATGGCAGGGATGTGTCAGCGGACGGTAGCAAGCTAGATGGCATAGAGGCTGGAGCTACGGCAGATCAGACTGGCGCAGAAATCAAAGCAGCCTATGAAGCCGAAGCAAATGCTTTTACAGATGCGCAGTTTACCAAACTAGCTGGGATCGAGGCATCGGCAGATGTAACAGACACAGCTAACGTGACTGCCGCTGGCGCTTTAATGGACAGCGAGGTCACTAACCTTGCACAAGTCAAGGCTTTTGATAGCTCCGATTACGCTACAGCCGCGCAAGGCACAACCGCTGATGCAGCATTGCCAAGAACCGGCGGTGCAATGACAGGGGCTATCACAACCAACTCGACTTTTGATGGACGAGATGTTGCAGTGGATGGTGCCAAACTGGATGGGATTGAGGCTGGAGCCACGGCAGATCAAACCGCTGCTGAAATTAGAGCAGCCGTTGAAGCAGCAACAGACAGCAACGTGTTTACAGATGCCGATCACACAAAGTTAAATGGCATTGCTACAGGCGCAACAGCCTACGGCGACAGTGACGTTGACACGCATTTAAACACATCAACCGCAGCAACCAATGAGGTTCTTAGCTGGACTGGCACTGATTATGATTGGGTTGCTCAGTCTGGCGGCGGCGGTGCGCTTGAGCTTTACGCTGAAAACCCTAGCAGTCCAACTGCGCCTTCTGCGACAGGAACAAATGCCGTTGCTATTGGTAATGGTTCTACTTCCTCCGGTAGTAATTCAATTGCAATAGGTCAAAGTGCAAATGCTGCTAATGGCTTGGCTCTTGGTAAATCGGCAACGTCAAATGGTAGTGATGCAACTGCTATTGGGCCTTATGCACGGGCAGACGCCAACGCATCTACGGCAATAGGAGCATCAAATAGCGGACAAGGTGCTAAAACAGCTTCGGGTGGTGGCTCTGTAGCTCTTGGTGGTTCTTACGCTTCCGGCGTAGATTCTTTTGCCGCCGCAATTTCTACCAACTCAGTTGCCTATGGTGCGAGTGGTGCTAGTTCAATTGCTATGGGTAGATTAGCAAAAGCGACAGGTCAAGATGCAATAGCAATAGGCGATAATACGCAAGCGACTGCAACTAATGCGATTGCTTTTGGCAATTTTGGGGTTGCTAGCGCAATAAAATCCAGTGTTTTTGGCGGCGATGGAAATGTTGCTTCTGGCGGTAAATCAATAGCAATAGGTGGATATTACGCAGAAGCAAGAGAAGAATGCAAAATTGCTTTTGGCGGCGGTTATATTGGTACAGGGCCGGCAACTCACGCTTATCAAGCTGGTTTGCTATGTATGGGTGCCGACACAACTGATGCAACAGCAACTATTTTAAGGTCTAGCAACACTGCTGCTGGAACTACCAACCAAGTTATCCTTCCAAACAATTCGGCGTTTGCTTTTCACGGCACTATTATTGCTCGTGAAAGCGCAGCATCTGGAACAGATTGTGCGGCTTGGAAAGTCGAAGGATTAATTCGCAGAGAAGGTTCTGCTGGCACAACTGTGTTGGTCAACTCAGCAACAACTGTCCTTGATAATACCCCAAGCTGGGGGATGGCACTATCGGCTGACACCACTAACGGTGGATTGAAGATTGAAGTCACCGGAGCAGCAGCAACCAACATTAGATGGGTTGGAACAATTCACACATCTGAAGTCACATACGCTTAGAAGGAGCAAACTAAAATGGCTATTCAAAATACAATCGCAGAAGGTGCAAGTCATTACGGCATTGCATTTAACAACGCATACTACCGTATCGTAACGGCGTCAATCTCTCGTCAGCGTGGAACAGACCCAAAGTTTCAAGTGATGATTGACCTGTCGGCATACGCTACATCATCGCCCACAGACGACACACGCGAGGTGGACTTTAAACGCTACAACGCAAACCTAGATGACATTAACGCAA
>Ga0208767_1001567_pt1 | contig 18008 bp, 10 predicted proteins | sample VirMetDEL_Mar_21_FD_184514 | JGI IMG/M metagenome (GOLD analysis project Ga0208767, IMG submission 184514) | Aqueous microbial communities from the Delaware River and Bay under freshwater to marine salinity gradient to study organic matter... | ecosystem: Environmental > Aquatic > Marine >... | reverse complement strand
TAGCACTTTTCCAAGTCAGGTAGTACCAGACGCAGAGAAAAAGACTTATGAATATGGTTTAGCCGTAGCCACAGCTGTAGAAGGTGAGTGGTTTAGAGGAGACAGAGGAACTGGAAACGGTGGAAGATTTGGAAACAACTGGTCTAGATTTAATGATCTAAGACTTTATGCTCGCGGAGAGCAAAGTGTAGCTAAATACAAAGATGAATTATCTATAAATGGTGATTTGTCTTATCTTAATTTAGACTGGAAACCAGTAGCTGTATTATCTAAATTTGTAGATATAGTAGTTAATGGCATGACTGATAAAGGTTATGAAATAAAATCATTTGCATCAGATCCCTATGCTTTAAAAGAAAGAACCGATTACACTGCGAACATACTTAGAGACATGAACGCAAAACCTCTTTTAGAATCTATACAACAAAATTTAGGAGCTGATTTATCTTATACGTCAGATCCAACAAATCTTCCTGAGAGTAAAGAAGAACTAGATTTATATATTCAATTAAACTACAAGCAAGCTATTGAGATAGCAGAAGAAGAAGCAATATCTAATGTTTTTGATTATAATAAATATGAAGAAACAAAAAAACGTTTAGCTTACGACTTAGCGGTTATAGGTATATCAGCTGTTAAAACTAATTTTAATTTAGCTAATGGTATTACCGTTGACTATGTAGACCCAGCTAATTTAGTTTATTCTTATACTGATGATCCTAATTTTGAAGATATATATTACGTAGGTGAAGTTAAAAGTTTATCTCTTGAAGAAATTAAAAAACAATTTCCTAATTTAACGCAATCAGATTTAGAAGAAATACAAAAATATTCAGGTAATAATAATTATAGAAATAATTTTTATAATTATGATTACGATACTAATTTGATACAGGTATTATACTTTGAATACAAAACTTATTCTAATCAAGTATTTAAAATAAAAGAAACTGATCAAGGTCTTGAAAAAGCTCTTGAAAAGCCCGATACTTTTGACCCGCCTGAAAGTGATAACTTTAATAGAGTGCATAGAGCTATAGAAGTTTTATATAGTGGTGCTAAAATACTAGGTCAAGAAAAAATGCTTAAATGGGAATTGGCAGAAAATATGACAAGGCCATATAGCAACCAGACTAAAGTTCAAATGAATTATGCTATATCTGCTCCTCGTATGTACAAGGGTAGAATAGAAAGTGTTGTAAGCAAGTGCATTGGCTTTGCTGATATGATACAGCTTACCCACCTTAAAATACAACAAGTACTATCACGTATGGTACCAGACGGTGTGTATGTAGATGTAGATGGGTTAGCAGAAGTTGATCTTGGCAATGGTACTAATTATAATCCCGCTGAAGCTTTAAACATGTACTTCCAAACTGGTAGTATAGTTGGTAGAAGCTTAACGCAGGATGGCGATCCTAACAGAGGTAAAGTACCAATTCAAGAGCTACAAACATCTTCTGGTATGGCTAAAATACAGGCATTGATACAAACGTATCAGTATTACTTGCAAATGATTAGAGATGTAACCGGATTAAATGAGGCTAGAGATGGTAGTCAACCAGCTAAAGATTCGCTAGTTGGTTTACAAAAATTAGCAGCCGCGGCTTCTAATACAGCTACTAAGCATATATTACAATCTTTAATGTACTTAACAGTTCGTTCAGCTGAGAATATAAGTTTAAGAGTAGCAGATTCTTTAAGTTTTCCACTTTTAAAAGAAGCTTTGTTAAATTCTATAAATTCATTTAACGTAGCAACGCTTACAGAGGTTGGTAAATTAAACATGCATGAATTTGGTATATTTTTAGAACTTGAACCTGAAGAAGAAGAAAAGCAAATGCTTGAAAAAAATATACAAATAGCTTTACAAGCAGGGCAAATTGGTTTAGAAGATGCTATTGATATTAGGCAGATAAGTAATATAAAACTTGCTAATCAATATCTTAAACTAAGTCAAAAGAAAAAAAGACAAAGAGAGCAAGAGGCACAACAAGCAAATATACAAGCACAAGCGCAAGCTAATGCTCAATCTGCTGAGCAAGCAGCTATGGCTGAAGTTCAAAAACAACAAGCGCTTACACAAGAAAAAGTTAGTATTGAACAAGCTAAATCACAGTTTGAAATACAACGCATGCAGACAGAGGCTCAAATAAAAAGAGAGTTAATGGCTGAAGAATTTAATTACAATATACAGTTAGCAAGAGCTAGAGCTGATGTTGAAAAAACTAAAGAAAGCGAAATAGAAAATCGTAAAGACGAACGTGCTAGAATTATAGGTACACAGCAATCAGAAATGATATCACAGCGTCAAAACGATGAACTACCTAAAAACTTTGAGTCAGCTGGATTTGACTCACTAGGAGGATTTGGACTTGAACAGTTTGAGCCTCGTTGAAAATAAAATCCTTTAATTTTATACTATTATATTATGTTAGAACAAGTAAAACAAGAAGGAGAGTTTAAATTAAAAACTCCTTCAAAGCCTAAAAATTTAGGTGATAACACAGGTGAGCCTATTAAAGTTAACATGAAAGAACCTTTAGTAGAAGTAGAATCAAACATTACTAAAGTAGTGGTGCCAAAAGAAGAAGAAGATGCCGTTCAAACACAAGAGACAAATGATAGCAATGCTATTATCGAAGAGCCCCAAGACAGTGGCAACAGCGAAGAAGTGGTTGAAGAAGTACGGGCCTCCAACGAAGAAATAGATTCTCCTTTATCTGTTATTGAAGATACTGAAGAAGAAGAAAATAAAATAACTAAAGAAGTAGAGCAAGCTGTACAAGAGCAGAGGGTTCTACCTGAAAATATTGAAAAGCTAGTTTCTTTCATGGAAGAGACTGGTGGTACTGTGCAAGACTACGTTAGGCTTAATGCAGACTACACCAACGTTGATAACCAAGCTTTAATACGAGAGTATTATAAACAAACAAAACCACATTTAGATTCTGAAGATGTAAGTCTTTTATTAGAAGACTTTGATTTTGATGAAGATATAGATGAACCAAAAGATATACGCAAAAAGAAAATTGCGTTTAAAGAGGAGGCTGCAAAAGCTAAAGACTTTCTTGAAGGCTTAAAGAGTAAATACTACGACGAGATCAAGTTGAGACCGGGCGTAACTCAAGACCAACAAAAAGCTACAGACTTTTTCAACCGATACAACGAAGAGCAAGATGCGAATCAAGCTAAGCACGAAGTTTTTAAACAAAAAACTAAACAATTACTTAACGAAGATTTCAAAGGTTTTGATTTTAATGTTAGTGATAAGAAGTTTAGGTATGGTGTTAAAAACCCGTCACAGGTAGGAGAGCAACAATCTGATATTTCAAATTTTATTAAGACGTTCTTAAATGACAAAGGAGAAATACAAGATGCTAAAGGCTACCACAAAGCTTTGTACGCAGCACGAAATGCTGATACTATAGCACAACATTTTTACGAGCAAGGCAAGGCCGACGCTGTTAAAGATGTTATGGCTAAATCTAAAAATATAAGTAACGAACCTAGGCAAACAGCCACTGGCGATGTATTTATAGGAGGATTAAAAGTAAAAGCAGTTAGTGGTCTTGATTCTTCAAAATTAAAAATCAAAACTAAAAAATTTAACTAACTAAATAAATAAATTATGGCTTTAACTCCACAATTTGGTTCTTTGGTGCCAACTCAAACTCAACAGTTGTTGGCTTCAAACTACCTACAATTTAACACAGGTCAAGGTGCTGATTTCGCTCAGCAATATTTACCTGAGATTTATGAACAAGAAGTAGAGCGTTACGGAAACCGTACACTATCTGGATTCTTACGCATGGTTGGCGCGGAAATGCCAATGACATCTGATCAAGTAATTTGGTCTGAACAAAACCGTTTACACATCTCCTATGATAGTTGTACGCTACCTGGTGCTGGGCTTATTCAAGTTGTAGCTGCTGTAGCTGGTGGTGCAACTCAAGTTAATCAAAATGTTATTTCTATAAACGATACAGTTGTAATTTTAGATACTGTTACTGGCGCTGAGCAAAAGGGTATTGTTACCGATTCTTTAACAGCTATAGCTGGTGGTCGTAACGGTACTATTGCTGTTACTAACTGGGACGGAACAGTTGGTGGTGCTGGACTTACTAATGGTAGCATCAAGGTATTTGTATACGGTTCTGCTTATGCAAAAGGCACTAGTATGGTTAATGGTGGTACTGTTGCTGCTGGAACTCAACCTAGAGTTTCTGCTGAGCCTCAACTAACCCAATATTCTAATTCTCCAATCATTATCCGAAGCCAATATACTGTTTCTGGTTCTGATATGGCACAAATTGGATGGGTTGAAGTTGCTACTGAAGACGGTACTTCTGGATATCTATGGTATCTAAAAGCTGAGTCTGAAACTCGTTTACGTTTTGAAGACTACTTAGAAATGTCTTTGATTGAAGGTGAGTACAGCCAAATTGGCGCTGGCCTTGGTGTTGGTTCAGGTCTTGTTCCTGGTACTGAAGGTTTATTCGCTGCTATCCAATCACGTGGTAACGTAGAAGTAGGTTTTACTGCTGCTAACGGACTAGACGAATTTGATGCAATTCTTAAAAACCTAGATACTCAAGGAGCTATTGAAGAAAACATGTTGTTCTTACAACGTCAAACTTCATTAGACTTTGACGATATGCTATCTGCAATTTCTGCCGGTTCTGCTGGTGGTACTGCTTTTGGTCTTTTCGAAAACTCTGAAGAAATGGCATTGAACTTAGGATTCTCTGGATTCCGTCGTGGTTCTTACGATTTCTATAAGACTGACTGGAAATATCTAAACGATGCCTCTACTCGTGGTGGTGTTACTGGAATCAACTCTATCGAAGGTGTATTAATTCCTGCTGGAACAAGTACAGTTTACGATCAGATTCTAGGAAGCAACATCCGTCGTCCGTTCTTACACGTGCGATATAGAGCTTCACAATCTGATGATCGTCGTATGAAGTCTTGGCTAACTGGTTCTGCTGGTGGTGCTTTTACCTCAACTCTTGATGCAATGGAAGTAAACTTCCTATCTGAAAGATGTTTGGTAACTCAAGCGGCTAACAACTTTGTATTGTTCAAAGGAGTGTAATCACTTATTAATATCTGGGGCTACTTAATCGTGGCCCCAAATATTATTTTTTTTAATTATTTAATTTTATTATATCATGGCTAAAGAAGCTAAAGCAGTAGAAACAACTGAGGTTGCACCTCAAAAAACAGTTAAGGCTAAAACTGTAGAACAAAAGCCAAGTAAACCTGAATGGGAAGTTAAAGATCGTATTTATTATTTAACAGGAAATAAGTCTCCTTTAACTTTAAAAATTCCAGGTAGACACACTAAAAAACACGCGTTGTTATATTTTGATAATGTTACAGGAAAGCAAAGAGAAATTAGATACGCGACAAATCAAGACTCACCACTTGTTGATGAGCAAAAAGGTGAAGTAACTTTAGGTCATATTATGTTTAGAGATGGCTCTTTAACCGTACCTAAACAACAACAAAACCTACAAAAATTACTTTCATTATATCACCCTTTAAAAGATAGGATGTACAAAGAGTTTAGCGCTGTTGCTGTAGCTGAAGATGAGCTTGATGTAATTGAACTACAAATTGATGCGCTTAACGCGGCAAAGTCTATGGATATAGACCAGGCTGAAGCTATAATGCGTGTAGAAGTTGGTTCTAAGGTATCTCAGATGAGTTCTAAAGAACTTAAACGCGATTTGTTATTGTTTGCTAAAAACAACCCATCGCTGTTTATAGAACTAGCTAATGATGAAAATGTACAGCTTAGAAATGTAGCTATTGTGGCTGCAGAAAATGGAGTTATTAATCTTTCTCAAGACCAAAGAACATTTACTTGGGGTAGTAATGGAAGAAAACTAATGAACGTTCCGTTTGACGAAAACCCATATTCAGCAATGGCTGCTTGGTTTAAAACAGACGAAGGCGTAGAAGTTTATAAATCAATAGAGAAAAAACTTCTCTAACGTGTAATAATATACAAGGGCGTGTAATGCGCCCTGTATATAAATAAAAAATATTAATGGCAATAAACGTAAATACTGTATATCAAACCGTTTTGCTTATACTCAACAAAGAACAGCGTGGTTACATAACGCCTGATGAGTTTAACAAAACAGCTACACAGGTTCAGTTAGATATATTTGAACAATACTTTGATGATTTAAATCAACAGCTACGAGTGCCACAAGCGGACTATGATTACTCCGACAGACAATTAAATATTGATGAAAAAATATCAGTGTTTAAAAGCATAGGCACGTGTCCTTATACTGGTAATGTAGGTGAGTTTGGTCTGCCAGTTTTAGATGATAACTCTGGATTTACTATTGTTTATAATGATAATCCAGGTCAAAATGAATATGCCTTCTACGCGCTAGGAACTGTTACGTTTGAAAACCAAGACAGTTTACCTGTCGAACTACAAAGACTTCAAAGGTTCGACTTTTATAATATAGAAAGATCACCACTTACAAAATCAACAAAACAATTTCCTACATATTTGTATGAGAACAATGAAATATTTGTAAATCCAAAAACTATAACAGCTAATATAAAAGCTTCTTTTGTTAGAAAACCACTAGATATAAAATGGAATTTTATACCAGGAAATGTAGGTCAATATATTTATACTTCTACAGGTTCTCAAAATTTTGAACTTTTGTCTTCAGAGCAAGTTAACGTTATACTTAGAATACTTCAATACTCTGGAATAATTGTGAGAGATCCTCAAATTGTACAAGCGGCAGCTAGTGAGATACAACAAAACGAAATAAATCAAAAAAGCTAACGCATGGCATTACTCACAGAAAACAACAGACAGTACTACGAAGGCGCACAGTCATTTAAGGCTGATGCAGGTGGAACAGCGGGTCAAACATTTACAACTACATTTAATACAGATTTAATTTTTAAATCTTTTGATCCACAGGTAGTAAGCTACGCACAAAACAATTTTAAACTATATAGTAGCGCCACAGGCGGTGCCGGTAGTTATTCTGAGTTTACTTCAGCATATACTGTTTCTGGAAATACTATAACCGTAACAGGAGCTTTAGCCGCTAATTTAATTTTAGTTGTACAGCTTAAGAAGCTTGACGGCGGTAACTACGGTAACTTAATGACAGATAAAGCTTTTGGAACTGTTGTTGAAGATAATTACGGGTCGTATTCTTACACTAAACTAAACGATATTGTAAACAACTTTTTAGTAGCTTACGTTGGGGCAGGTAAATTAATACCAAACGTAAAACGAACTGATGTTATTTTTCACACTAAAAGAGCTATACAAGAGTTTAGTTATGATACGCTTAAAAGTAAAAAGTCACAAGAACTTACTGTGCCTAAAAATTTAAGCGTACCCCTACCGCAGGATTACGTTAATTATGTAAACATATATTGGGTTGACCATGCTGGCCGTCAGCATATTATAATGCCTACTAATAACCTACACCAAAGCCCTACAGAACTACCCGTTCAAGACACTAGCGGCGTTCCTCTTCAAGATAATTTTAACGATAATATAGAATCAGGTAATTCTATTATAGACGACAGATGGGCTAATAATGGTTTAGGTAATCAAGCAAATTTATTAAACGATTCATTTGCAGCTGCTGAGTTTTTTAATGATTACATTGGTATGGTAGGGTACGGCCAGCAATATGGATTAGAACCTCAGTATGCTAATATGAATGGTTATTTTAATATTAATGATAGAATAAATAAAATATCTTTTTCTAATAACTTAGTTGATAAAATAATAAACTTAGAATACATATCAGACGGTCTTTCAAGTGATTTAGATACTGAAATACCTAAAATGGCTGAAGAAGCATTGTATGCTTATATTATTCATGCTATAATTTCTACAAGAATAAATCAACCAGAGTATGTAGTACAAAGACTTAAAAAAGAAAAGTCTGCAAAACTACGTAACGCTAAAATACGTTTATCTAATATAAAACTAAATGAGTTTGTACAGGTTATGCGAGGTAAGTCTAAATGGATAAAACACTAAAATTAAATGGCTGAAGTTAAAAATGCTTTTCTAAAATCTAAGATGAACAAAGACTTAGATGCTAGACTAGTACCTAGTGGTGAATATCGCGATGCGCAGAATATACAGGTTAGTAAGTCTGAAGGTGATGACGTAGGTGCTTTAGAAAATGTATTAGGTAACGTTTCTATAGCCAACATAACTGCTGATACTGGTGTGCCAAATTTAAAATGTATTGGTTATTTTGTAGATGATTTTAACAATATAGTTTATTTATTTTTTACTGATAACTCTTTGTCTACGTATAATACTAGTGGCCAAAACTTTATATACTCTTATAATATTAATAACAATACTTTAAATCTTTTAGTTTCTGGTACTTATTTAAATTTTTCTCAAAAAAATCCTATAATAAGTGTAAACTTACTAGAAAATTTATTGTTTTTTACAGACAATAGAAATCAACCAAGAAAAATAAATATAGAAACAGCTCTTAATAATTCTACTTTTTATAACAATGAAGATAAAATATCTGTAGCTAAATACAATCCTTATCAAGCTATTAATTTAATAGAAACTACAGTAACAGGAACAGGGGTTGTAACACTTCCTACGACAAATTCTTTAACAGCTGTAATAACGTCTACAACTGGTAATATTCTAACTGGCGCGGCGGTAACTAGCACTGGAACAATTGTCGCGGGTACTACAGTTGCTAGCTTTGACAACGCTACTGGTACTGTTACATTTAATCAAGCTAATAGTCTCACCGCTCTACAAGACCTTACATTCACACTATCTGCTACACAAACTACTATGCAAGATGTTAGTAGTGAACTTTTACCAGACGGTACAACCACAAATCCATATTATAACCCAAACTTTTCTGGAGATCCTCAGTTTTTAGAAGATAAGTTTGTAAGATTTAGTTACAGATTTAAATTTGCGGATGGCGAGTATTCTATACTAGCACCGTTTACGCAAGTTGCTTTTATACCTAAGCAAGACGGTTATTTTATTGAAGGAGACGAAGAGCAAGCTGTTGCAAGTACTATTGTAGATTTTATGGAAAATAAAGTAACTCAAATAGATTTGCAAATACCATTGCCTTCTAGTAAGTCTACTTTAAACTCTAATTTTCAAATAACTGAAATAGATATATTATATAAAGAATCCGACGCGCTTGCTGTTCAGGTTGTAGACACTATACAGGTTAGCACGTTGTCAGGATCAGAAACAGTTCTTGAATATAATTATTTATCAACTAAACCTTTTAAAACTCTACCTTCTAATGAAATAATAAGGGTTTATGATAAAATACCCGTAAAAGCTTTTGGGCAAGAGGTTATTAGTAATAGAATTGTTTATAGTAATTTTCAAAATAAACATACACCACCTTCTGGTATTAATTATCAAGTAGGTGCTACAGAAAAATTAGCTAGCGCTAATACATATGGAAACGCAAAGTCACGTGTAGAATATCCAAACCATAGTTTAAAACAAAATAGAAATTACCAAGTTGGCATTGTGTTATCAGATAGGTACGGTAGACAGTCTACAACTATATTGTCAAACAACACAAGTCAATCTAGTGGTACTGGTTTTGGGGCTGACACTGTATACTTACCATACAATGCTAGTAGCGATTCAATAACATTTGCTGGAGATTCATTAAAAGTTTCTTTTAATAGTATTCTTACAGGTGTTGGATTTGATAAAAACGAAGATATCGGGACACCTGGTTTATATAATGGTACAGTAGGTAATGCTTCTTATAACCCTTTGGGTTGGTATAGTTATAAAATTGTAGTAAAACAAATTGAGCAAGAATATTATAATGTGTATGCGCCTGGAGCTATCAAAGGCACGCCATATTACATTGGAACAGCTACAGCTACAAATCCAGAAGAACAAAACGCATCGTTTATAACTTTATTAAATGATAATATAAATAAAATACCTAGAGATTTGTCTGAAGTAGGTCCTCAAGACAAGCAGTTTAGAAGTTCAGTTGTGCTTTTTGGTAGAGTAGAAAATACAGATAGAGCTTTTAGCAATATAGGCAATCAGCAGTATTTTCCTGGAAGAAAATCTTTTACAACTAATACTATAGAAGATTTATTTGATTTGTTTGATACAGCAGATTATGATGGTTCAGGTGGGGCTAATCCTCCTTCAATAACAAACGACACTAATCCTTATTATGCTTTTTATAGATCAGAATCAAATCCTTTTGTAGCAGAGTTTATTACTTCAAAAACCTCTGCGGATCAGTTTGGTTTAGTTAATATAGCTGAAGACGCAACAAACCCTGCTGTTTTTGTTAAATTTGGAAATTTAACTGTGTTAGAAACAGCCCCAACAGTTTCAAGATTAGATATATTTTGGGAGACGGCTACATCCGGTCTTTTATCAGAACTTAATACAGCTATTAGTGCTAGTGGTGGAGACACAGATGCCACGGGTATTGATGCTTGGAATTTTACTTTAGATGAAGCAGACGCGCCTGGAACTGTTATTGTCAATGATTTTTATTTTGTAAACAATCTTGGTGCTCAAATAACGCCTTCGTCCGCAACGCTTGAAAGTGTTGTTGATCAATTTGGAAATGATGTAATTAATAAATTTACATTTACTACTGGTGGCGTTGCTAATACCTATGATATAACAACAGCTTCTGTTGCTGGAGGCGCGGCAGCTGATGCGTATTTTTACTATGATAATCCACAAGGTTATACATATACATTTACTTTTAGAGTTAATGATACAGATCCAAATGTAACTATACAAGGTCAATTAGGAAATATACCTCCAAGTATTACAAACACAAGCCCTATAACAGTTGAAAAAGGAACTGAAATAATCATACCTACTATTAATGCTGTTAACGGTTCTAATCCTTCTGGTGGTCAATCTACAAGTGATATAACTAATACTATAACAGCTCAGTCACCTGCTGGTATTTATACGTTAATAAACAATGGTACTAGAGTTATAAACACATCTGCAGCCGCGATAGGAACTGGACAATTTACTTTGCAGACATGCGATGCAGGTGGTTCATGCGTGTCAAATACTTTTATAGTTAATTTCACTGAACCAGCTGTAGATTCAGATTTTAACATTAGTGGCGGTAAAACAATAAATGACGGTGATGGCGTGGCTCTTTGGTTTGCTGACAACACTACAAACCTTACAGCTAATATACCTAATTATTTAGACGGTGGATCCGGCATAACAGCAAGAGACTTTCTATTTGGTTTCCAAGCCCCAACATCTACAAGTACCACTCTACAAAGAGACGTTTGTCTGCCAAACGTAGCACCTCAAGGTGGTAGTGGCACTTTCACTAATCAAACTTTTAGTAGTGGTCTTACTACAGGAGGTACTTTTTACGTTTGGGTCGAAGGTATAAACACAAATAATTTAATACCAAAACCTGCTAATAGAGCAGATGATAGAGTTCCTCATTTAAACACAAGATATGCTATACAATATAGAGCTAATTCAAGCTCTAGTTGGCAAACAGCTGTAGACATTTCAAACACTAGTTTAGACGCTAGCGCTACGACAAGTACTTGGGATTGGGATTTTAATCCTGGTGGAACAGATAGAGGTTTAATCTCTAACACAAGTAATTATGATCCACAAAACCTTGCGCAAGGTCTTCACCTTGTTAGAAGAACACCTAGTACTACTGGCACGTATGATCCAGCTTACTCAGGTCAAGTATTTGCATTTAATACAAATGGAGAATATAGAATAATACTTGGAAATCTTAGTGGTGGTAGTCTTGATGTTGGTAGATCTATTGGTCAAGTACCTTGGGAACAGTTTGGTTTCTTTTCTAAAACAGGTAATTATGAGCTAGAACAAAAACTTGGTTGTCCCAGCCCTACGGGTGATGATACACCTTTAACAACTAAAACAAGTAAAGTATACGTGCATGATTTTAGCGCGCCTGAATCAAATATAGCCCCTGATTATGGTACTAATCCAGGCGTTTACAGATATCAAATAGCTAACAACAGTACTTGTAGTTCTACATTTGCATCGACAGGTGTTAATTACTATGCAGCAGAGCCTTTTGCTAAATACGTTACACAACTTTATACTGATGTTAATTTAGTTAACGAAGCTACATTTACAAGTCAAGCGGTAAAAAGATTTAGAAGAATGCAACTTATAAGTACAGCTGGCACTGATGTAAGCAACCCTGAGTATACCAATCAAGGTGCTTACACAGCTACATTTACAACAGCAGCTGTAAGAACTGGAACTGTAACACGTTGTTTATATACTTAATTTATGGCAGCAATAGTAGAAGTAAAATATTTTAACTCTTTTTTATTAAAGAAGACAGCTCCACAAAACGCTAGCTCTACCACGCCACCAGTCTGGAATGGTTCTACCGGTGTTCCAACTGGTATAGCAGGTGCTTATCCTCAGGTTTCTAACGCTGTGCAAGCAGATAGCTGGTCTATTGAAGAGGCTAGAATTAGAGGAGGTTATAACAATGTTATTGTTGATTTAGGTGTAAAAGCTTATTTAGTTGAAACAGAACCTAACGCGGTGTTTAGAACTAATAGCATGATATACTCTGGTATATTTAATTCTAGAACAGGTATTAATGACACTAACGTGTTTAGCGTAGGTGAAGATATAACTAGATCTGTAGACCCTGCAAATGGTAGTATACAAAAACTATACGCTGAAGATACAAACCTTATTATATTCCAAGAGAATAAAGTTAGTAGAGCTTTAATAGACAAAGATGCTATATACTCTGCTGAAGGCCAAGGCACTGCCGTAAGCACTAGTAGATTAGTTATAGGTCAAATAGTACCTTATGCTGGCAACTTTGGTATATCTAAAAACCCTGAAAGCTTTGCTGTGTATGGTTATAGAAAATACTTTACAGATAAAAATAGAAACGCTGTAATGCGTTTGTCTCAAGATGGTCTTACAGAGATATCTAATTACGGTATGATAGATTATTTTAGAGATCAATTTAATAATTTAAATACCGTATCTGTTAATGGAAAAGCTATAGGCGCTTGGGATATATATACTAAACAGTACGTATTAAGTCTGCAAGGTCAAGACATACCTATTACAGCTGCGAATAGTTATCAAACACTTTCATTCGATGAGTCTGTTAGAGGTTGGACTAGTTTTTATACGTATCAACCTGAACAAACTTTTAGTATTCAAAGCAATTATTTTAGCGTTAAAGATGGTCAACTATGGCGCCACAACAATGCAACACTTCAAAATAACGATAGGTCTATATTTTATGGGGTTTATTCTGATTCATTAATTTCGTTTGTATTTAACCCCCAAGTTAGTTTATCTAAAGTATTTAAAACAGTTAACTACGAAGGGTCTACAGGATGGGAAGTTTCCAGTTTTAACGCTGCTAGAAGCTTTGAATTAAATGATACTTCAAACTTAGTTTATAGCTATGATGAAGGCGCTTATACAGAAAACGGCATACAGTACTATGCTGGCTTTTATAATAAAGAAGGAAAATACTTTGCTAACTTAGTTAATAGCAGTCAGCCAACAACAGGTGAGGTTGTTTTTGGTGATAACATGACAGGTGTAAAAGGTTACTATGCAACTGTAACTATAAGTACAGATAGCTCTACGCAAGTAGCTGGAGCTGGAGGTAAGACAAGAGAATTATTTGCTGTATCTTCACAATATGTAGAATCAAGTTATTAATGGAATTAAATAAAATAAAATCTAATAAATTAGCTAACATAGCTGAGTTTAGAAATAAAGTAATGTCTTTAGAAAATAAAATGTTATCTTCTGACAATGAACATATTGTTAAAGGTAACTCTGATACGTTTCCATTAACGCATTCTTTTTCAGATGGCGTTTATATAAGAGAAATGTCTATGCTAAAAGGCGGTATTGTTATAGGTAAAATACATAATAAAAGCCACACTTGGTTTTTAATGAAAGGTAAAATAAAAGTAGCTACAGAAGACAGCGTGGTTACTTATTCAGCGCCAACATATGTAAATGCTAAAGCTGGTGCTAAAAGAGTTATAGCTGCAATTGAAGATTCTGTTTTTGTAAATGTACACCCAAATCCAGATAATATAAAAAATACAGACGAATTAGAAAATATACTTACATGTAAAACATATGATGAGTATATAAATTATAAAGTTAAAAATTAAGAAATATGACGATGGTAACGGCCGGTTTGATTTCAGGAGGTGCTAGTCTTTTAGGCGGACTATTTGGTGCATCTTCAGCTAAAAGAAGACAAAGAGCAGCTGCTAAAGAGAAAAAAAGATTAGAGGCTAAACTTACTAATCTTGAAAACAATAGGCAAGCTGTTGTTAATCCTTATGAAACTGTTAAAGATTTGTCTGGCATGATTAGTAATCCATACGAAAACTTAGGGGTTGCTACGCAAGCTGCTAGAAATCAAGCGGAGCAGGCAGATATTTCTTTAGCTAATACATTAGATACATTGAGAGCTACTGGCGCTTCGGCTGGTGGTGCAACTGCTCTTGCTCAGGCAGCGCTGCAAAGTAAAAAAGGTGTATCAGCTAGTATTGAACAGCAAGAAGCCCAAAACGAAAAGCTTAGAGCTCAAGGCGAACTAGCCGAAACAAAAGCGCGTATGGCTGAAGCTCAAAGAATTCAAACTGCAGAGGCTGCTGGAAAACAATTTGTATTTAGCGCACAAGAAAATAGAGAAAATGCTCAACTAGATAGAGTATCTGCTCAACTGTCAGGCGCGCAACAGCGTGAAGCTCAAGCAGCATCAGACAAGGTAGGGGCAATAACAAGCGCTGTAGGTTCTATAGCTAATGTTGCTGGTAGTTATATGAGTGGTAAGGCTCAAATAGACGCTGCTATTGCTGGAAAAACTGGTGTAAATCCATATACATAATAAATTATGAGTTATAGAAATCCAAGACAATTTATAGATACTTCTACTGCAAAGCATTTTGAAAGACTTCAACAAAATATATCTGGATCATTTGCTTCATTTGCTAAAGTATATGGTGACTCTTATGCTAAAGCAATAAAAGAAGAGCGTGAAAGAATAAAAGCTAACGAAGCTGCTATTTCTAAACGTAATGCTAAAATAGAAGATGATGCTAATAAAATAAGATTAGATGGGGCTAAAGTTAGAGCGAATAATCCTTCTATTAGTTTTCAAGATTTAAACGAAGAGGTAACTACATTTGCCTATATTAAAAATAAACTAGACTCAAACCTTATAACAGATACAAAAGAAAGATCTAAAGCTAATCAAAGAATAATATCTATAAAAGCGCTACCAGAACAATATAGAGGAGGTTTAGAAAACCTTATTAGTGTTGGGCAAGACTATAGCGAAAAAAGTAATCTTATGAATCAGCCAGGTGGTTTTTACGGTGGTGCAAATTCTAGATTGTTTGAAGATTTTGGTGTAATAAGTAACAAAATAAAAGGTAATGTTAAAGCGCAGCACAAATATTTAGAAGATACTAACGTATATGAAATAGGTTATTTAATTACTCCAGAAGGTGAAGAGCCTCAGTATTATTCAGGCGCAAGATTAAAAGAAATTGTTAATAGTAGAGATGGTAGCATGGTTACTATACCTGATGAAACAAAAGATTTTATTACAATGCGAGATTCTGTAAGAGGCTATAATGAAGACAGTGAAGTGAAAGAATTTCCAGAAAATCTTCTTATGGGTGAAGAGTACCAAGAAGTTATAGACGGTGAGTTGGTAACATTTAGAAATGTAAATGCTGGAGCTGCAGAAAAAAAAGTTAATGCTCAATTAGATGCAAATGTTGATGGTGATGCGTTTACTGACTGGGAAAGAGTTGCTTTTTTTAACACACAAATTGATCCTAATAATCCTCTTATACACCCTGATTCTACAGATTTTGATAGAGACATAAATAACAAAAGGTTTTCTGAAGGTTACAAGGAGTATTTTATAGAAAATTTTGTTCCAAAAAGAATAGCTTTAAATAGACGTAGGCTAAGCCAAAAAGAATTAGATGCTAGAGCTGGCTTTACTTCGGAAAATCAACTGCAGCAAAGAAAAGAAGATAGAGTTGAAGAAATACAAAACTTAGGTCTTAATGAACAAAAAATAGAAGATTATTTTACTGGTAAAAAATATAACAACAAGCGTATACTTGGAATTGAAGGAAATGTTGTTCAAAAAATAGTTGGTGGCAAGCCTAGAAAAACAATTAATATACTTGTAGAAACTGGTAAAGATACCCAAGAATCAATAGAAATTGATTTAACTACACCAAGTCAAATAAATAACTTACTTGATTTATTATCAGATCCAGGAGTAAACCCATTGCTAAACAATTAAATTATGGTAAATACAGATTACACTTTTAATGGTGAACCAATAAGTGAATCTTTTGTTATTGAAGCTGCAGAAGTTGAAGGGCTTTCTGTTGATGAATATGTAAATCAAAAAGATGGTTTAGAGATTGTAGAAGTTACAGACGAAATACAAACACCTGTAACTGAGGGAAAGACAAACGGTGCTGTGGGAACGGATGCGGCTGTAGCACCAGTAACAACTCCAAGCAGAGCATCCATGATTGTAGATGCTCAACCAGAGAGTACGGAATTAGAATTGGTAGATACTTCTGGGGAATCACAACCAAGACGTAGTATAAGAGCTCAAGGTAGACAAAATCAAATTGAAAAAAATAAAGAAAATAAAAAACAAGAGGCCAGGCTAGCAACTAAAGAAATACAAACAGCTCAAGAAAATATACCTCAAGAAGATATACAAACGCAGCAAGCAAATATATATTTTGATTTACCAAGTATAGCCCCTAGAGACAAAATGGATTATGTCTATTCAGGCGGTTATGGTATGGGTCAATCTTCTAAACCTATGTTTGAATCTGATGAAGATTATACCGATTATTTAAAAGGTAAACTAGGTGATAAATATAATCAATATATAGAATTTAATAAAACAGGTTCTATAACACCTAATGGTACTCAAGAAAATGAAGACCAATTAAGATCTTTACAGTCACAAGCTAGAGATGAAGTGTCTGCTAAAATAGCTAACGATATGCTATTTAATGTTCCTGAAAATGCACAGCAGTATATGACATCAAGTCCTTTGTTTGCTACTGGTAATACTCTAGAAGAACAAAAATTTGTTATAGATGAATTAGCAAACAACATAGGTCAAATGAGAGTGAACTACGCTGAAGGTGTTGAGCGTTATAATGAAAATGCTGTTCCATTAATAAATCAAATAAAATCTATAGATAATACTATAAAAGATTTAGGCGGAACTAATAAAGGTTTACAATTTTATGAACCTGGTCAAGTAGGAGGTTTAGACTCTCCCAGACGTATACAGCAGTATAACGATTTAATAGAACAAAGAAATTCTTTATTAAACCAATACAATGAAGGAGGTTTTAATGTTTTATACGATGGTTTAATATCTCAAGAAAGAGTAATAAATCAAGAAGCTGAAAATTATATTAACCTAGTTAACACTACTAGAAACAAAATAGTAGATTCTGAATTATTAAAAGACGCTATATCAAAAGATTATTCTGCATCTGCTAGAGTTGGTAGAGCTTTTGATGAGTTTTTTTTACAGAGCGGTAGAAACGTTTTAGATCTTAGCGCTGAAATAGGTTTACAAGCTTTTAAGTTTTCGTTGATGCCTCAGTATAGACCAGCTATAGACGACGTCATAAATGTTGTTCAGCAGAACAATAAAAATTATAACTTAGAAATAGATGCTAAAAGAAAACAACTTCCTACAGCTCCAACGTTAGATGATATAGGTGAAAACAATATAGGGTTTTTTGATTGGTTTTCTGTGGCTATGCAAGACAACTCTCCAACTATAGCTACAACTTTTATACCAGGTGGATTAGCAGCTAAAGGTGCTGCTGGTGTTAAAGCGGCTTTTAAAACCGGAACCCTTGCCGCTAAAAAA
>Ga0208767_1001564_pt1 | contig 18049 bp, 28 predicted proteins | sample VirMetDEL_Mar_21_FD_184514 | JGI IMG/M metagenome (GOLD analysis project Ga0208767, IMG submission 184514) | Aqueous microbial communities from the Delaware River and Bay under freshwater to marine salinity gradient to study organic matter... | ecosystem: Environmental > Aquatic > Marine >... | reverse complement strand
GAGTTACTACCGTAGAGTCTATATTTAAAGTTATAGGTCCAGAATTACCTCCACCAGTTAAACCAGTTCCAGCAGTTACAGATGTTATATCTCCAGACTGAGAAGAACCTTGTATAATAGTTGTAGTAGTTCCTGCAGATAGTGTTTCGGTTTTTCCTTGTTCTGAATACTTTGTTTCGTATACTACGCCGTTTCTTTTCTCTTGCTTTATGAGCTTTCCGTCTTCAAGGAAAGATACAGATTCACCGTCTCTTAGATTCTTAGAAGATGGTCTGACTCTAAAGAAAGAGTCAATAGTATTAACTCTATGTTCACCAGATTTTGGCATTATGAAGGTCTCTTGTTAGTTAGCCTGTAGTCTATATTAATATCATTAATAGTTAAAGCTTCTCCGTCTTCATCTTGAAGTTCTAGCGAAATAGACTGACAGTTTTGATTTATGGTATATTCTAATGTATCAAATTGTCCAAGCTGATTTTGTGGAGTGGCAGTTGATGCATTCCCAAAAGAAGTGCTTCCGTCTAAAGCATACTTTAGAGTTAAAGTGTTTCCACTCCCATCTCCTCCGTCATCTTTTGCTGATATATAAACTTTTTTTACTTTTTTAACCAATCCAGGGTTGCCAAAGTCTATGTCTTTTGTTCGCAGGGTAATTTGTTTTTCTCCTACGTCTCCTGATAAAAGTTTTACAGTTTTACCATTTGTTGCACCATATTCTAAATAATATAATCCATCATAAGAAGGTAGAAAATTTGATATACCAGAACTTCCTATTGACTTAGTAATGCTCCATCCTTTAGTAGGAAAGTCGTATACAAATACATCTGTATCTGCTGCAGTATCTTGTACTACATTTAATTGTTTATATTTATTATTATATCCAATAGCTGGATTTTTTGAAAGTTGATTTGTTCTCCATGTAGCATCATCTAATACTAATGTTAATTCTTTTGGTGCAGATGAACCATCAAATATATATACTCCATCATCGTTTGCCCAGCATACTCCAAATGGAGTCTTGCATACTGACTCTTGCTGTCTACAACCCATACCGTCATATTCTGCTTCTAAATACCATCCAGCATCTGATGTAGATGATACATTGATTATATAAAGCTTTCTCTGTTTAAACGCTAGTAATCTATTTCCTAAGCTGTGTAACGCAGTAAATGAATCACCATCGCTAATACCAATGTCTAAGAAGTAACTATCAGGAAATGTAGAGAATCTATTTACTGGACTATAGTATATTCTATCATCATGCACTAAGTCATTCTTTCTGACGTTTGCAACCCATGCTCTTCTAGAACATACAGTTGCTGCTTTAAATCCACCGTCACTACCAAATGTAATGTTTTCTTCGTCTTGAGAATACCCAGTAATACTTTCGTATGTATCTAAAGATGGATTAACAATATCTAATGATGCAACTTGTTTATATGTAGATGTATTGTCAGTAAAGTCTTCAAAGTCTTCAAATAAATTTTTTCTTACACCTTTTCTATAGTCTACATCTAAAAACAATATCCACCTACCGTTTCCACCTTTTTTTCTAGTAAATACTCTAACACCTTTTTCATTCTTTCTAGTATTCCATGAAGCATATTTTATTCTAAAACCAACTCCACTAAAGTATGCACCTGCTGTAATGTCAAAAGTATTAGATTGAACTGCTTGTGGTAATGTTTCATTATCTTGTAAGTCTACAATAGTATGACAAAATTCGTATGTACCAGCTTCCCATCCACCACTTGTTACTGCTATGCTACTAGAAGAAACTACTTGAACCTCAGATACTCCAGCGTGCTCTAAAACTCCTGTACCAAATACATCTCTGTCTACAATTAATTGAACAATATCATTTGTTCCACTTCCATTTACATAATTAACACCTCTAATTCTCATAGCTTCTTGATTAATATATATAATCATGGAGTCGGCAAATTGACCTGTTGTATATACTGAATTAAAATTTAAATCTGTTGAAGAAAGATTGTCGTTTACACTTTGCAGTGTTAAGTATATTGTCTTATCAGTAATTCCAATATCATTTGTAGGGTCAGGATTTGCATTATCAGGGTCTGTTGTAGTTACAAGCTTATTGCTCGCACCATCTTTGACTATTGTTGTAAATGACTGAGAATCTAAAGAAGGATTGGTTGATAATATAACCTCAAAGTCTCCAGCGTCTGTGATAGAAGCAAAAGATGCAGTCTCTGCTAATCTAGCAAATATAGTATCTGTCTCAATTTGCATATTCCCATCATGCCATCCTAATATAGAAACACCAAATCTGTTTGTTTCAATGTAGTTTAATTTTTTTGGCTGAGAATCGTTTGCTCCGTCTACTACTCTCTTATCTGATACATACAATACTCCATCTACAAAGTAATATACTGGCTCTACAGCACCTGTAACGCCCAGGTCTATCTCTGCATTTGTTCCTTCAAATGTAAAATTCCCAACACTATCAAAGTCTCTTCTAAAAAATTGTATATTTGTGTTACTAGCATCATCTATAGGATATGCAATAGCTTGAGTAGGCGTAGTAGCTGTTCCATCTGTATCTATATTATATTGAGAGTTAAATATAAAAGCTCCATTACCTTGCTTAGTATGCGTCATTGTCGCTGGAGCACTTGTATGCTTAGCAGTAGAATCGCTACTAGACTGAATTAATCCAGGATTAGACAAGAATACATTGTTTGCTAACTGGACCTGATTGGGTGCAATATCCCTAGGAGAGGACTTGGTATTAAGTCCTCCACTAAAATCATTTAATTGTAATGACCTTCTAGGCATCTATTAACACCCACATCCACATTCACAGTTCATATTCTCTCCTTATTTATTTAAGGGCTTTTTTAACTTCAGCCCAGATTTCATCATCTAATTTATTATCTGATTTCTTGATGAAATAATCACCAAGCTTTATTAACACAGCTTTCAAAACTTTTTCACTTAATAAGCCTGTTAATAATTTACTGATTACTATATTCATGTTATCTCCTATTCTTTAACATTTCCATCTTCTTCGTGCTTGTCTTATTCTAGAATTAGGATTATTCCTAGTTTTAGCAGAACTTCTTTTTAGTTGTCCTAAAGACCTTGCACAATAAGACTTTCTTCTCTTAGCTGCCTTGCTACCTTTCTTTACTTTACCAGTAACAGCAGTTTTTAATTTACTACCAGGGTTAGCTTTTCTGTAAGCAGCTACACCCTTCTTTGTCATTCCAGCACCTTTCTTTGTAGGTCTGTAATTAGCGTTCTTACCTTTAGTAGTCTTTCTTATAGCTTTGGTTTTTTTTCTTGGCATTATCTGACTTCTTTTTTTATATCTTCAATGATAGTTCTTTCATCAAAGCTCATACTAATACCAGGTTCAAATCTTTTTACTTCCTTACCTTCTTTTAACACAATAATAGTTGGTACAACAGTAATATTCCATTCTTTTGCTATAACAGCACCAATGGTTTTGTTTTCAATATCTATTTCTGCAATAAAGCACAACTTGTCAAGCTGTTCTATTTTTACTCTATTTTGATAGTTCCAAGACGCATTAACCTGTACTACTGCACAGGTTTGTATATTTAATGCTTGTACTTGCTGGAAACTATCCAAAGATACTGATTGCGAGTATAGCGACGAGGTACAAAGTCCAAGTCCCAATAACCACATACTTATCCAGTTTTTCATAATTCATCCTAGTTTTTATTCATGTTAAGTAGAGTTTCATTAATACTACGTGTATCTTCTTTAATGTCGTCTACCTTGTCTTCAAGTTTTTCTACTTTCTCTTCAGTATTCATAATACTATTACGTATCATTTGGTCTTTTAAATCATACTCTGTTCTACTAACTGGTGGCTCAGGAAGCTCTTTAGCTTCTTGAATATCAGCTTGTAGGTTAAACCATAATCCAACTACCATAAATATTGTAACAGATATACTTATTAAAGTTTCTAAACTAAATGTAAATTTACTGTCTTTTCCTACTTCCATAATCTCCTCATCTCATATTAGCTGGAACAATACCCCTTGTTCCACCTGTTTTTTCGTTCTTTTTCATACCAAATTTTCTTAGCCCTTCTTTATAATTAACCAAACATTGTTGTGCTGATGCCATTCTAATCTGTGCTATAGCTGGGTTATTTTCTCTAGCTGCTGCATCCATAAGAGCTTTACCTTTTACATAGTCAATTAACAAAGGCTGTAATGTATTATCTATATCTAGTGTACCTGTAATAGATGACAACTTTGTTGGCTCAGCATAATAAGATATTACCATACCATCTGTTATAGTATTCCCACTACCAAGCTGTACTGGTTTTAGTTTAGTTTCAGCAGTCTCTGATGTACCACCGTCACCTATTTCAGTGGCTATTGCTATTCTATCGCCTTCAATCCACCATACGAATGATGTTGATGGGTCTTTATATGTACTGCTTACTGCTGCCATGTTATACCTCTGTCCATGTTGTGTTAGCTGATGTTTCGCTATAAAACTGTTTTATTTCTTGATTTGTTAATCGAGGAACTTGTATATATTCACCAGCATCATTTTTAATTGCACATCTAAATACTTTGTTTACAGTAATTGCTCTATCATCATCTAGATTATACCATAGCTGATTATCTGCTAAGTCAGCTTTAGCATATTCTACTTTTTGCAAAAACTGACCCATATCAATCAATGCTTCATTAATTAAATTTAATATATAGTTTTCTGATGCATCAGGTACTGCCTGTAGCACTCTGCTATATATTTCTTTACCTGTAAATTCTATTGCAGCCATTATACACCTGCTACCATACAATTAACGGTTGCTTCATTAACACCATTACTGTATGCATTTGCATGAATCTTAACATCAGCTATTGCTTCTCCCATTTCCATAGGAATAACTACTGATTGACCTTCGTCTAACACTGCGAATACTTCTCCACTTACTGTAACTGAAACAGTTCCTGGTGAACCTAATGAGCTTACATACTCTACTGCTACAACATGAGCTGTTGTAGGTAAAGCTCCATCTGATACATCAGAAGCTTCTGTCCAACCTGAATCGTTTAGACCGTCTGCAACAGTAGCAGAAACAACTGCATTCTTCCAATAAGCTACATCTGAATCTGTGTATACAGCATTCATTGTATATTTACCACCCCAAGTTCTTGCATCAGCATTGCCGTCTAATTGTTTGTTAGAATAAGTAATACCAGCTTGGTCACCTGCAGAATCACCAACATCTTGTATAATCTGTACAGAAGTATTTACTCTAATTTCGTTTGCCATTATCTACCTTCTCTTTGTTTTTCTATTTCTATTTTATCTACACCTATCAATCTTAATGCTTCTACAAATTGTGCATTTATCATAGCATATTGTTTTTCATACCAGTTGTATTCTACAGTAGCTATTTGTAATGCTGACTGAAATTCTTGTACTTTCTGTTGTAAGTTTGCGTTATACTCTTGTACTTCTTTACCTACTTCTGTTCTGTATGAATTTATATCTTGTGAAAACTTTGATAGTTCATTACTATTGTCAGCTATAATTGCTTGCATGGTTTGTATTGCATTCTGTAATGCTAAAGCTTGGTCCTGTGCTTTGTTAGCAATATCTACTTGTGTTGCTTGTCTTGCATCTTGTTGTGCTTTAGCTAAATCAATTCTTGCTTGTTCAATATTGCTTTGTAAATCGCTGTTATGTTTTTGTACTTCACCTTGTACACTAGCTTGATACTTTACATTCTCTTTATTGAACTCATTTAATTCATTCTGTATATCTGCTCTAAACTTGTCTATATCAGCTCTTACTTTAGTAGAGTATATACTTAATTCTTTTTGCGTACTCTGTTGATATGCCTGAACTTCTTTTTGAACATTTTGTGAATATTTTTGTATATCATTAGAGTATTCTTGTATTTCCTGTGCTTCTTTAGCAGATGTCAATTCTGCATCTTTAATAGACTTTTGTAGCTCTGCTCTATAGCTTTCTACGCTTTCATTGAAGTTTGCTATTTCATTCTGTATATTAGATTGATATTGGTCTACTTCATTGTTTAGCCTACCAAGCTGTAATTGTGCTAACTCTGTATCTTCATCTGTTTCTAAAAATGTTTCAAACTGACTCATATCTACTGTCAATACAGGTGGAATAAACTGTGGTACAGCTTGTGAAAAACTTACACTTGCTGAACCTACTGTTATATCAGCTGGTGCACTAGCACTTATGTTTAAATCAGGTAATCCTAGTGTAGTCAATGTAAGACTTGGTTTTGTATACGTTGGTGCACTTGTATCTACATCTATCTTAGCTGGAGTTACTCCAAGAGATACTGTAGATTGAGTTGTGCTTGAAGCGTCTGCATTTGTAGCAGCTGAATAGCTTACTGTAGTTATTGCTGGACTTACAGGAGCAATTGCAGATATAGATAAATCACTTACATTCAATGCTGATACAGATGAATGCTTAGCGTTCATTAATCTTGCTATTGCATTTCTTGAAGCATATAACACTACAGCATTTGTTGCTTCTTTTGGAAAATTGTCTATTGTAGAATCTGTAGCTGCTATTGTAAAGTCTTCATTAATTTTTACTAGCTTACTATCATTTGAAGATGCACTTGCTGGTAATGTATAAATTCTTTTGTTTTCTAAATAATATGCTGGGTCAGAGCTTGTAGCAAATTCCATATAGTTAGAATCTGATGCTCTACCAGATTGACTAGCATGGATTTCTCTACAAGGCATTAGCACATCACTATTATTTTCGTCTTTTCTTAAAACGTGTAATATTTTAGTATCTTCTATGCCTTGAAAACTTGTAAACTCTTGTATTTCAGACATTCTATCTAATAAAGCCATAGGTAAAACATCAATGATTTCTCTAGCACCAGCAACAAGCCAGTCTGCTATAGCAACATCGTCAGTACTACCAAAGCCTGTTAAATCATCTATTCTTGTTTTGAAATCAGCCATTACTTACCTTGTCCTCTATATTTTTTCTTATAATGTTTACTACTCATCTTATTTCCAAACTTTGTATTTACGCTCATACCTTGTCTTGTTTTCTTTTTTCCGTTGCTATGTCTAGCTTGTGGTCCAAAACTTGGTCTTGCCATTATGCTCTCTTCTTTCCATTTCTTTTTCTAGCAAATGTTCGCACATTTGTAGGCTTTCCCCCTACTCCTTGCTTTTTTGCTCTCTTTCTTCTTACAGCACTCTTTTTTTGTGAGGCTGTCATACTTGCTGCTTTAGAAGCTGGTACACACTTAGGATACTTTCTTTTACTACCTTTAGCAGATTTACGACCACACTTCTTGTGTCCACCACCTTTTTTCTTAGAACCTATATCTACCCAGTTCTCACTAAACCACTTTCTAAGTCCACCTCTGTACGCCATTAATATTTACCACCACGCTTTTTATACTCTCTAACTAACCATGCGTTAGCATAAGCTGAAGGGTAAACATCAAACTTGCGTTTAGCAGCTGATTTTACCCTTGAGTATAAAGCTTTATTTTTAGGAGTCGGTTTACTACTTCTTTTTCTTTTTGTTGACTTTCTTTTTTTTCTTGCCATACTTCTTTTTAGTTACTGTCTTTGCGTACATTTTATGTCCCTATAATTTACTTCCACTTAATAAGTGAGTTTATCTTCTTTTCTCTATCTTTCGCATTTTTTTTCTGCGTCTCTTTTATATGGTCTCCCATATTCTTAGAGCCAAAACTAATTTGGTCTTTTCTAATAGCTGTAGCCATAGGAGTATCTCTTACAACAAACTGTGTACTCCACTTTGATGGATGTGCACGTTTACCACAAGAAGAACAGTTAAACATACCTTCTGGGTTTGGTGTACTACAATGTTGACAATTCATCTATTAAGTATATAAAATTATGTATGCCACTCTTGTTGCATCAAGCTTTACTGCCTCTGTTGATACAATAGTATTATCAGAAAGAGTTGCTACAAATGTTTTAATATCATTTGCTAATGAACCAGACTGACTGTCTGCTTTTACACTTAAGTCATTAATAATAATCTTTACATTAGCTCCACTATAATCTGCCATTTTATTCTCCTGTTATTTTAAAATTCTTTTAAGCTTTTGGGAGAGCGTTTAAACGCCCTCCCCAGTAGCTTAGACTGTTGTATTATGATATAGTAATATGTGCTACATCATGTGCTACAGCTTTTGCAAAGAAATTTACTCCGTTGCAAAATAATTCAACTGTGTCACCTAATTCAGCACCACTAATAAATACGATTTCATCAACTGCTGTTGAATCTGTAGAATTACCAGTTCCACCATCTGCTCCAACTGTCATACCAATAATGGTATCTTCAGCTGTATCATTAGCGATAGTTACTGCGTTTGCAGCTTTTACTGATAAAACTAGCTTAGCATTCCAACCAGCACCTGCTGTAGCTGCTAAAGGTAAAGTAATCTCATAGGCAGATGCCTGATTGATTCCGAATACTTTTCCTGAGTCAGCTGCAGTTAAAGTTCTAGCTGCTGCAATCTCTTCGTATTTTAGTTTGAAGTCACTAACACCACTATTTTGTTCTAAATATGCATTTCTAGCCATGTTATACTCCTTCCACGTTGATTAAGTAATGAGATTCTGGTAAGCATACCTCAAGACCTGCTTCTGTTAGAATCATGTCTTTTCTCAAGTCTTCATCTGCACTTTGTACATTTGTCATAACTTGAGTATCTCTATTAATACCGTTACCAACTAATGGTCTGTAATATAATTTACTCATATCAGCCATCATCATTAATCCAGATGAGTGTCCTCTAAACAATGGTTCTTTAACCATGTATACAGAACCGTGGATAGTGTTGATTTCCATTAACTGGTGACCAAACTGTCCTGATAGTTCATCCATGTTTAATCTGTACTGTGAGCCGTTTGTTGAGTTTTCAGCAAATCCTGCTCCACCCATTTTGTTGAAGTAAGAAATAACTGGTAGAGAAGCTAATGCTAATCTTTCGTTACTTCCACCTCTTGCTGGGTCAAATAGTACTTCAAAGTCACCTAATAGTGCATCATAAGTTAATTCAGCTGGAGCATAAGTTTTAGCGTATGCTTTACCTGATTCATATTCTAAAGCTGCATCTCCAGCTTTAAAAGTACTGTTTTTAATGATGTGTCCTACTAGACCTTCTGAATATTGAATACCATCTACTCTTGCTTTTTGATTAAAAAGCATAGCTCTTTCAATATCGATTTTGTGTTCTCTCATTTTCATAGCTAACACTCTTTCAAATTCGTTTGAATATCCACGAAGTTGAGTTGCATATGCAGTGTTTGTAACCTCAGCAGCAGTTTTGAAGATTTGAGTATATCCAAATCCATCGTCAATGCTTTCTGAGAATACGTCTGGAGAACCAGAACCTTCTGCGTATGCTGAACCGATTACTTGACATCTGTCTTCGTCGGCTATGCTGTTTGAACCAGACGCACCTGATACAGAAATACATTTAGCTGTAAAAGAAGAATCTGCACCATTATCTGATACTGCTGATTCTACTCTTAAGATTGCATTTCCATAACCTGCTGTGTCTGCTAATCCAACAGTTCTCACTGCAACTACCATTCCTTTTACTAGGAAGTCTACAGATGCCCCACCTGATGTAGCTGTTTCCACAGTTACATTATAGTTAGTACCTGCTACTACAGTGCCTACAGCTCCTTTAATGAAGAACTCTCTACTTGTATAACTAATCTTTGACCTATCTTCAAGATAACGGAACAAAGAGTCGTCAGTAGGAAGTTTAGCTGTTTTTGATAAGTACACGAAGAATGGTGATTCTTCAGGTGCTAATTCAGCGATTCTATCACTGAAGTTAAACAGTCTTCTTTGGTCAGGAGCAACACCAGTGCCTACTGCACCAGTTGCTGTAGTGGAAGCAGTAAGATTACTTGCTTTAAGTTGTCCACTTGTTATTGCCATTTTATTTCCCCTTTACGATTTTATTTTTTAATATTGCCACGTATAGAATTAGGGTTACCTGCTTTCATAATATTGGACCACATATTGTCCTCATCAGATTTCTTAGGAGGTTGTCCACCTTGAACTAGTCCAGCTGATTTTGGTCGTTGTTGTGTTCGCTTTACGCTTTCAATATTCTGATTTAACTGTGGTAAACCATTTTTATTTGTATTCCATACATTGAACAATGTGTCTAGAGGTAGTTGGTCTTTAGGTTTTGTTACAAACTCTACAAACTCTTCTGCATCACTATTAGATAGCTTAAACTCTGACTGTGCTCTCATTCTAAGAGAATCAACTTGACGTTGTGCCTCTAAGCGACCCATATAGTCACTCATTCTAGAACTTACAGCGTCATCAATTTCTTGCTGTCTTAATGCATAGGATTTACTGTTTGGGTTTGTATACGCATCCCAAGGATTAAACTCCTCTTCATTTATCTTTATTTCTTTGTCCTGTCCTTTACCCCCTGTTAAGTGGCTTCTAACAACGTCTACCAGTTCAGGATTATCCTGAAATAGCTTTGCTACTGGTTTTACCTTGTCTAACTCAGCCTGAGCTTTGTCATACATAGACTGGAATTTACGTACATCATCTTCTTGTGGTACGTCGGAACTCAAATCCTGTTGACTCTCTGGCTCACTTATAACATTATTTTCAGAAGTTTCAGAACCTTCTAAAGTTTCATTTTCATTTATATATTCGTCACTCATTTTATTTCCCTTCGATGTGCTGTTTATTGTTCACCAATATCTTCTGACAGTAATGAATTTATTCCAGCCTGCACCTGTTGTTCTTCTTGACGTTTGCTTCTTTCTGTATTTACCTTCTGTTGAGCCTTTGCCCCAGTAACCACTTTATTCAGGTCAGTCTTAAATTTCTGAACCTCAACACGTTTTCTGTCAGACATAGACTCTCTCTGGGCAGTCTGTAAATCTCCAGAAAGAACTTTTATTTGGTCTTGTAATTGAGCTATGACTTGCTGTGCTCTCTGAATTTCTCCAGTACGCTGCAAGACACCTTCTTTGTCAAAGATTTCCGATTTCTTTAACGCTTCAGTTCTGTCAATTAACCCTAGCTGAAATGCTTCTAAATACATTTGATATTCAGCGTGCTTGTTATTTGGCATTGTTGAGCCAGATACAACACGAACATCAAACTGTCCAGAAGTAATATCATTTTCTATTTTGACCAATTCTTTTGTTTTATCATCATACATTCTATTGTTAATAGCAAATTGTGTTATGTCATTATTAGGTTGTACAATTCTAAACTTCTTCTCAAATGTGTAATGTTCTTTAGACATTTGATATAAAACTTTCCCAAGTTGCTGTAATCCCATTTCTATGTCACGCAACTTAGAAGCACCACGACCTTCTCCCATTTGTGCTAACAACATTGTTCCACGAACACTGCTTGGAGCACCTTCTTTAAATCCTTGTAATAACTCTGGAACACCAAAGTTTAAATCAATATAACGCTCTACTTGATTGATAAGAGCATAGAACTGACTTGTCAAAGGTTGTGGAGAAGGAAAATGTGGTTCTCCAAAACTTGGGTCGTATTCAATTACAGCATTAGGATTAGCCCAATCTTTCTCAAGTTGTGAAATACTTTCCACACTTCCTTGTGGTACTAATAGTTTTAGACCAGCAGAAGTTTGAGCATGAGATAATGCAAGAGAGAATAGCTTATTCAGCAATCTTTGCATATCTTTAACTTTATTCACATCTGATTTAGGATATGGCGTATTAGTCCATATATTTGGTATAGGAACGATAGGATAAGTATCAGTGTCCAATATAGTTTCATATAAAAGGACTTGCCCTAATGATGCTGTAACTTTAATTCTTGTTTGTGGTATTTCTACAAAAGCGTATGTATTATTGTTAAACTGAACTTCATTTTCAGCAGCAAATATCTGAAACGCTTCTTGACTCATAATTGATTCAGTATTGTTTTGTTGGTCGGCTACTCTGTAGTATGGAACTCTAACTTTGCTGAAACGTTCAATAATACGATAACGTTGTGCTATTGTACTTTCATAATCTTTATCTTCTACTTCAGCAGGAGTAAACACGTTTTGTGAGTTCTTTTGCTGAGAGTCAGGGTAATCATCATAATAATCAGACATATTGTGTGTTTCAATATTAGGTAGAAACTCTTCTACGTCTGGGTATAAATCTAATAATTGTTCTTTGGTTAGTATTGTAGACAATAAAATATTTGCAGCATCTTTAAAATACCTGTCTCTAGAAGCAGGGTCTACGTACACTCTAAATGGATTTACGTGTGTGAACATTACTTCACCTCTACCATAATCTGCTTCTGGCTCTATATAAGCATAAAAGTAACCAATACCAGCAGTAGCATAATCGTGTACAGCTTGTTTGAAGTGATGCTGCCCATCGGATATATCATAGATATATTCTAATAACGTTCTCCACACATTTGCTAATTTTGTGTCTGAATCTTCTCTAGCAGTAACACCAAACTTTACAGGTCGTGATGTCATTAATGATTTTAACTTATCAATGGCTGCGTAAATTCTGTCAATCGTAAAGTCAGCTTGACCAATAGATTGTAATATTTCTGATTCTTCAGCTGTATAATGATTACCTAAAGTAAAATCAATCGCATCTCTAGCTTCTACATCCCAATCTCTTCTTGCTTCAGCGTATCGTTGAAAAATCTCTCTATTTTCTCTTGCTTTAGAATCTTCTTGAATTTTTGACATTATTTAACCTTCATTTGTTGTCTGCGTTTTCTATCTTCCTTGATAGCTTTTTCTTGTTTCATTACGCCTCTTGATGGTACATAGTCTACTTTGCCTGCATCTCTTTGAGCATTATACTGCTGTCTTCTTTCGTTTTCAGATTTAACAGTAAATCTCTTCATAAAGTCTTTTGTTTTTTTATTGGTAAAATTGTAAAGTCTTCTACCTAAACCTTGTGTATCTATTTTCATGCTTTCTCCATATATGGTTTTAAAAACTCATTATAAAATTCTTTATTTCTACCAAGCTTTTGTCTTTTACCCTCTGTATCTACAAACACTCTCTCATACTGCTTAAAGCCTGGTCTACCTGGGTCATCCTCTATTGCACCTTCAACATTGTTTTTCATTAAATGTTTTGCAGTAGTTGGGAACTTTTTTAATCCTCCCAAGTTAAAACAGAAGTCAGCTAAGGCGTATTTCAGCCTATCGTCTACTTTAGTCCATTTTTCATTCTTGCTAAGGCAGTAGTTCTTTGCTTTTAATAAAGATACTTGTGCTTCATGCCATAGGAGGTCTTCTACCTCTTTTTCACTTAAACCTGTTTTTTCAAATGTATTCTGTTCTTCAAGCGTTTTTAGCTTGTATCCATACCCAATAGTTTTTAATCCACCTTCAGGTGAATCGTATGGAAAAAATTTGTCCCCTACTTTGTTTGCGTACCCTTCTACCCTTTTTAAGTAGCCTAGGTAATCTTCTATTTTATATTCAGATACCATAACCCTCTGTAATTTAAAACAGCCCAATGGTCGAAATCTCATATTTTTAATCCTGTCATCCAATTTATTTTTGTACGTGCTTGCGTAGGAAAATCATCAGGTCTTTCGTACTCATCGTTTTGAATAGCTTTACTTCTAGGAGGCTTTGCAAAGAAATCTGCATAATACAATCCATCAAGCAAGTCATCATGCTTTCCTTTAGGAAATTCAAAGATTTCATCTATTAGCTCAGAGTGTTCTTTTCGTATGTAAAGCTTTTTAGAATTGATAACACTACCCAAGGACATCTCTAGCCTGTCTTCTTTTTTTATACCATGTGGAGGTCTTACCCCCTTGTTAATACCAGGAAGTAGTCTTTTTTCTTTTCTAGCCATACGTTCTACCATATCTCTTACCATTTCCTGTGCACCTACTGTTTCTACAGCACATCTACGTATCGGTGAATATTTTCTTGCCATCTTTAGTATTTGCTCTGGCATATCAAATGCTGGTATCTTATCATGGTAATAGTCTATAACATATCTATTTTTGTTTGCATCTATTCCCATCACTACAATTACTTGGTAGTCTGATGTACTTGATGCCGTATGTGCTAAGTCTACTCCCATATATGTGTAAATAGGTATCATTTCTTTTTCATCTTTCAGATAAGTAAACTGTCCATCTGTGTGGAAGTCATAACTATGGTAGTGTATATTATCCATTTTAAAAGAAGCAGAAGCAGCATCTCTAGCGTCGTTTAAATATTCTTGAGCGAACTTGTCAATTTTCCCTGCTTCTATGTATTCTTGTCTTTTCTGATTAAGTTTAGAGAGAGGAAACTGTTCTTCCCATGCAGGCTTTCCATCTTCAATAGCTCTAATAAAGGTTAAATCCCATGGGTATTTCTTTTTCTTTTTGTCTGCATCTTTCCATCCATCTACAATATTCTGTAAGAATGCGTCATAATGTACAATCGTTCCTGATAACCATATCCACCCTTCTTTTCCAGGGCTTTCTTCTAGTGATGGGTATACTGTAGATACAATCCATTGTTTAATCTCATCTCTACGTATAGCAGTCTTTGTGTTTAACTCTGATTCAAAGTCATCTAAGATAATACCAGTATATCGTGTATCTACCTCTGCACGCCCTCTTAGACGCTGTGAAGTACCTTTAGCTATAATACGATGCCCTTTTGTCGTTATAAGGTCTTTTTCGGTCCATCTCTTGCCTTCATCACCACCACATAGATTTCCAAAGTAGTGTCGTATAGCTTGATTTGTTTCTAAATGTGAACGTATATACTTTACGTGGTCAATAGACTGACCCTGTTCTTCAGCTACCCACGCCATAAACATAGACTGGTCTTGTGGAGTATAGCATAGTTTATGCATTATAGCAGCTTTCATTAATACTGATTTTCCAAAACCTCTTGGAAGCACATTACAGATACGTGCTCCAGGTTTTGTACTAATTAATTTTTTACCAAGGTCATAATGAAAAGGAGGTGATGCTGATTTATGTAAAAAATCATTTGGTAAAAATAACTTACCAAACAGTATTAAATCCTTAGAAGCTTTATGTAACAGCTTCTCCTTATCAGATATACTAAGCTTTTCCATTGTTTTCAATAAACTCCTTGCTAAATCCTATTAAATCCATATCTTCGTCATACATACAAAGACAGGCACAATCAACAGTAATGTATTTATCCATAGGTATATCCATGATAGTATTCAACAAAAAGTCACTATACGTTATCGGCGACTTCTGAACCTTCACTTTCCTCTCGCACATCTGGCAGTTCAAAAACTTCTCGTTCTTGGCTCGCAATTTTTTTGACATCTTTCCCCTCCAATGCTGCTAGTTGTTCAGGGCTAAAACCTTTAAACAATGCAATAGATTCTGTTTTCTGTTCTTTTTTACCTAATAGACCTGATATTTCCATTAGCATCTTTAGCGACGAAATCTTATCGCTATCTCTGGCTTCAATATTATCAACAATCTCTTTTGTCTTTAATAATAGATATTCAGGGGTAATCTCTGTTTTATCTAATATCTTTTGTATTTCTTTATCAATCAATGTTTGCATCCTTTCTGTTTTCAACAACATACTACTTTGCTCTTTTATATATTGTTCTGACTTAGCTTGAGGATAAGCTCGTTTAAACGAGTCTATCACTCCGTCGCCTTTCGCAATATACTTAGCAAATAAAAATTCTTTCTTTGTAGGCTTTTCTCTTTCTTTAAATACTGTATTAGAGTTCTTACCACTAAACTTGTAAATACTCTCTCTTAGTTCGCCTTCCATTTTTACGGTAGGAGCACAGTTAAACATACCAATCGCAGTGCGTACGTAACGTTCGTTGTTGATTGTCCCACGCTCTAGCACCTCACAAACCTGCCCATCATCTGTTAAGGTCCATGAGCCTATAGGGGCATTCCTCCACTCGGTTAGCACGTCTTGTAATGGCATAGCCTGCCTGAGCTCGTTGATATTGTCGTATACAAAGTGCTCCTTACCTTTTATAGTTCTTTGTTTCATTTACGGTGAACGATGTATTCTGGGTCTTTATCACTTAATCTGATTTCTACCCACCCTTTTGTTTGCGGTTCAAACATAGCATAGCGTGCATATTCAGCATATCCTATAAAAGAACCTCCACGCACGAACCATTGTCTCTTTACTTCTTCGCTATCTTGCATAATTTCAAAAGAATCTACTGGTTTGGCGTATAATTGATGGTTATGTCCCAAATAATACATATCAGCGTCTGGAAAGATGTTTCTAAGCCTAATTAGCTCCATATCTCCGTTTTTAGCACCACTTTTACCATGTCCACTTGCAAATGTGAAGCGATTATGCTTGTAATTAATCACTGCATACCCTGGAAATGGGTAATATGGTACTTCAAGGTCGTCACATAGCACACGAATTATATCAATTCCTGCTAATCTCACAGAACGGAGCGTATCATGGTTACCACCACGTAAAAACACACACTTATTCATGATAGGTCGTATCATTTTTACAAATTGAGCGTACTGTTCGTTGTTATCAAACAACTGGTCGCCTTCTGGTATATGATAATTAGGTGGAATAAACTCCAACATATCACCATTTCCAAACCAAAGTGCATTTGGGTCATCTTTTATCATTTCTACTGCTTTTAGAAATAGACTTCTATCAAATACCTTACTCCCTACATGGATGTCAGTAAGACAATGTAGGTTTACTTTTGACTTTTTTGTATTGTGTTCTAATATTTTACCTGGATTAATCATTTCTTTCTCCGTTTTCTGAGTCATACTGTTTGCTGTACATCGTATGGCTCAATAGTATTACGCTATAATTTATTAAATCTAGCATTGTGTCTTCTACCTTTTCTTCAGCAACAGCTCTTTCTCCGTCTTTCTTCAATAGATTAGATATTCTAGCTATTTTATCAGAGATACGAACAAGAATGCCAGTTGATGTATCACATATCTTCAAGGCTTCTACCATTTCAAAGTTAGAAAACGGTTCTTGCACTTGTGCATAGTCTGTATTCTTATCGTCGCATAGCTCTTTTGCTTTTTTTATTATTGCATCATAGTTTGGAATCATACTTTCCTCCTGCTTTTTTCCATAAATAGTCACCAAAACCCATTTGGTATAAACTATTTGCTAATACTTGTACTTGTGTTTCTGTCATGTCTAAACTGCTTCCATGTGTTATCCCATGTAATACTTCATGAATTAATACTTCTAGCAGCTTACTGTCTTTCATATCATGTTCTAATACTATTTCACAATTACGCATAGATATTGCTCCTAGTATTTCTGAGTCCATAGACCCTAGGTCTACTTTCGCACCAGATATAAACCTAATACTATAATTATGACCATTTATAGGAAGCATCATTGTTTTACTTTTTAGCTTCTTTAGTTTTTTCATTCTTAGCTCCCTCAATTTGGTCTAGTAAATATTTATTAAATTTTTTCGTATCTTTTTTCATTTCTATATATTTATTAATGACTGATTCTAGTAACATTGTTTTTTCAGTCAACTTAAACATATTATCTCTTAAGAGGGCTATGTGGTATATTAGTTCTTTTTTACTCGGTTTCTTCGGTTTCTTGATGGGCATTAGTTTCCTCCATGTTGTATTTTTTTGTTTCTATTATTAAGTTTAGCATAGAAGTTATATATGCATCTTCTAACGAACTGATGTAGCGAGAAAATGATTGAGTAGTTACTTCTATTGCTATGTTTAATTCTTCATCTGTAATAACATCTAATAATCTTCCATTTAATTCATCATGGTCTAATATATTTGCATGATGCATAGATTTATAACGACACCAGTTATCATATTGTTGCTTTACGTTTTCTTTTGTAATAATACCTAATGCTGTTAATACATTACTTTTTTCTTTTGACATTGTTATCCTTTTTCTTTTTAAAGATTTTATCCCAGCGTTTGTCGTATTCTTTTCTAGATATAGAGGTAGGTCTTGGTTTATCCCCTTTACCTGCTCCATTTGGTCCTTTGAACATATAAGAGCTTAATACCATAGATTGGAAAAA
>Ga0208767_1001561_pt1 | contig 18112 bp, 24 predicted proteins | sample VirMetDEL_Mar_21_FD_184514 | JGI IMG/M metagenome (GOLD analysis project Ga0208767, IMG submission 184514) | Aqueous microbial communities from the Delaware River and Bay under freshwater to marine salinity gradient to study organic matter... | ecosystem: Environmental > Aquatic > Marine >... | reverse complement strand
AGAAGGCTCAACAAATATATTTCTTGAATCTTGCTCAACTCTATCACCCCAAGAAATCATTTGAGCTTGAGTAATCGTCTCTGTAACTGACAAAGAGCTTTTTTGTGCAATTTGGGCTACGCATTCATTTCCGTAATTATTTACCCAATTCACTAAAAAGAATCTGTTGCATAGGTCTTTAGTGAGTGACTTTGTAGTGCTGTCTTTTGAGTCGGTCACTTGCTTTGATATTTCGCAGTCATTCCAACCAAAATTTGTAAAATCATTATGGTAAAAAGAGCCTGTTGTATTTTGCGCAAGATTTAAAGCACTTGCAACTGCAATGCCTGAGTAATCTGCACCCCAACCACCACTAGGAGCGGTTATACCATCGTTTGAGTAGTTCTGTAATAGCTTTGTGTGAGCCATTGCTTCAATAGGTGAGTTAATTAGCTCTGTTGCATTCCAACCTAAAGTAGGATAAACATTATCTTTCCAAGTCCTACCCTTGAACTCTGTGTAAATTCCTTTTGAGGTGTCTGAGGTCTTTTTAAAAGCAAAAGCGACACTAGGGACTGAAACATCAATGGTTTGTGCGCCTGATGATGCTTCAAACTTCATATAAAATAAAAGTTTTGCTATGGCTTGTAGCTCCTCTTTTGAGCTTACGCCTATATCGGTTTTAACATAACCCGAAGAACCATAAGTATAAGGGCTTACAGGCAGTACAAAGTCCTCACTAGACCAAAAATAAGTATCTAAGTTCACGCTCTCATAGCTTATTATTGAATTATCAAATCTGAATAAATCGCCACCTGTTAAAGATGTGTTTTTTCTGTATAGCTCGGTGTTTGAAGATTCCCACCACTTTTTCTTAACCACATTAAAATCAATATTTGCGTTTGCAGTTGAGATAAATTCAAACTTTAAAACCAATGAAACAGAATCAAAAGAATCAGGAATATTGTCAGGTACTTGTATTTCATAGGCTTTTATAAAATCTCTATTTGCGCCAATGGTGTTATCCATATAAATATTCCAATTAGCTGGACTTGAACCATCTTTTTTTCTTGTATCGCCACCTGTATCATTATTTATTGTAGCATAACCAAAAGCAATAGCAGAGCTTGGCACAAAACACCCATAATGACTGCTATACACCCAAGAAGATCCAAACCAATAACTTGCTTGGTCTGCAAATGTTTTTGTAGCTTTCTTATCTTGTTGGAACTCAAAACCTATTAGCTTTCCATCTTCGTAATATTTTGGTGAGTCCGCTAAAGTATTCTCAAGTGAGTTTAAAGTCTCTTCTTCAATGACATTAGAGGGTAAAAGATTAAAGCCATCGTTAAAGTTGTATATATCCTGCCCATAAGTAATTCTAGTGTCATCTTTATAGTAACCATCGCATTGCCAAAAGTCGCCACTATACTGGCTCTCAACCTCTACAAATTGGACTATTGAATCACCCGCCACTAAACCATCTGTCACACTAAAAGGGTGTTGAAGCGTCACCCTAATAATATTAAAATCAACAAAAGAATAGCTCTCAATAAGTGACATCTCTCCTGAGCCTGTACCCTCTGTCACTTTTAAGAAGCATTTACCATAGTTTATTAACCCTGTAATATTGTAGCTATAACCTGTTGAAGAATCAGGCAGGATTTTAATATCATAAATTTCAGCATTAAATTTTGCATCAACAGGGAAAGAGTAATGCGTAGCAAATTCTGAAATACTTGAGCCTATATACTCTCTCTCGCCTGTTTTCAAGAAAAATGCTTTGCTATGCTCTCCAAAGGTAACAGGCAGAGTTTTCCCTAATGCGTCCTCGTCAGTCATTGACTCCGTAATACCTAAAAAGCCATTGTTATAGGTTAAAAAGTCACTCGTGATAGGCTTTGTTAAATAAGAGCTTCTAACATCACCCGCACCCCTTACAGGTATTTTATAAGTCGCTTTGTCAAAACTTGGTAGGTCACAATAACCTACATAGACAAGCGTTGAGTCAAAACTACCGCCATTAGGCTTCATTTCATAAATAGAGACTTTTGAGCCGTGTAAACTAGCATTATCACCAAAAGCAGTAATAAACTGAGTCCAAAATTTAGAGGTATTTTTAATCTTTAAGGATAAACCATCAATGTTAGCCACATCGCCAAATCTTGAAACATTAACAGACTTTTTTATAGAGTCCACCCAATCATCTGAGAGAATCCCTCTCAAGAGACTTGAGTAGGTGTAGTTTTCTCCTGCTATCCAAATAAATTTTCCACTTGCCAAGCCTATTGTTGAATCTGTTGGTGAGGTGTCGGCAGTTACTTCAATCTCAACTCTAAAAGAATACTTTGCCATTACTTACACCTTCTGAAAACTTAACTCTAATTCATACCGTTTATTTACAAGGTGTTTAACTCTTATTTGCCTTGAGATTAAGCGACTTGTAAAACTCGCATTGTCTCCCTTTTCTGCACCATAAGGAAAATGCCCTGTTGGTACTAATATAGAAATTTGATTCGTGCGTTCTGAAAGCAAATGCTTAACTAAAAGACTCATTTTATCGTGTAAAAGTCTTAGATTCATCTTAGTATTGTAAACAGAGTCGCTCCAATCTTGCGAATAAGCTACCACTTTGGCAGTTCCTATCGCTGTTTGCGTATAGTCCACACTAGGCTGATAACCTCCAATTGGATAGCGTAAGCCTCCAATAGTACCTATCTGTAAGCTACCCTCGTCATTTCCTGTCGTTGGGCTATAACTTGGCAATGCGCCACTATTAACAACCTCAAAGATCACTCTAAACCATTGATAGCGCTCCTCGTCTAAAGTTCCGCTTTGCTTAAAGTTCACGATTTTAAAAGTAAAAGTACCCCCATCACCATAGGCAGGTGTGAAAGGGCTAAAACCCCCGCCATTGTTAGGTGTGAGGGTAAAATCTGCCCCTCTATCGGCATTGTAAACCGATAAAAGAGAATTAAAAGAAGTTTCTGTTAAAACCGCACTAAAACTGCAAGTGTATTTATCGTAAGTCGCACCATCATCCCAAATGTTTATTTGACCATTTTCCAACTTTTCAAGGGCAAAAGGTAGCTCAATATTTGACTCATAACCTTCCTCTATGTACTCAAAGTCAAAAGTGCTTGAATCTGTGCTATTTGTTAAAGTATAAGCAGGTCTAGCCATTTTAACCCCTATGCTGTCTGTAAGTTGAGTTCATTAATTAAGTCAAGGTCACCATTGCGGATTGCACCAATAATACTTTGAGCAATCTCTGAGAATTGATTAACTACTCCTTGGTCTGCATTTCCGTTAATAGTGATAGGCATATTTATTTCAGTTTTACCTAAAGCCTTCATTTGCTCTTTAGTAAACACACCCTCACCCGCATTAACTCGTATCATTTGCTTGTCGCCTAAATCACTCCCGCCATTGCCTTTAACGATACCACCTGTGGCAAATTTTTGAGTAGCAATAGTAGATATTTGTGCTGCTCCCGCTGCACCAACCGCAGCCGCATTTATAAAGTTAATCGGAGGTGGTGCACTAGCAAGAGCTTTTGAAACACCCAAAGCTGTATTAATCACCGCTTCACTATAAGCAATGCCTTTTCGCATATTTGCGTTTTTCTTGCTTGTACCTAAAGCGTTTCTTGCTATGGTAGAAAGTGAGCTTGTAAGAGTAAAAGCTAGATTCCATTCTGCTTGTCTAAGGGCTTTTCTTTTTTCGCTTTCTAGTCTCTCGTTCTCTGTGATTTCTTTTTGAGATTCTTTGTGCTTTTCCACTTCCTCGTCAAGTTGAGCAAATCTTCTCTCAATCTCTCTGTCTCTAACTTCACCTTCAAGGATTAAAGCATCTTTTTTGATTTGGTTTCTTTCGTCTAGGATTTCTTTTTCTTTGCGTCTCAACTCTTCAAGTTCTTTGAGTAGTTTATCCTTAGTATCTTTAGTATCGTCTACGATATTCTTAGTTTTCTCTTTGTATTTTTCAACAGGTATTCCATTAACCATTTTATCCCAAGCATTAGCGACATCAGTCCACGATTCAGTCGCAGCAATAGCGGTATTGTCTGCGCTATCTTGTACGCTTTTATAGGCATCTTCTGCTTCTTTTAGTTTCGCTTTTGACTCTGCTAAGGCTTCTTTATTCACAAAAGAATCGGGTAATAAATCATAAAAAGCGACATCAAGTTCTCTTAGTTTTAACTCGGTGAGCTTGAATACTTCCCAAATCCGTTGAAAGCCTGTTATAGCAGTTAAAGAGAAAGCGGTCAATCCACTAGATAGATATTCAAAACCCGCCCCAATTCTAGTGAAAAATTGATTGTCTAAAAGAATATTGAACCAATCTACTAAGGTCTTAATCCCGCCCTTGACTGCTTCGAAAAATCCACCTTCGCCAAGTTGCCTTAAAGCTCCTTGAAACTGGTCTTTTAAAGTTGAGACTAACCCGCCTAGCGTCTGTGAAAGCTCATTCATTCCGCCCTTAGTTTTACTCAATTCTTTCTCAAGTAGATTCCACGCTTCTTTACCTTTTGCTGCCTTTGTTAAGGCTTCTATTTTGTTTCTTGTTTCGCCTGTAACTAAACCTAATTCTTGAAGCCTTGCCATAGACTCTCCGATAGGTCTATTTGCTTGTAAACCACTATAAGCTCTACCAATATGAACCGCAAGATTCTCAAAGCTCTCGCCACTTATAGCGGACGCATCGCCCACCATTCTCAATCCTTCGCCTGTGGCTAGTAGATTACCACCTAGGGTCTGTAATATTCTTGAAGCTCCTGCCACCTCTGTAAGTTGAAAAGGTGTAGTTTGAGCAAACTTTGAAAGCTCTTGCATCCTAGCCTTTGCACTGTCCATATCACCAAGCAAAACCTTGAATTGAGTCTCTAGCTTTTCCATTTCTGAACCCGCAGAAAGGATAGACTTCGCAAACACTCCAACCCCTGTAACTGCTAAACCTACAAAAGCACCTTTTAGGCTAATCATTGAAGAGCCTAAACCCTTAACTTGTGCGTTAGCTTCGGAGAATTTACCCTGAACATCTTTGCCTACTTTTCCCGCAGTATCGCCTATCTTTTTCAAGGGTGCAGTCATTTTGTCTATTAAAATAGCTCTTGCTGTTATATCTGCCATTTAGCTAAATCCTTCATTGTTTACTCTCGGCTTTTTCCAAAAGCTCAAATAATATTCATAAATGTTTTTTGCTTCAAAAAATCTAAGATTACAAGATTCAAAACTAGGCGCAGTCCCTTGAAACTCTTGATAGTATTTGTATTCCTCATACCAATCAAGTAATACAGGAGGGATATGCTTACTAGGGTGATCGTAATATTCATAAATAACACCTTCCTCTGTATCGTCATACCACAAAGCGGTCATTCTAGTAAAGTCTGCGGTTTGGTAATCAATATCCCTGTCTCCGCAGACTATCGCCCCACTATGAACTCCCGCTAATACTTTAAACCTAGTTCCTCTTGTGAGGTCAAGCCACTAATCAAGACTAGCTCTTGTATGATATTCGCTTGAATGATAGCGGGAATCTGCATAAATGACTCAAAAGTAATCGTTCCATTTGAACCTGTTTCAAAGTCAATTAATTCACCCTGAGCTGTTTTAAAGTTTGTCCAGCCTACCACATAATCCTTGACTAGCTTAAGTAGTTTCTCGTTTTCATCGGAGCCACTTTTTATAGCATCTTCTCTTTCAGGATTTGAGAGGATTAAGGTGGCATCTCTTTGGATTTTAACCTTGTGCATATTGAACTCTTTTTTGGCTCTAATATCCATCTGTTTTAGCTCAAAAGTAGGTCTATACTCTTTAGGTAAAACCTCTTTGCCATCTACTTTAGGATTATATGTAAACTTGTGAGTTGCACTTTGTGATAGTGGTAAAAACTTTAAAAGCTCGGCTTCGTTAAGTTTTTGAATCTTGATTTTCTTTTCCATTTTTTAGCCCTTTATAGAAAAATAGGAGGGTTACCCCTCCTTAGTGTTTAAGCAGTTGCGCCTTGTAATAGTTGCCAAGTTGATTCATCTGAGATATTTGCATTTGTTCCGCTATTTCTGTTTAGCTTAAGTGTTAGCTCATACCCTAATCGACCATTAATATCAGTCTTGGAATAATTAACAACTTGAGCAACAGGTGCTGTGAATGTAAACGAACCAAATGAAAGCACTACCTCTGCCTCTGTGTTATTCTTAACTACATCGTAAGGGTTATAACTTGAAGCAGTTGGCGCATTCATCGTGATAGTCATTGTAGGCATACGATTAACGATAGTAGCGTATTTAATGCCTGAAGCTTCACTTGGGCATTGTAAGTATTCAATTGTATTCCCTGCGTTAAAAGAGAAAGACTGAACACAGAAAGCAGTACCACCAATGGTAGAAGTTCCATTTAAGAAACTCGCACCTACTGAGGTATCAGGAGAGGTCAAAGCTAAAATATCACCATTTGCCACATCTGCAAGAGTTGTAAAAGCACCTTTCCACTCATAATCAATTTTAAGCGGTGAGCCTACGCCCTCTGCACTTAGTGTAAAGTTACCCATCACACCCTTAGCAGTATCTTGTAAGCCTACTGGAGTTCCATCGTCTGAAATTTCCATATTTGCAAAGGTAGAGGTCTGAGCATCCCCTGCTTGTAGTGGCTCATATCCGTAGCCTGTAGTGGTGTATTGAGTACCAACCGCACCGCAAGACTCTAGCAATTTTCCCCACTTTGGAGCAGTTCCTAGTGTAGCACCTTGTGATAGCTTCGTGAAGCTTGTAAAAGTCGCTCCCTTAATCCCTGCGATAGCAGTGTCACCACCATAGTCACCAGTTGCAAACTTGCTTTCAGTATCACCACCTTGTAAATCAGGAGTGAACTCAATCCCCCTCATTCTTACATCAAAATCCGCATCCGCTAAGGTCTCCGCAGTTCCCTTAACGCTCTCTCTTTTTGCTACTAATATGCGTTTAGCTATATTAAAACTTGTCATTTTTGTTTATCTCCTTTAGCAAGCGATTAAGTTGGGGTTCAATCTATCCTGCGTGTATTGTAACCTAAATTTAAAAATTCTTTTTTCAGGAATATAAAGAGAATTACTTGTAAAATACTCTGTCTCATATCCTATATACATAAAGCTAGTTGCACCTACTGAACCTAGTGCTGTTCCTTGTTGTCCACTATCCGCAAATAACTTCTTAAGGTCATCTTCTGCCAGGTCTAGCTCATCCTCTCCACTTCTCTGTGGGTCTAAGGCACTATCTGTCTGTTTGCAATGCACAATAATTTCAGTAACGGTAGTATTATCATAAGCTCCGAAATTAGTTTCACCACTTTCAAAATCTAAGTTTTCCTCTGTTGGCATCCTCACATAGAAATTAGGGAAACTTGTCAAAGCTAAATCACGATTAAAGGAGCTATTTCCCCAATCAAAGTTAAAACCACCCACTTGGGTCATTCCCTTAATAGAGGTCTCAATTGCATTTCTTATATCGGTTTTAATTGGCATTTTTAACCCCTATATAACCTAAAAGAAGTCGCTGTTCTGTCGCTTACATCTTCCACACTTGCTGTGATCATCTCATAAGTAAGCATTTCCGCCATCTCTTTAGCTTTGACCTTGTAATCTTCCATTTTCTGCTTGTATTTATCAGACTCAAAGGCTTCAATATTATTCACATAAGAGGCATCTTGGAATAATTCAATATAGAGCTTTGAAAGTCCGTACTCTTTAAGCTCTATCACCATTGGAGTGGATATATTAGCAGAATCTAAAACGCCCTTAGACTGAGCAAGAGACACTATATAGGAATCACCTTTAGCTAAGTAAGTATTTATATCTGTGTTAGTATCTGCTATGAAAGGAATAGCCACCTTGTCCGTAATATCTGCTTGTACTAAAAAAGCCATCTTTAAAAGTCCTTGTTTACTTTGTCAATAGCACTCTGCCACTCTGATTTGAGCTTGTTTACATTTTTCTTAAAAGCTCTATATACCCAACCATCACCCTTTAAATGCTTTGTGCCTTCGTGCTGGTATTTTCCGTATTTCGTACCTAAGCTATGATTCTCATCAAGCAAAGAAAGGGTTAAATCTACCCCTTTGCCCTTACTTGAATTAAAAAAATACTTGATAGACTTAACTAATCTGCCTGTTCTAGTAGTCCATTTAGGGTGGTTCTTTTTAGCTTCCAGTTCCATCTCTGAGCCTACCCTTTTGGTCACTATACTTAACTCCTTGTAAAGCCTTTCAGGGTGCTTTTTAATCGCATCCTCAAAGCCTTTCATATTAAGTTTAAACAAAATAGGCATTTTGTTAGGCTTCTGCTTCTAATTGAGCAAGTTTTGCTCTTAGCTTTTTAAGGCTCAAGCGTCTATCTACATCAATTCCAAAGCGTTCTTTAATCTCTGCCTCAATCAATGCTTTTTCATCAGGCTCTTCGGCTTTAGCTTCAACCTTGTAATCTGCTTTAATCTGACCTTCACCAGCAAAGTGCTTATCATAAAATTCAATAATATATTTGTCATCTGTTTCAAAAACACCATCAATAAAGCGGAATAGGATACACTCTTTTACTGGATCCCAAATCCTTGCGTTTCTGTTGTGTTCTTGTGATTTTAAAATCGCCATAATAATTTCCCTTTTTAAAAAAATGGAGGGCTCTCACCTCCTAAGACTTATGATTCCATATAACCTTTTGCTTCTAGGTCTGCTTTCAATGCTTCAAATTTAGCAGCAAGAGACGCAATAGCATTAGCTGTAGCACCGTCTGAAATAACCGCAATCGTATCTGACGCAGTTCCGCCTGAGTTATCTGTCAATGAAGTAATCGCACCTAAGCGCAGGTTTGGGTCAATAAATTCGTTTGCAATAGCCATATTTTCCTCCAAATAGATAGAGGGGTTTTACCCCCTCACACTAATTAAGCTAGGTTAGTTAGTTTTCCGTGTTTAGATTCTAAACCATAGTCAAGACCAAACTGACCATAGATAGAATACGGATCACTCGCACCAGTTTTAGCTAGTTGCTCAACGATTAGAGCTTGACCACGAACAGGTAAAACTGCTAGTGAGCAAATAGACATATCTGCAACGATAACCTCTGTTTGAGCTACCGCAGGAGCGTAAACCACATTCAAGTTGCCAAAGTCAGTAGCGATAACTTCAACATTTACACCACCTACTGAGTTAGAACGCTCTTGTAGTCCAAAGATAGAAGTTAGCTCTTGTTTCTTTGAAGAGTTCACTAGAACTACACAGTTACCACTCGCTAGGTCTGCTCCATTGTCTACCATTGTTTTAGTCAATGAATTAAATAGAGTTTTAGACAAAGCACCCGCAGAAGCATCAATTGAGTTCGTAGAAATTGCGTTAGTTAATCCACGAGTCTTTGAAGCCACATTTGAAGCAGTTTTCTGAACATAAGCACCATTAATTAGAGTGTAGTCTAGGTCTACCGCTAATTGACGCATATTAACAGCCATTTGCTCGGCTCTTTTGTCGGTTACAAAGTTAGCACCTGCCCAAGCTGGAACTCCCGCAAGAGTTGAATAGTCAGACTCATTAGCGTAAGAGATATCCACTCTGCGTTGAAAGATTTGGATAGCATTTTCTGCTTGAGATCGTGCATAAGTTGAAGTTGTGATACCTGTAACAGAAGCATCTTCTGTGATAGCTGGTTGTGAAGCTGTATCAAGCGCATAGCTTGAGTTTACCGCAAAGTTCCAAGAAGTGACAGGTCTTGCACCATTAAGACCACCCACCATATTTAAGAAAGGTGTTGCGTTTTGCCCTGCTTCAAATACCATTCCGAGGTAATTAGGGTTGTTTTGAGTTGTACCAACTGCTGATGTAGAAGCCATTTTTAGCTCTCCTTTAGTTTAATTATAAACCTTGTTGTTTCATCATTAGAGCCATTGCTTGAGTTGTGTTCCCATTCTTCAAAGCGTGGTTTATGTTTGCCTGGTCGGTATCTTGTGAACTACCACCCTTAAAACCACTACCACCCCTTGAAGGATTGGAGATTAAAAACTTATTTCCCTCAAGGAATCCACTCACTACTTCATTAATAGATTTCTGCTCTCCCCCAACTAAGAAAGCATCCCCATCAAGTCCATCGATTTGTGTTCTCGCTTTTAACACATCTAAAGCAAAAGCCATTCTGTCTGACTCCGTTACACCCTGTGCATTTAGAGTCGCTTTAATTTTATCGTCAATCCGCAAAGATAAAGATTCTTTTTCCGCCATCTCTTTAGCTCTCTGTGTCTCCTGGAGTGATTCTTCAATTGACTTAAGCCTGTGAGATAGCTTCTCAGTTTCACTCATCGCTTCAAATGCTTTCTGTTCTTTTTCTTGTAAAAGAGCTTTCGCTTTATCTGCAATGCTTTCACCTTCTTGAACTCCTACTAACTGACCTAAAGCACTTAAAGTTTCACTCATTTCAGATAGTTTACTATTTAGGCTTGCACTCGCTTCCTTTTCAGCTTTGAGCTTGCCTAATAGTTCGGTGTTCTTGTTCTTTAATCCTTCAACATTATCCCCGCCATTAGCTGGATTTTGTTGTGCTTCTTGTTGTTCACTCATTGAGTGACCTCCTTGAGGGTTTAGTTTACATAATAAATATAACTATTTTTCAAAGATATATAAAAAAAGAAAGCCCCACCTAAAAAGGTAAGGGCAGCCCAATGGGAGCAAGTTAAATATAAATATTAGTTAAAGTATTCGTCTAGTGCTTTGTCTAATTCATCAAGTGAGTAATGGATAGAAGCTAAACCCTCGCCAGTATAATAAACTCTATACATATTGGGAGTTGTTTTCTTTAGTGTAGCAGCTGAGTAAACAGATAGACCACAGACTGAGGTATAATAGCCATTTTCCGCTTTATTTAGTCCGTATTTATCCATAAGGCTTTCAAAGGTGTTAATAGGTTCACTATCTACCCACCCGCCTTTGATAGCTCTGTGTAGGTAATTAAAAGCTTTGTCTAAATCCTTATCAACCGACTCGCCCTCTTTAAGTCCTGCCCTCAGTAGATACTTAAGGGATTGTCCTATATTAAAAACTGATTTAGGGTCTAGTTTACCCGTAAGTCTTTCAATAGTCTCTTCTATTACTTGAATCGGCTCTATTTCTTTGCTTGCATAATGTTTATCGTGCTTCATTTAAAGCCCTTTTTATTTTGTTTACCTTCTTAATATCCTCAATCAATAAGCCCTCTTGTAGCTCTATCTTAACCTCTTTTAATAAAGAAATAATCTCCTTAGACCTGTGAAAAGAACCTAGACAAATCTCATCATTTGGTCTTTGTGATAGGTCTATTTTGTCCTCTTCTAACTGGTCTTGTACTAGGTCAATGAGCCAATCCATTAAAAGCTCTGTGTCTTTTTTTGTCATTCGTAACTCCATTTTAATGTTGTCGCTTTATATAAATTATCAAATAATTTATAAATTTACAACCATTTTTTAAAATAAAGTGAAAATAATTATAAATATTTAGAGGTGATGGCTTCTTTGAACCTTACTTTAGGGTCTTTTACTTGAGAATTGCCCTCAATAGTTCTTATGGCGTTGTTCCAATTTTCGCCTTTTCTGAATTGGTCGCCCCTAGCCTTACTTGTGAGGATTTCGTTCTGCTTTCGCCTTGAAAGTTTGCTTAAATACTCATTGCCACCCTTAGAGTAGTCAAAATCACTTGGATTAATCTCTTCTCTTGGATAGTATTCGGTAAGAAAGCAAATACAATGAGGGTGAGCTGGTAAACTTGGTAATTTGTCTTTAGGGTAAACACCTCGCCCTAGCCCAAAGTCTGCCCCTGCATTTACGTCGCAAATATCTAGTATCTTGTGGGATGCGTCCAGGTTCCATTTGTAGTATTGCAGGTCATCGTCGTTTTGAGTCATAAGGATATAGGCTTCTGTACTCGCCCTAGCTTGTTCTGTTCGTGCGATTCGCCGTGCAATGTATTTAGACTTCTTTTTGACTGCTTCTTCTACCGCTTTCTCAAAGGCTTCTAGCTCTTTACCCTTAACACCTCGCATAAACCTTTTATATGCCTTTTTCGTGTCGCTTGTGTTGTAATTCATCTCCGAAAGTGTTTTAATATCATTCTCAAGCCTAGCTAGTTCTTTCTCAAAATCTCTACTAAATCCACTCGTGCGAATCTCTCTCGTCATTTCTCGGACTTGTTTACGCAGAATAGACTCATCTACCTTGCCATTTGTTAAAACTAACCTTTGAAGCTCTTTGAAATTGTCCTCATAATCACGAACCCACTTAAAATTTTCTTTAACGCTTCTTGTGATAAATTGCTTTGTTTTAGTGTTGCCTTTAGCCATTCTTGAATTAAGATTAACGCCATCACCCGCCCAAGGCTCTGTCTTTAGCTTGGTGATTAGCTTCTTTTGATTAACAATAGCTTCAGGGTCTTGCGCTAGTATTTGAATAGTCGCACTTGTAGCAGTTGTAGAGACGATCACACCCTCAATGGCACTTGAAACTTCAAACTTTTCCCAACCTTCATTAACTATTTGGCGAGTTGTTCGCCCTTGTGGGTCTTTTAGTTGTTCTAGTAGCCATTTTGTAAAGGGAGCGACCGCTCTACCATAAGAAATGTCAAAGCCTTTTATGAGCTCTTCTATCTTCTCGTTTATCTGCCTTTGGTTAGCCATTAAAATTGATTCTCAATAGCTTGTTGATTACGAATTGAATCTCTCTCGGTTTCAATCTTCTCTAAGAGTTCTAGCCTCATTTCCTCATCTTCAAAATCAAGTGATTTAGAAGCAAGTTGCTTTTCTAACTCGGTTGCAAAAGTTGTTGAGATACCGCTTGACATTAGCTTTAAGAACATATCGGCTTTTTCGTTTAAAGTAGATACCCCGAAATCATCTGAATAGGTTACACTATACTCATAATCAAAGCCAACAAATAACCCGAATAAACGCATCAATTGCTTTTCTGCTTGTTCTATTTGCCTTTTAAAAGTGCCTAAGAGGTCATTAAGTCGCTCTCTGTCAATCTCCTTGGATTCTGCACTCTGTTGGAATCTTTGAAGGTGACTCACTACGCCCGCTTGATACATCTCATTGATTAAGGAGTGGTATAGCTCTGTCAAGGTCTTAAGCTGTTGTGCGTCAGGTGATATGAACTCAGGACTTCTACTTGAATCACTTGGATAGCCCAAACCTTTAGTAGTGCCATAATCTACACCACTATTAGCAGTCATTGGCATAGTCAAGATTGAGAATGCTTGATTGTCCGATATATCCGTAATAATTGAAGCTAAGTTGTAAATCCTGTGTTGAATCCTTGCGACTGAATATAGAGAGCTTTCAGGGATTACTTCATCGCTTGGTTCTGCTACTAATCTGACAACTGGGATTTCATCAATAACATTTGGGAAAGATTGAATCTTGTTCGCACCGCTTGAGTCATAAACCGCCCACTCGTTGGCATCTACTCCAACTATGATTTTTTCAAATGACCCGCTGCCAATAGGCTCTGACAACAATAAGCTGTTAGGGTTTCCAAATTGGTCAAAGGTTAAGGTGTCTTTTTGCTGCCACCACTTCAAGCTAGTTAGGTTCCCAAAAGAATCCTGCTCATAAGAGTAAACCATATCAGGTGAGATTTCAAACACATAAGGCACACCACTTCTTGAGTTAATCACATCTTCAATTGTTGCGTTTATCTCGGTGTCATTATTCATCACCAAGAAAGATACACCCTTGTTTTTAGTAGTTCCTGCGCCCTGTTCCATAAAACTTTGAAGTGAGTTAGCTTTGCCATCTGCATTGTATAAAAAAACATTATACAGGTCTGTATAGGCTTGTGGAGGGTTCTCAACTATCGTCCTAGTAGCTTCATTCTTGAAAATAGGTTTATGGTGAGCCTGCCAAATAGGTCTATATTGGTTTGAAAAGTACGCTTTAGATTTGCGAATGTTTAAATCATTCTGATCTTCTCGCTTGTGTGGAACCAAATACCATCCATTACGATAGCCACCTGTACCTAGAAGCGAATCCTCTAAAAAGCGATATTTATTTGCTTCTAGGGTGACATTAGTCCAGTCACCATCTCTCCAAGGGTAAATATTATACCTGTCGTTTGTTGTTTCTTCTGCCATCTTATAAAATCCTTATCGCCCTTGTTTATAATAAATTTAAAAAAATCTAGGGTTAAAAGTTTGAATCTTACCGCTAACTTCCCAATACATACGCATCATCAACGCATCTGAGTAGTCAGGTGATCTTCCTAGTAACTCTTTCACCTTGTCTTTAGGTAATATGGAGAGCTTTCCATCTTTGTCTACATTATCCCGCTTGATATACTCTAGCTCTTCGTTGAGCTTGTCTTGGTATGTATCGTCTACTACCCATATCTTGCCCTCGTTTACATAATCAGCTAATTTAAAATAACATTGGCTTTTTAAGTGATTGAAGTTCTCGCCCGCTTTTGCTTTCGATCCGTTCTTAAATTCTATCGTATTGGCTAAGAATCCACTCAAGCCACCGCCTACACCATCAGCGTCATAGCATATATTGGAATTGGGAACGCCATATTTATTTTTGAACTCTTTAATCTTCTCAATAATACCCAAGCCTGTACTTTTCGCCTCTGAGTAGATTTTAATAAGCCTTAAGCCGTCCCAAACGCATAAAACGAACCTATCGCTTCCCTTCGTGGCTATATCTGCGGTTATATATTTGCTTCCGCTTGGCACTTGAGTATTCTCGTAAAGGTCTAAAATCTTGTCATACTCAATTAGTTTTGCGGGGTCATCGTCATAGTAGAAGTTGCCAAATAAAAGGCGTTCTCTAGTCACCTTGTCGGCTTTTCGCAAGTTCTCAATGTAGGCTTCTGAGATATGCGGGTTATCTGTTACAAGTGACCTGACAAAAGCCTTATCGCTTTCTAGTCGCCCCTCGTCAAAAGGTTTGACAAAATCTTGCATTATCCAATTTTTTGCGGGGTTACAAGAATAGAACATCTTAGGAATTGACTCCCAACCATCGCCTTTAAGCTCTGAAAAACGCCCTCTAAGGACATCTACCGCTTTCTTCTTTATCTCTTGTGCTTCATCAAGAAAAACGCCTGTAAGCTCATAAGAGCCGATTCTGTTGTATTCGGGGTCTGAAGGATACCAGCCCATCTCTCTAAACTTAATCTTTGAGCCTGTTGCGATATTATAAGCGTAGTTTGTTTGGGCGTTGAAGGTAAAATGCTCTGCTACTCCATAGTGATTTATGACCTTGTGAAAAGTTGCTAGTGTGGTGTCTCGTAGGTCTGTGAAGTTTGCCCTTGCTATCATATAAGAAGATTTAGGCTTATTGAAGGTTTCAAGCATTATCCATAAATTACCAAGCCAAGATTTGCCTCCTCTACTTCCCCCGCCGTATAATACCTCATTAGTACTATTGTCTGTTAATAGCTTATAGGCTTCAATCTGCTTCTTGAATAGCTTAATCTCCTTCATCTAGTACGATTTTAAACCCTTCTATCTTACCTGACAACTCTACCTTTTCGGCTTCGTTTAACCCAAACATCTTTGCAATAGAATCATAAGAACCTTTAGCGACTGCTGGCGTTAAATCCTTGTGTTTCTCTATTAGTTCCATATAGCCATCATAAAGAAATTTCCTATCAACTTTGAACTCCTTTTGAGCTTCTGCTTTGAGTTCTTCTAGTCTATCCTTTATACTAACATTACCTAACAGGCGAGAAGCTCCTGCATCTGCTCCTGTCTTGCTATATCCTGCATTGATATAAGATTGAGTTGCGTTGCCTGTGTTGATATACTCTTGACAGAATTTCTCTTGCTTGGGGCTTAGATTATTCATATTAAAACCTTCTTTTGGTTTAGCTTAAAGTTGGTTGCTTTTATTATCTCTTCACAAAGAAGTTTAGGTATTTTAGATCGTTCATAGTTGTTTTTCAATCCTTGAGTGCCTGTCTTAGATCCTCTAGGTGCAGGCTCGTGATGGCAATTTGTATTTCCATTAAAGCAAGTTGCCTTAGGTAACCAGCCATCTTGGTTGAACAGGTCAAATATATTATTACTCCAAATATCTGTCGGCTTCATTCTTGAATCACCATAAGAGCAGTAGGTTATTGTTGTTTTATGTAAACCTCTCATAAAAGGCATTTTTCTTAACATCCCTACGGGGTTTTCAATGTAAAATATACAATTGAAGTCCTTTATTATCTTGAGTGTGTTTTTCACCAAATTATCGCTTTTAAAGGCAAAATCTGACTTAGGTGTAGTCATATCTCTATGATGCGAGATACCTGCTATTGAGTAGGTTGTACAAGGAGGTGAAGCCCATATCATATCGGGTTTAAATGGTATATCTTCTTTTTTTAAAAACTCTATATCTTTAGCTAGGTTTATTCCATCAAATTGTTTTACATCAACTGAAAAAACATTATGCCCTAGCTCTTCGGCTGTATTACCTATTGATCTACTTCCTGCGAATAGCTCTAATATATTCATTTAACTTGTTTCCAATTTTAGCTTTTTGCTGGATAATTCATATTAAAACCTTCTTTTGTTTAAATATAAATTTATTCTTGTTCTGTGAACTTAAAACCTAAGTGCTTGTAGATGGCTCTCATTGTTTTATTCATCTCTTTTAGGTCGGCTTCGGTGTCGGCAGTTCCTAAAAATCGGCTTAACAAGTAGTCAGGATATGCTTGAGCGTCTAGTGTGTACTCTTCGCCCTCTTCGTCAATGTGAACTAGAATATCGTATCTGACGAGCTTTTTCCACTCTTTAAAGCCTTGTTTAATAATTCCTATAAGGTCGTGACCTGCGTTACCTTTTTGACCATATCTTGAGAAAATGTCTATTACCTCGTCAATGAACTTAAAAGCATACTCTAGCCTGTCATCTAGGTTAGAGTAGCGTAATAGGTTTATATATGGATTTATGTTTATTGGGTAGATTCTCATTCTTTAGCCTTTAATCCTTTTAAAATAAGGTTCTCCAAGGTCTCTAATCTACTTCTGATTTTGGATCCTCAAGCTCTTTGAGTTCAAGTTTTAGTCTTTCGATTCCTTTATTGCAGAATTTGATTTGATTCTCAATAAATTCTTTACTTAACTTAAGACTTTGTAAATGAGATTCAGCCATCATTAACTGACCTTTAATTAAGCCTTTTAAATATGTATCAACAATGTTCATTTATTCATCCTCTTCCCATGCTGTCCAGTAATAAGAATCTGGATCTAGTTCATAAAGTTCTTCGTATGGAACTTCAATGTTTTTATCTCTGCACTCTTCGGAGCAGTATTCCATTCCATCAATGACGAAACCTTCAAACATTTCATCACCACATTCATCACATGTTCTCATTCTTCGCCCTCCTCTATCTCTACGCCGATACTTTTTAAGTAGCTTTTTGATAGTTGAACGCATTCTTTTTCGTATTCAATGTCGTCATTAATTGAAAGAAAATAATTACAATCACTTGTATCAATTGAAGTTATTTTGCCCTTCAAAAGACCTTTGAAATAATCGTATCCCTCAAATTCAATATCAGTCCCAATAGCTAAACGCAAGTCCATTTCTGCCTTGGATAGGTCTATGGTGATTTTATGACAAGCTCTGTACTCTAAACCATCAATCCACTCAACAAAGTATTCATTATCAGGGCAAACTATTGCCTTTAAAACTAATCCTATCTCTCTATGCTCCTTGATTGAAGCGTCTAGTGTGATTTTCATTCTTCTGCCTCCCTACCAATAAGCCTTGATTACAAGTTTAATAAGCACCTCTTCATCTACTTCTTCCGTATTAACTACTAAATCCTTATCGTCATCTAGGTAATAATCCGTAATTCTAAACACTCTCTCGTCATCACAAAAGATGGCGTTTTTGTCATCATATGAATCGCCCTCAACTAGAGAGTAAGATTGACACCATTTTTCAAGCTCTTGGTATAGGTAATCTTGATATCCATCGTCCTGGTATGGTCTTTCTAAAAATGTTTGGTGGTACATTATAACGCTCCTTTGTTAGCTTGAATTAACTTATCAAGCTTTTCGATTAATCTTTCTTTAAACTCATAATCTGAGCTTTTTGTTATGAATTCTAATACTTCATTATAGGCAGACTCTCGCCCTTGTTGAAAAGAGCGCAATGCTCTCTCT
>Ga0208767_1001557_pt1 | contig 18126 bp, 16 predicted proteins | sample VirMetDEL_Mar_21_FD_184514 | JGI IMG/M metagenome (GOLD analysis project Ga0208767, IMG submission 184514) | Aqueous microbial communities from the Delaware River and Bay under freshwater to marine salinity gradient to study organic matter... | ecosystem: Environmental > Aquatic > Marine >... | reverse complement strand
TTTACTAAAAGTTTTAAACCCAAGCTCTCTTAATTTTTTAAGGTGTCTTACAGGACCAAACTGAATTACAGGATGACCGCAATATATTGGATTATACGTAGAACTATGTATGTGACATGCGTTTTCAACAAAAGGAAAAGCACACATAACAGTACTTATTAAAGTATTTTTGTAATGAACTGGGTTAAAAGGTAAATCAGCGTCAAACTTACCTATACCGATACCTGGAGGTCCATGGTTATCTTCATCACTCTTATCTATATCAAAAGGTACCTTAGCTATAAGAGAGTCAATATTATCCTGTCCTATTAGATCTGGGAACCAGTCGAATAAATCGTAATCTTTATTATAGTTGTTAAAACTAATTTTAAATTTATCATATAGATTTAACCTATTAATAAATAACATAAATATATTTCTTTCAGGTCTACAAGTACGGTTTACTTTTAGAAAAGGTTTAACTTTATTAAAATTCTCTTTCTTATATTCTATTTCTTTTTCTATATTTACTTCTTCTGGTAGATGTCCTAAGCTAATTAACCTCTTTACATCGTATATATTCCAAGGAAAAGAGACTACGTTTATTTTACTATCTTTGTAGGATTTATCAGCTAACCATTTAGTATGTGTTTCTTCTGCTATTAAATTACTAGTAACATAACTAACATAGTTGGGGTTGATATCTAAACTATGTAGAGACTTATACAAATTTTCATAAAATTCTTCCGCTTTATCTCCTTCTAAACTATTATCTAATATTAACCTGCAATTATTATTACGCAATCCTGTTAGTACGTAATCTGGAAGTAGATTTAAATGTTTTGCTGCTAGCCAGTTGTGATGATGTAGTGTAACAAAGTAGTAAAATATAGAATCTGGTATAATATTTTCTGGAGTTATACTAGTAAAGTTAAGTACATGAGGTAAGTCCGATTGTGAAAATAATGGTCTACAGATTTTCTCACCTCTTGCATCTTCTTCATTTATTTCTGGGACATCTTTGTATATTTCGAGTAACTCAGGTTCTGGGGCGTGTAGACTTGCTTGGTTAAACTTATCCATGACAAAGTAGTTCTGCTTTTTACCTAACGATTTTGAAATATTATCAGCTATAAATGTCGCCCATTTATTATGTCCAACTTCTGTAGGATGATAATCTAAGAATTCTGTATTATAAATCTTTTCTAGCTCTACAATATAATTTTTAAAACTAGTACTAATGTAGTTAGTTTCAAATATAGAATTAAATTCTTCTACGTTTTCTTTTAAGTCAATATTATTTAACCAACTTTGATTTTGTGAATGTCTATTATAATAACGATTTATAAAACCGTATAAACTAGGACTATTTCTTAAATTATGTATACCCTCAGATTTATCTAAGACTGTAGATTTATCTTCGTAAAATGCATTAAAAAATTTAAACTTAATGTTTTTACTTTTAAGATAACCTGCTAAAAGGTTGTTTTGATTAATAAATCTAGTAATATACTCTTCCTCATTCCAGTATTTTGTAGTATATATCTTATAAAATACATCGATATCTGGATCTTCATCCTTATAGTGGTCTAGTTCTGCAGGATAAAGTATATCCCAGGAACCTCTTTCTTTAGTCTTATAGAAGAAGTCTTTTCTTTCTGGTGAAGTCCATCCTATAACAACAAATATTTGTTCTGGGGTATATTCTTTTAAGAGTTTAGGTATATCGTTTAATGTTCTTCTTATAATTCCATCGTTTGATGAACCAGCTGAGCTATTATTTAAAACATTTATACCAAGCTGTTTAGCAGCCATATGAGGCCATACTCTTGGTAGCCTATAAGCATCATTATCCGGATGGTTAACATGCCAAGGTTGATCTTTAAAGAGCACAGGATCTACTATATCTCCAGCAGTCCAACTATCTCCATTAGCGTAAAGTATTTTTACATCATCCATTCTTTTCTAAATATAATAGGGTGATTACCGTTTTCTGATAAGTCCATAATTCTATAAGGAGTGGTATCTTTAAAGTCACCTGTATAGATGGGAATGTTCTCAGGATTTCGAGCTATAGGAATAAATTTTTCAAAGTCAGAAAAGAATAATTTACAGTATTCATCGTCAAGATAGCTTTCTTGTAAATGTAAAATATCTATATCTCCTATAAAAACATGATTGTGATCTTCTACTATTCTATTAGCAGCTCCTATCCAAAGCATACTAAAGCTATAATCACATAAATTACTACAGTCTCCTTCTTTTATCTCTCCTTTATACTCAGCTATAAATTTATTATCTCTTCTCTTGAGAATAAACTCAATAGGTTTATTATAATCCTCTTCTGAAATAATAAACTGAATCTGTTTTATCTCCATTCCATCTAAATTCTTAACCCAGTATTCGAAAGAAACTGATCTATAACTGTCTCCTTCATGTGTTGTATGTGCTTCTACCATAACTCCCATATGATGTCCGTTTTTACCTACTACACACCCTACATATCTATTATGCTCGTCATATCTTTTTTCCATAGTCTCCCAATCAGGAGTAAATCTAACTAATATTGTACTATCTTTTGTAAGAAAATCTTTTGAAAGATTATTAATTAGTTCATTCTTATTAGCTACTTCGAAAACGTAGGACTCTTTTTCGTTGAATTTCATCTATTAAGTTTTAATGTATAGTCGTAAAAATCTGCTAGTTCTGGGAATGTTTTTTTAAAGTTTGTTCCTCTTCTTTCGTCATGTGCTTTAAAAAATCTACCAAAGTTTTTTCGTTGATTAAGTAATCTTTTTTCGTCTTTAATTGCTAGCATCCAATCATAAGATCTAATAATTTTTTGAATCTCTACATCAGAGTAACCTATGTACTGGTAATCAAATCTAGGCATACCTAAAAAGTCAGCATGTTGTGCACATTTTTTTATTTCTTTAGCCCATTTAGATGGTAAAACTTGCAAAGTTTGATGAGAAGGGTGACGTAGATAAGAAGAGTCTAAAAAGACAGGTGATTGCCAATATCTATCATTTGAATGATATTCTTTTTTAAGATCGTAAACACCGTCAATAAGTTTTTTATAAGAAGGAGCCGATAAAGCATTAAATGTTGACATTATAGTAATGTTTACTCTCGGGCATTTAGATAATACTTTATGCATGTTATCCCAAAACTTATTAAAAACTAGACCGTTTCTAATATATTCTGCTTGTTCTCCCCATCCGTCTACAGAAGTAAAAATAATAAACTCATTTACTCTACCTTCATCAGTAATTTTATTTATTTTATCTATAAACTTATCTACTAAATTATCAGGAATACCTAAATTAGAGTTTATAGCTAAATTTAGTTTCTTATTAGGATTAGGTTCTTCAAGTATATAGTCTAATACTTTCCAGGTATCTTTAGAGAGTAACGGTTCTCCACCTGTTATTCTAAATGTATGTAGGTCTCTATATAACTCAGGCCACCATTCCCAGAATGCTTCTACATAAGGATTGTGCTCTGTATGATGGATAGGCATTTTACCGGCAGCCTTTAAGTATTCTATATCGTTAAATTTTTCGTCTGTTGGATATGCTCCGTACTTCTGTGCTTCTGCTGCCCATTTAGAAGAAAAAGAAGGTCCACAGTACGAACAAGCAAAATTACATTGATTAGAAAAAGCGACTTCTACATACTTAGGGTTAAAATCTGCTCTCCAATCTCCTTCGACTATTTCCTTAAAGTGAGGTTTAGACCAACTTTCGTTAGATTTAAATACTCTATCAGAAAATCTATTAGAATTATCTTCTACGTTCCAGCAGTAATCACATTCAGCAGGTCTTTTACCTTCAAGCATTTCTTTTCTCTTCTGCTTCTTAAATCTCGTATTATGTAATGCTGAAGGGTTTCTTTTTAACTCTCTCAATGGAATTTTATGAGTAGAAGGGTGGTGACAAGAGTGAGTTTCACCCATCTGTAAGTGTATAGTAACTTGAGTCCATTTAGCTAAACACATACCGCATCCGATACTATCTAAACTTTTTTTAGTATTTACGTAATCTGGATTATCAAATGTATTATCTGATTTAACTACCTTTATTACTTCTTGTTTTTCACTCATAACTTTATATTAAGCATTTTTGCCCATGGTGTAAGTTTTTCTTCACTTACTAATTCGTACTCTACTTGTGCAATTCCATCTTGCTTATAATCTATTTTGTCCTGTTGCATTTGTAATACATATCTTCTTTCATTAGCAGCAGTAGTTTCTCCCTTTGCCCATTTACCGTTAACTAGTCCTTCATCTTTATGATGTAAACATCTCATACGTCCTTCTTTTCTGTGTGGTATAATAGAATTTGGAACTCTTATATCTTCTTCTACAAAGTCAACATTTTTAAGTTTATGGTTTGTAATAGGGTTATTGAAATCTAAATCTATAACTAAATCTTCTGAAGGTAGGTTAGTATGTAAGTTTTTTACTTCTTCTAGAGATAAGCATCTTTTCCATGCAAATACTTTTGCTATATCGCCTTTTAGGTATTTAAGAGGACTGCCGTCTTGCTGTGAAGGTGTTGAACCTAAATAGATAGGTTTATTGCCATATGGTTTTAATTTACCGTTAAACTTTAATGGTGAAGGACTACCGTGGCCTGCTTTAGAATCAACTTCAGACCCGTTTAAATAGAAATGAGTAAGTTTATTATCTGTATCTACAGTAACAGTTACCCAGCTCCACTGTCCATCGTACCTCTTTAGCCACATATAATTATGTGCACTAAATATATTCCAAAAAGTAAATGAAAGGGCTCTAGAATTATTAAAAGATAAACCGTAATCATAACCAGGGATTCTAAAAATAGGATACTCAACATACTCATTTTTCTTATCTCCTATCAAAAATATTTTTTTCTCTTCTGGTTTTTGGAATACTCTACATAGTACTGAAATAGTATGAGAATCAGTTGTTAATCCTCTTGTATCTCTACTAAAAGGTATTTCTATTGAAGTATTCTTACCATTAAACTTTGCGTATCTCTGTTTAAAAGGCTTAGAGTCTAAAAAAGTATCATTAGTAAGACCTTCTTTATGGCATCTCCAAAAAAGATCATCATCTTCCATACCCCAGTCCCAGTAGTTGTTAGAGTACCCATTAGTAGCCTCTACTTGCTCTTTTGAGAATATAACTGCTCCACCAAAATATTCATGATATTTGAGTTTATATTCCATTTGAGATATATTAGTAGCAATATGAATAGGGTATTTATCTGGAAATGAATAATCAGCTCCTTCTTCAGGAATCATATCTATATCATGCCAAACTATATAATCACAACCTTCTTCGAAAGCATGTTTAGCAGCAATGTTTTTTGTTGCTCCTCTATTAAATAATTTATCATCAATTTGATGACAGAAGTACATTTGAAAATCTATACCCTGTTGTTTCAGATATTTACCTACTTTAGGTACGAACTCATTTAAATGTAGTTCTCTATCTCTATATGGTACACAAACTCCTAGTTTCATATTCCTACTGTAAAATGGTATACGTTATTAACATTACTTTCTCCATGAACTACGTAATCTAAAGTATTAAGTCCTTCTTGTCTATACGTTCTGTTACCTGTTGTTACTTCGTTTGTAAACCTTAATTGGTTCCATCTAGTTAACTGGTCTTTCCATCTACCTCCTAAATACCCTCCAGGTTTATGATCTAATAATTTAAATGTGCATTTACGTCTGAAAGGTATAGCAACTTTTGTAAAGTTATTAAATTCAGTATTAGTTATTTCAGCTTTAATAATTTTACCATCATTATTATTATCTGTTAAATCTACTAATTTATATCTTTTTATAAATTTAGGATCATAATACGTCAGTAAACTATCACAAGATTTATAGTTACCAAAATTAGTAGTTAATCCTAAACTTTGATTTTTAGTTAGTGCTGTTACTTCTGCTTTATTTAAACTCTTATTGAATATAGCAAAAGTGTCTATTTCACCTTTAAAGTAACTTATTTTACGATTAGCATCTTCAACTCTACTACTACAGCCAATATAAGCAGTTTTATACTTACCGTAACCAAAAAGAGATTCATCTATAACTACTTTACCTATCTGTTTACCGTTAAGATAACAGCAAAGAGTTTTTTTAGATTTATTCCAAGTTAGTATAAGTTTAGTATGTTGAGGTTCGCATATTTCAGATACTATACTCTGGATATTACCTCTACGGTCAAATATTTCAATATTGTACCTCTTAAAAGAGTCATAGTAAATAGTAAATTCATAACCAGGTACGCTAAATAAAGGATAGATATCTACTGGTTTACTATGATCTAAAGTTAAATTAGGTATTTTATGTGAAATTAAAATAGAAAAACTCCTATTATAGTTTATTATATTATCACTTTCAATATATGCGTCTATACCGTTAAATTTTAAAGATGCGGTAGAAGAAACATAACTAGGTTTATTATATGTATCAACTTCAATGTTAGCTTGTATAAGTCTATTAAAGAGATCATCGTCTTCAAATCCCCATCCCCAGTAATCATTAGAATATCCATTAATCTTTTCAAAAACACTTAAAGGAAATAGAGTTACTCCTCCAAAATATTTCTCAAAATGCATATCTATAGTTTTACTATTAGTTAAAAAGTTAAAAGCTAAGTGTAAAGGTTTTTCACTGAAAGAATAATCAACGTCATAAGGAAGCATATCTACATCGTGAAAACAGACATAATCGCATCCAAGCTGTTTAGCTTTAACTGCTCCTATATTCAAAAGCTTACCTCTATTGAAAGAAGTAGCATCATCTTGTTCTATAACTAAAAGCTTATAATCGATATCTTCATCTTCGAAGTAGTCAGCTATCGCACTTTTAAAGTGAACTAACTGTCTATACCTATTTCTGTACGGTACAATAATTCCGAGAGTATGAGACATTATTCATCGATATTATCGTTCTGAGACTCTAACCACTTTGCTAAGTAAAACTGGATTCTTTCGCTCCATTCATCTTTATCAATATCTTCAAACCATAGGGTTAACGCATCGATAGATACAGCTATTTTCTCTAATGCTTTTACTTTTCTTTCGTCTAGTAGAAGCTTTTCTTGAGCAAGAATTTCAGTTTCCGGTTTAGGTGTAATTTTTTTTGCCATTTTTCTAAATTTTTACTATTTTTTCAATCAACTCACTCCAGTATGAGTAGTCTTTATATTCAATATATGAATTATTTTTTAATTTTTCAACTAAATACTCAGTATTATTTATGTCTATTTTCCAGTTATTTCTTGCTATAGCTCTATACATTTTACTATATTCCTCATAGTAACTATAGCTTTCTTTTGTTTCTGAGACATCTAATAATCTTTCTAATACAGAAGAATCCCATTTAAAGTGGTGAACTTGAGTAAAACACTCTTCTATAGGCATTCTTTTAGGATGAGATCTACCCCAACTGTTAGTGTCTCCAAACTTAGCATAATGTTGTCCTGGTGTTACTTCTTGATATCCTTTCATTAAAGTAACTTTATTAGGGCAAGCGCCAGACATTGGGTATCTAAAAAAACCTGCTAAAGGAAAAGCTTTGATAATATCCGTATCTCTCTCAACTATAGGGAAGCTGCCTTCGATACCTATTCTGTCAATAAACCCTCCGGTAACAAAGTCATAACCGTTATTTTCACAGTGTCTAATTATATTATCTAAACTATCTGGGTATACCTGTAGTTCGTCATCATCAGAAACAATCCACCAGTCGTTAGGTTTTTTAGATTTTACAGTATTGTATATATGAGTAACTCTTTCCCAGTTATATTTTTTATCTGTAACAATCCAGAAAGGCTTTATTCCTAGTTCTTCTATTTCTTCTAATATACCGTCGTTATCATCTTGACGGTATACAACAATATAATTCTTATCTACTTTATCCTCGTAATGTTTTAACATATGAGGTAAAATATGAGTATTGCTGCCTACTACTGTAACTAAATTAAGCACGGTTTAATATAGTTTTTAGAATTAATTTCATTTAAGATGTAATCAGAAAACTGTTTATGACCGTTCCAACTAAAGTGGTTAGGGTCAGTTATTACATTATTAGTATGTTCTTTAATACTTTCGAAAGTTTTTTCTTTTTCCCACACTTTATAGTCCCATATAAAAGTGTAAACTTGTCTATTAAATATTTCTAAAGAAAGATTTTTAAATAAATTAAAATAATATTCATTCCATCTTTTTTGGTAAGGTTCAATAAAGTAGTTTCTAAATTTATTAATTGTACTTTTCTTTTTTTTGTCAAAAGGTGTATCGTGTTCTATTTCTGGACCGTTTGTAGAAGTTATAATAGGATAATCTAAAGAAGGAACTAAAAGGCCATATGGATATGTTGTACCTAAAACTATAAAATCTCCTTTTTTAAATCTATTTAAATTCTCAATAAAAACCCCTAAGCTATATGGGTCTGAGCCAGCTATCTTTCCTAAGTTGTTTTCTACCATATTAAGTTCTTCAGCAACTATTTGTGTCCATATTCTACCGTGATTTCCTTTTGTATATTCATAGTATTCAAAATCACGTCCTGGACGACAACCGTAACCGTAAGTAAAGCTGTCCCCTATAAACCAAATATTATTGAGCACGCTGTACTAATGTTAATCCGGTAGATGCTGGTTTTCTTGGAGCTATGCCGGTATTAAAGAAATTAAACTGTTTCCATTCAGGTCCTATCTCTTTTATAAATTTTGGAGGACCATCAAAAAATTCATAGTACTCTTTTTCATCTTCTGTTATAATAAGTTCTTTTTGATATTTTTCATCTGTATCATGAATTGATATCATACCTTCAGGTTTTAGAAGTGTAGAATATAATTCAAAATCTTGTTTTACATCTTCATATGAATGTCCAGCATCTATATGCAAAAAGTCTATTTTTATATCTTTTTTTACAAAATAATTATAAAAAGCATTTTCTGTAGTATCTTTTATAAATCTAGGGCTAAACTGATATCTAAAAAAACTATCGTCATCAGCATAATCTACTTTACCTCCTATTCCGTTTACTGCATCTACTAAATAAGTTTCTCCTATATCTCCATGATTATAGTCCTTATCTCCTTCAAATATACCTTGATCATGCAAATCTAATCTAGCTTGAGTCATAATACGAGGAATAAATCCTCCACCTGAACCTAGACATACACAAGTTTTATATCTCATTAGCTGGATAATAGAGTAAATTAAAAGTCCATCTCCTAAGTGATAGTCAGTTGCTCCATGAGTCCAGGTATAAGGTACTGTATTAAGCTTAGTTCTCTTTACTCCATTCTCAATAACCTCTTCTGGGTTATGTGTAATAAAGTGGTTTACAAATATTTTATCTAGTATACTCATTATTTAAGTGGTATGCTTGTTAAATCTAAGTTAGGAAAATTAATGCAATTATACAAATGAGACATTTCTCTTTCGTAATTTTGATCTGCTTTATTATCTTTAATCCATCCTTTCAGCGGTCCGTAATGTTTAAAGTACACTTCTGACTCATATATAGGCCATACTCCTTTGTCATGATCTTCTCCCCATTCCCATTTTTTGCAGTCCCACGTTGTAGATATTATACTTCTATGCTCTATATTTTCTTTTACAAATAAATGCTTTAAAAGTAACTGTTCAGCAAATATTAAATACTGTGAGTGAGGTACTCCCATAGTAGAAAACTCTTCCATCATCTTTAAACTTTCATTAGCGTATCTTCTAGTAAAATTAGAATCAGGTAAATTTAAAAAACCTACGTTTACAGATTCAGTTTTCCATCTAGTTTTATATGAAAGTTCTCTTACTTTTGGATCTATTGCTGTAGGATAATACCCTTTTCCTTTTTCAAAATTACATACATAATGAATATCTAAATCTAAAAAATCTTTTATTCGTCTATAAACATGTGTATCGTTATCCATAATAATCGTAGGATAATCTATATTAGATAAAACTTCTAATTTAGAAGCAGCCCAAAATACGTCTTTATTTATATTTCTATTAGATTTAGGTAAGAGAAGAACTTTATCAAAAAAATCTAATACTTTTAATCTATCTAAAGTATCTATAGTTAAATTATCACCATTGAGTATACATGTATCTTCTGGGTGATTTTTTTTCCATAAATGAACTGAGGCTAATAATAAAAGAATGTTAAGTTTACTATCTACATAGTAATCGTTAGAATTTTTATTCTTCTTTATATTTTCTAAAACCCAATTTACAATCAAAACCTTTAAAGTTTAATTTTATCCTCCGCTATCAGTTGGATCAATATGTGTCGAACTAAAGTGTGCGTAAAAAGTAGTTACACTTGTATGATCAGTTTCAGTTAAAGTCAACGTTGAATTTGTACTTAATTGTGTTCCACCTCCGTCTGCTGCATCTCTCCATGAATCAAAAGTATAAGGATAAACAGCTGTAGCAACTAAAGATAACGAGTAGTCATCAATTAATATATTCTTTACAGTAAACGATGTAGTATTAGCAACCGTATACGGAGCACTTAGAGCAACTCCACCTCCAGTATCAGCTATTACTTGTCCGTAAAATATAGCTGAGTTAGGTGCTATTTCTGAGACTTGGAAAGGTGCTGCGTTAGCTGGATCGAAATCACTTAAGGAACTAGATAAAGATGTGTTAGCCTGAGCTTCTACATTGTTAGCCCAAGTGTTAAATGTTCCTAATGAAATATCGTTTGCTCCGTAGGTAAATACTGCCATTTTACTTTACTGTAATAATTTTATTTTCTGGTAGATTCGAAATCAAGTTCAATTTCAACTTAGAATAGCAAAACTCCATAATATTATTTAAAAGAGAAGTATCTATTACTTCTAACAATTCTATTTTAGTTCCTATTTTTTTTCTTTCTTCTCTAACCACTTTTCTATATTTAGTTATCTCATCTCCATTTTCATCGAAGCTTACGTAAGGTACTTCTTGTTCTGTTGATACGACTCCATATTCTGGTGTCTCTACTTCCTTTGAAACCGTTAATGGTACTTTAAAGTGGTGAGGGAACATAATCTCTATACCGTCACTATTATCATCTTTAAAGTAAAGCACTCTTTCTTGTATCAACCCCACTGCACTCCTCTTTGGTTCGTTTATTGAAGTTCTGTTGTACCTTATTGCATGATCTCTGTCCTGCCAGTAGGTAACCTGAAACTTCACAAAACTTGTAACTTTGTTGAACGAAAAACTTTCCACTCGTGCATACACTTCGTGAGAAGGTCCTTCACTTGTTTCCAAGTCAACATCTAAAATAAAACCCATTTGTAAAAACTTTTATTATTTATTTTCTAGCTCTTTTACTCTAGCAGAAAGCTCTTTAACTGCTTGTATTAATACAGCTGTTAATTTATCATATTTTACAGCTTTATATCCATTATCTCTATTTTCAACTAATTCAGGTAATACTTCTTCTACATCCTGAGCGATTACTCCTATATCGTGACCACTGTATACACTCTGCTTATCGTTCCAATCAAAAGAAACTCCTCTTAATTTTTCAACTCTATCTAAAGCGTTGCTTATTTCGGCTACATTGTCTTTTAATCTTTCATCTGAAGAAGCATATGCTACGACATCTCCTCCAGCAAATACATCTCCTTGAACACCTAGACCACCTGTTACTTTAAGAGCTCCAGTTGTTTTACTTGTTGAAGCTGTACTATTAGTTACTGATACTGCTGCTGAGAATGTTTTAGCACCACTGAATGTTTGAGTACCTGATAAATGAGCTGTGTTTGTAGATAAGTAAGCATCTGCTATTGCAGTACCGTTCCATGTACCTGTAGTAATAGTCCCTACTTCTGTAATTAATAATCCATTTATATCTCCTTGAGTCTGATCTGCTGTTGCACCTGTTTCAATTCCATCTAATTTAGTTCCATCTGCTGATAAATCTCTACCGTCTACTGTTTGTGCTCCAGAGAAGGTAATGTTACCTGTCATCTGACCTCCTGATCTTGCTAAAGCTGCATCTGCTGTAGTACCTTGAGCTGCAGTAGCATAATCTGAACTATCAAATGCTTTAACTTGAGCTAAGTTAGTTACTTCTGAATCCATTAGAGCACCTGCTGCTTGTACGTTAGTTGAATCTGTTACATCTGCACTTGCTTCTATTCCGTCTAGTTTAGTACCGTCTGCTGCTACATCTCTGCCATCTACATTACCTGTTAATGTAATATTTCCTGCTGCATGTAAATCGTCAGAGAAGCTAAATCTTGAGTTACCATTATCCCATGTTAATGATTCATTAGCTCCACTAATAAATAATCCACCTCCGTTAGCAGAAGCTGCATCAGCACCTCCTCTATTGATTGAAATTAATTTATCTGTTACATTTAAGTCAGTTGAGTTAATAGATGTTGTTGTACCAGTAACAGTTAAGTTACCAGCTACTGTTAAATCATTAAACTGTACGTTATCCGATGTATCTAATCCGCTTACTACACCTGAGATAGTATCTCCTGATAAAGTTAGATTAATACCTGTTTGTCCAGTTGTATCTGAAACTGCAAGGTTAGTATCATCTGAAATATCTACTGTACCCAAGGTGATAGCCTGACCTGAGATAGATAAATAATCATGAGAATCAGTAACTAATGTTACGTCTGTTGAGTTATCAGTTCCGCTAGCATCTACTCCTAATGTAGTTCTTGCTGCTGTTGCATTTGCATCGTCTACCAAACTAGCACCAAAAGATGAGATAGTTGTGCTGTCTGGTACGGTTAATGTTTTAATTCCTGATAAAGAAGAAACTTCTGTATCCATCAAGGCTCCAGCTGCTGTTACGTTATCTGTATCTGTTACATCTGCACTTGCTTCGATACCATCTAATTTAGTCTTATCGCCGTTAGCGAAAGCTCCTTCTGATGGTGGTTGTTGTGCACTATCTGCTAAAGCTCCTTGAGCTGCAGTAGCATAGTCTGATGAATCGAATGCTTTTACATCAGCTAGGTTGGTTACTTCAGAATCCATTAGAGCACCTGCTGCTTGTACGTTAGTTGAATCTGTTACATCGGCTCCATCTTCTACATTTAAGAAAGATCTTACATCTGTTGCTGAACCAGAAACTACTGTTTCTGTGTTTAGTTTTGCCTTAACTAATGTATCGGTATATCCTACCTTAGCAGTATTCGTTGCAATGTCTGTAGCTAAAGAAGCACTTAGTGTTGTATCTGCGTTTTCGTAAGCTGTGATTAAGGCTGAGCTACTTGCATTCAATTCAGCGTCTGTAGCGTAACTACCATCTAAGCTAGCGATTGCTGCTGTATTTGTTGCTATGTCAGCTGCTAAACTAGATGATACGCTCGTAAACGAACCTGAAATGTCAGAAGCAATTTGTGCTGAGCCTGATAAAAGGGTTGGTTTGCCAGTAATATTTGCATAGGCTACTGAATCTGCTGTTATATCGCCATCAAAGGCTCCAGTGAACGATCCAGAAAACGAGCCGGTAACAATGGCATTAGTCATTAAGGGGCTATCTATTCTCATCTTTTAAAATTGTAATTTATTATAAATATGTTGTTTTATTTCTTTATTACTACTGTCCCTGTAAAATTTAAATCAAATTCTATTTCAACGGTATTTGTGTTAATTGATGTAATATCTTTTGGTATTACTTGTTTTTTATTTGTATCATAAACCTGTACTACAGGGTAGTCTTCTCCAAGGTTATGAGTTATATTATATTTATCTGATGCATTAACAGAAGTCTTAAAAAAGTTAGATGTAGTAACTTTGGAACTATCTGAAGATTTTTCAAAAGATACTTTATTATCGTCATCTAATTTTATCTTAGTTTTATTAGCTCCTGTACCAATTTCAAGTTCTTTTACTCTTAATACTTTTAATTCATCAGTATCGGAGTCTTTAAAGTTTATATCTCCAGTTGCATCTCTTGTAATAAGAGTTCCCCCTAAATCAATTGTTGAACCGCTTAAAAATAAATCTCTAAATCTTTTTGATGATGAACCTAAATCATATGCTTCTGTTGTATCGGGTAAAATAGGTCCGTAAACTTCCATAGTAGTACCTTGTTGAGAACGAACTTTAGTAAATGCATTTGAAGTGTACCCACTTTCAACAGAAGATTGTTCACTACTCTGATTTGTGTTTACAGTTACATTAGCTAATAATGTTGTACTTCTTGGAATTACATCCATATCTACGGTTATATTTCCATAGATTGTTGAAAGAGTTTCAAATGCTAATATAAACCCTGCAGTAGTTGTTTCTTTTGTCCAAAGTAGAGGATTAATATATCTACCTCCATTATACTCTTCGTGGTAATTAACCGTCCAGCTTAGATCTGGTAAAGTATTACTTCTTAATGCTGCATTAAAATAAACTGTATGAGTTTCTCCTGCATTTTGAGCAGTCATTCTACCTACAATCTGATAGTTATTTGAATTACTACTTGGTATTATAGTTACAACCTTTTGATATTCACCACTACTAAAATAACTACCGGTACTATTACCGTAATAAACTTGATTAAAGCTCATTACATTTGAGTTATTATATCTTACTTCAGTAAAGTATGGTGAATCACTTCCTGAACCGAATACAGGTCCATTTAGTGTTACAGCATCTAAAGTACTTCCGCTAAGCTGTGTAGAGCTAGAAATTATTCCATCAGGAACATTCGTAAAGTTATTGTAATCTAAATAATAAGAACCGGCTTGTCCGTCAAGCTCTGATGCTGAACCGCTAACTATGTGCCCACCTTTTGCTACTACTATTCTCCCTGTCGTTGCTGTATCGAAAGTAACATCTACTGTATTATCATCAGTTGTAGTAGTAGTTGCCGGTAAAATTAATTGATCGCTATTATTATAAACGGAAACTAGTACGTTTTTCGTTCCAAAGTTATGCGTTACTGTTTTGGAAGTAACTGAAGTAAAAGTATCTGATACTGTAGCAACTTCTGCTACATTTGCGTTTACATTGGTTAATGCGGATCCGTCACCTTTAAAGTATGATGCAGTGACTGCATTAACTACGTCAAGATTAGATAAGTTAGCAGATGAACCACTAACTATTAGTTTTTTCCAATTTGGCATTTTACCCTTTTATTATGGTTGGATACTCAAAGAGCCCACTTCCGATTTCGGCCAATAATAGCTTTATATATAAATATGGTAAAAAAAGAGAAGAAAACCTACTTTGAATTAGATAATTTCATCCATACGTTGTGAAACATTTCGAATTCTGCTCCTGTATAGTTAGCTTGTCGTAGTTTGCTTAGAACAAAGTTTAGTTCTTGTTCAGTAAGTTGTTCTGATGGAGGTTGTTTACTATTAGATTTGTCTAATGCTTTTTGCCCTATTTCTATCTTTTTTGATAGTAGCCCCATATTCTCTAATAACTTTTTAAACATTTTAGGAGTAAATATAAACTACTCCGCCGTCTGTTTTAATATTTCCATTTTTTTGATATTCTGCTATATCTGCATGTCCTGCATCTATATCAATAACTGCTGAAGCAAAAGCGTCAGGTGTTACCGAAGTAGCATTTGATGCCAATGAACTAGTAAATCCAAATCTTGCTGCAGAGTTGTTAAATATAAAAGCATGACCTGCTCCAGAACCTTCATCTATTATAATACCACCTTGTTCAGGGCTACCAGATCCTGAATTTAATAATATGAATTTATCTTCTACTAATAAGTTAGCTGTTTCAATAGAAGTAGTAGTTCCTTGGACTGTTAAATCACCGGTTAAAGTAAGGTTTGTAAATTGAGGTGAATCGCCTGACTGTAATCCTGTATCAACATCAGTAGTAGCTCCGTTAATTATTGCTCTAACAGTACCTTGTGAAGGTGAAGAAAAAGCAGAAGACGATACTATACCGTCACCTATCTGTGCAGAACTACTTACTACCCCCTCTGGGAGTATTGCAGTTACATTACCACTTGTTACAGTTCCTACTGTTGTAATATCAGACTGTAAGAAGTGCTCACCTGCTACAAAATTAGTAGTAGCATCATGATCTATTTGAACTGAACTGGATACTGTACCTGAAGGTAATCCTGCTATAATTTGTGCTGAACTTGATATAACAGATTCAGTATTTAATTTTGTTTTTATTTGATCATCTAATCCATCTATGCTGTCTGCTGATACTGAACCTGATACTATATGTCCACCTTTAGCAACAACTATTCTACCAGAAGTAGAAGAATCAAATGTTACTGTAGCAGTATCATTGTCTGTTAAAGTAACACTAGCTGGTAAGATTAATTGATCGCTACTATTGTAAACAGTAACAGTTACATTTTTACTGTCAAAATTGTGACTTACTGCTACCGATGTTTGGTTTGTAAAAGAACTCGCAACAGTGGCAGCTTGAGATACTGTAATGTTTGTAAGGTTAGAACCGTCTCCGTATATCGTATCTCCGTAGACATTAGCCCATCTTTTAGAATCAGAACCTAAATTATATGTACCGTCTGCATCAGGAATAATACTTGAAGAAATCTCTCCTCCTAATATAATATTATCAGAGGTATTATCTCCTATAGTAATGTTTCCTCCAAGAACTAAGTTACCATCAATATTTGCATTTCCGGTAAGCTGTAGATTAGAGGCAGTAACATTATTATCTATATTTAAGTTAGACAACTCAGCTGTAGAGCCACTAACGATTATTTTTTTCCAAGCCATATACGGTAATGTTAAGTTCTTTTACCACCGCAAGGGGCTCAAGGCCCCTGTTTTGGTGTAATGTATATATTAAGTATAGATAAAGATATCGTCAGAAGAGTCAATTTTTATATTTCCTCTTTTGTGATATTCTGTATCTGTAATATCATGTGCAACATTATCTTGGTCTACTACTAAAGATAGATAAGCTTCTGAGTTAGCAGTTGTAGCTGTTGAAGATATACTCTGGTTAATACCGAATCTTCCATCACTAGAATCAAAAATGAATGCGTGACCAGTTCCTGATCCTTCATCAATTACAATACCTCCTTCATCTGGGTTAGCAGATCCTGAGTTTAATAAGATAAATTTATCAGTAATAGCTGTGTTAGTAGTTTGAAGAGTTGTTGTAGTACCCTGTACTATTAAGTCTCCTTGAATAATTGCATCGTTAGAAACAGTTAATCCTGAGAAAGTAACGTCATCTCCTGACTGTAATCCTAAGTCGATATCTGCTGCGTTAACTCTTAGAGTACCTTGTGAAGGTGAAGTAACTGAACCAGAAACTACTCCAGAAGGTAAAATTCCAGAAACATCTCCACTAGTTACTGTACCTACAGTTGCAAGTGAGCTATCACCAGGATAAGCTGTTGCATCTGATAAGTCAAATGCTGGTGTTGCATCTGATCCGTTTAGTGCTACAGATACTCCTCCGAATGATACTGAATTGTTTTGAATACTTGCTCCGTCTACTTGTGCTGAAGAAGAAATAAGATTGCCTCCTGCTCCAATAGTTACAGTGTTATCTGTTATCGCTACATCTAATCCGTTATTACCAGCAAATGTTAAAGTATCAGAAATTAATGATACGCCGTCAGTTCCTGAATCACCAGCTATATTAAGTGTAGATGAAACGCTTACTAAAGAAGCTGTTGTTATACGACCTTGTCCATCAATTGTTAATGCAGGTATTTGAGTTGTAGAACCAAATGTTCCAGCAACACCGCCTCCGTCAGTAAAGACGTCGTCTAATTTATCAGCTGTAACTGCATCGGTAGCAAGTTGAGTTGTATCAACTCCTCCGTCGTTTACTTTAATACCTGATGAACCGTTTGCTAAAGTAGAACCATCTAACTCTACAGCAATTGATGCTGCTCCAGATCCGTCAAAAGTGAAATCTGCGATACCATTTCCATCCGTTAGTGAGTTTGCTAACGCTGTAGCCGTAATTCCTGTTAAGGAAGATCCATCCCCTTGGAATGAACCTGAGAAAGATCCAGATACTGATAATCCAGATGCTCCTGTTGTAGCTAAAATGTTTCCTGATCCATTGATGGCAGTGGTAGTAAGGTTTCCTGAGTTACCAGTTACTAAACCTGATCCTAAGCCGTCAACTTGCAAATTGGCTAAATTCGCGGTAGATCCTGAAACTACTACCTTTTTCCATGTTGCCATAATTAATTAAT
>Ga0208767_1001556_pt1 | contig 18126 bp, 22 predicted proteins | sample VirMetDEL_Mar_21_FD_184514 | JGI IMG/M metagenome (GOLD analysis project Ga0208767, IMG submission 184514) | Aqueous microbial communities from the Delaware River and Bay under freshwater to marine salinity gradient to study organic matter... | ecosystem: Environmental > Aquatic > Marine >... | reverse complement strand
GAAGTTCAAAATGTCATCGAAATAAACAGAAGATTTGAAAACGGTATTAGAGCAGATTTTACTGGTAATACAGCACGTTATATAGTGGTTTACAAGTAAAATGTTCGAAGATAATCATAATATTAAAAATGTAAACGGAGCAGATACTTTAATTAAGGCTTCTCATGGTGTAGTAGTTGCAGTTCACGTAATGCATGATTCTACCACAGGCGACCTTATATTCAGAAACGGTACAACTATAGCAGCACCTATTGAATTTACAATTCATACTCAAAACCCACAAGCATATATTCAACTTAATAGAAGATTTGAAAACGGTATTTTTGTAGAATGTACCAGTGCAAATGCCTACGCACTCGTAGTTTATAAGTAGTAAATTTAAATAGTTAGCATACTTTATAAGAGTATGGCTACATATTATTGTACGGTTGCAGATGTTTCAGATTTTCTACGTATTCCTATAAATGCTACTACTTCTCCAACAAAGGCTCAGGTCGAGAAGATTATTAATAGAAAAGAAGAATATCTTGACAGAAGAATAGGACATACATTTGGTAGAAATAAAACAATTACAAAAGAGATTCATGATTTAGCATTACTTTATACTTACGGATGGGGTACACCAATTTATTTACAACACAGAAATTGTAGAGAATTAGATTCAGCACAAGGAGATAAGATTGAGATTTGGGAAGGTGCATCATCAAATTATACAGACATATTAGGAAACACAGAATGGTATGAATTTGATGAAACATATGGTAGACTTTACTTGAGAGGTTACTTGTTTTCAATTATGAGAAAAAACAGAGTGCGTGTAACGTACAGATATGGAGATGCAACTGTACCAGATGATGTTAAAGATGCATGTGTAAAACTAACATGTATAGAGTTACTAAATACAAGTTTGCGTATGGACACTCTACCAATGGGTGGTAACGCAATCAATCCACAACAATCTATGAACGTTTGGAAAGCAGACGTAGAAGAGATTATCGGAGAAAGAGCAGAAGTATTTGGTATACCATAATGAAAATTAGAATTAAATTAGGTGGAAGAAATTTAACTACTTTTGCAGTATCATCAAAAGATAACAATGATCAATATGCAGATCTTACACAAGAACCAATGACTAGAGAAACAAGATTAAGATTGTTACAAGAAATGGCAATAGAAACATTCAAGGAAGGATTTCGTGCTGCAGGTGGTGGTAAATACATTGATGTTGATAAAGATATTGTAATAGAGAATGGAAAAATAGTTATCAAGAATATACCTGAACCCGATTTTAAAAGTGTTGGTATTAGTACAAACGGTTTAACTCCATATGAAATAGGTAGGTTAACTGCACAAAATGTAATTAGAGGTCTAGATTCTGATGAAAAAATTAAGAATTTTAAAATTTATAAAAATACAAGTTGGGATAATGACCGCATTAAAGATTGGGTTATTCATAAAAAACTACCACAGAATCCTGTAGAATGGCAATCTGTTAACAGGCTTAGAGGAGATGATTATGATAGAAGAATTAATGAAATAGTTAATTCAATTATATTTGCTCCAGATTCAGGTATATACGCTAAGAACTTTGCAAGGAGTCTTGACAAATGACTGGTGGTTCAGCATACGATGCAGTTGATGATTTGACAGCATTATTATTAACAGAGTGGCAATTAAATCAAAAAATAAAGGTTAACAAAATATATGATCAGAAATCTGTAGGATTTGGAGAGGATATGTTTGACTCTATACTCGTATTTCCGAAGGTAGAAAACGTTCAATATTGGGGATTGTATGGAGTAGATCATTTTCACGAAGTAGATATTGAGTGTGAGGTAAGATCATTCCAAGGCTACCAACATCATAATGACTTAGTTAATGAGGTTCAACGTATTATTAAAACCAATATCAGAAGAACCAATTATGTAGACCTTAGAATCATGGCTTCTGTGGTAGAGTCTGAACCACTGAGAAATATGTTCAGACACAAGTTTACAGTAAGATATAGAGACATTAATCCGTAGTAATCTTTATAAGCAATTCCTATGAATATTAGTCATGGTACGAACTGGTGCTCATGCATATCTTAAATATGGATATGAATCCACATTTGGTACAGCAGCATCAACTATAGACAAAAAGTTTGGTCTTAATGATGCTTTATCCTCATGGTCACTTACTCATAACAGACAAGATTTACCTGCATTAAATCAAGTTACCATTGACGAATATGCTTATGGTCAACAACAAGGTTCAATCGGAGTAGATTTTACACTTAGCAATCCTTGGATTTTTAAAACAGTTTTAGGCGATCCATCAACAACTGGTTCTAGTCCTTATGTTCATACTTATCCTCATGCAACAAACGGTATTAATAAAACACCAACTTCATTTACATGTGAAGTAGGATTTGATGGAGCAAGTGGAGATATTGTTAGAACACTAAAAGGTTGTGTTGCAGAATCATTAACAATTAACACATCAGTAGGTGGATTAGTAAGTTGTTCATTAGGAGCATCATATGGTGTTGAAGATGCACCAAGTACATCACTAGGTACAGCACCAACAGAACCAACAGTAGAATTTCCATACACATTTGCACATGCAACTTTAGAATATGGTGGAAGTACATTAGCACAAGTACAAGATTTGAACATTACAATTAACCAATCATCAGCATTACTTTATGGTCTAGGAGATCATCAAGCAGTAGATGCATACAGACAATTACTTGATATCACTGGTTCATTTAGATCTTCATTATTAAACAAAACTGTTTTAGAAGATATGTTAGAACAAATTAGTGTTGGTACTTCTGGTACATATTCAGATACAGTAGGTGGTTCTCCTGAATTAAGAATTACATTCCAAAGATCAGCAAATGAAAAAATGGTTCTAACAGGTACAGGTCTTTCTCCAACTGATTTGAACTATGATGGTTTCAGAGCAAACGAACCAATCTATGAAAATGTTAACTGGAAGATTAAGACTCTAACAGTTGCAGCAACCAACGCTGAATCAACACCAGAGTAAAAAGGTTTTTATATTCCATTCTGTTTACATATTTCATGGCTATTAAAAGCTTTGAAATTGATTATGAAGGAGCCAAAGAAACAATCGAATATGAAGATGATTTGACATTTGGCGAATTAGAAGCAGTTTTAAATTCTACAGTTGATATGTCTGATGTAACAAAACCTAAAGTAAAAATACCTGAATACAGACAAGAGATATTAATGAAAGTGTTAAGAAAAGCACCATTCAAAGTAGGCGACAGAGTAGCAATCCGTAATCTTAAATCCAGTGTAGCCAAACAAATCATTGAGGGGGTAATGGTAGATTTCCCTTTAGCAAAGTATTTGGAGGATTGGATGATAACTTTCGTAGGTACGGAAGCCACGAAGAAAACATCCTAAGTATATATTATTTTTGTGCTAAAGAATTTGGGTGGGATAGAGAAACAGTAGCAAATCTTCCTTTAGAATATCTTAAAGGATTACTATACATTCATAAGAAAGTAAACGAGAGACCAGTGAATATACCCCCTCCACCAAGACCAAAACTTAAATAATTAGACAGTTTATAAATGTTATGGCTAATGATTATAGTGTAGATGAACTAAACGAGAAACTAAATAAGACTAATCAGTTACTAAAAGAGGCAGAAAAACGTTTTGAGGATTTATTAAAAGTAGTTAAAAATTTACAAGACTCAGCAGGTAAAGGTGGAATGTATGGATCAAATGCTACCAGTGAATTGGCTAAACGTTATGAAAAGAAAGTACAAGAAGAAATAAAATTAATGGATAAAGCGTATCAAATAAAATCACTATTAATTGATCAGGAATATGATAGAGTAGAACAAAATAGAAAAGAAGCACAAGATAATACTAGACAATTTATTCTTAAAAGAAGAGAAACAGCAGAATTAATTGAAAATGCAAAGACAAGAAGAAAAGAAATGTCTTTACAAGCTAAAAGAATAGAAATGATGGGTAGAATGGCATCAGGAGCAGGTGGAGGTTTAGCAGGATTCATTGGAATGGGTGTTGGAAGTGGTGCAGCAAGATTAGCAGAAGGTGGTGGTGCAGTAGCAAAAAAATCAGAAGGATTACAAGAAAGAATATTAAACTATCAAAAAATGGCAGGTACACAAGAAAAAAATTCTATCGGAGTACCTACAGGTAAAATACAAAGTAACATGTTAGCTCGTTTAGAAAAAATTTCTCCTAAACTTGCAAGTTTTGCATATGGTAAAGAAGGAGATGATGGTAGAAAAGGTGGAGTATTAGGTAAAGGTGCAGGTGCGATGGGTAAAATGGGTGGAATTATGGGAATGGCAGGAGGTGGAGCCGCAGGTATATTAGGTGGAGCAATTATGAAAGGATTAGAATCATCTCCAATGTTCCAAGCAGTAGGAAAAATTATGAGCACTGCATTTAACTTAATACTTAGACCAATAGGAGATTTCTTCAGTGCAGTATTCAAACCTATATCAATAGTGTTAATGAAATGGGGTGCAGTTAATCTTCGTAAATGGGCACAAAGTATGCATGATAATTCTAATGATGCTATGAAAGCAGCAGATATGATAGGTAAAGGATTAGTAGCATTTTTTGATGACCCATTAGCATTTTTAGGTAAAGCAATAGAACATCTAGGAGAAGTAATTTGGACAGGAAAATCAAATAAATTAAATGATTATATTACTACTGCATATACAGCAATCGATGAAAGGTTGACAAATGAATTAGGAACAATGAAAGGATCATTGGCAACAGGTGCAGGAGTTGTTTCAGGTATACAAACTAATATAAAAGATGCTATCGATGCAACAAAAGAAAGAGCAGAAAAAGCACAAGAAAAATTAGATGAAATTGCAGGAAATACAGATATAATAGCACAAAAGACAACACAAGAAAAAACTGTAGATTATCTTAAAGGGGAGGGTGCAGATCAAGTTAATGATGCATATAAAAAATGGGTTTCTGAAAACATTGAAGAGCAATCTAAATGGTGGCAAGAAGTAGGTCAATTTATTGAAGGATTAGTACCTAAACAAGCAGGAAGTACTGAAAACATATTAGAAACTGTATCAGAAGAAATTAAATTTAATTATGAAAAAGCATTAGAAATGTCTGGTATAACACAAGAACAATGGGATAAAATGGGAGACGATGCTAAAGCAGTATATCAAAGATATATTGAATATAGAACAGCAACAAATGCTCAAGAGGAAGAAAATAAAGTTATTCAACAAACATATATGACAATGGCTAAGCTTAATCAAGATACTAACATATCAATAGCAGATTATGCAAAACATTCAGAACAAGTACAAAGATTAACATATAATGCTATGCATGTAGAAACCAAAAATTCTAAAGGATATGTAGAAGCTATGACAAAAGAACATGAAGAAATGTTAGTTGCTATACAACAAGCATATGAGAGAGCTAAAGCAATTTTATCATCTATGCAAAATAGTGGTAGTAGGAGTTCTTCATCTTCTAATGTAGCAAAAAATCCATGGGGTAGATCAGCAGGTGGAGTTATTGATGAAAGAATATATGGTATAGGAGAAAGATCAGGTGCATCATATTTATTTGGAGAAGCAGGTAGAGAATATGTAGTTCCTGAAAATAAAGCAGGTGGATTAGGAAATATAAGTATAAATATTAATATTGCTAAAGTATCAAATGATGTTGATTTGCAAAAATTAAAACCTATAATAGAAAGAGCAATACTTGAAACACACGCAAGAAGAGGTTTGATTTAGATGGGAGAAGTAGTAGAAATAAGAACTCATACAGCAGGTAAAAAATATAGATATTTGATTAGAAACATACAATCAATAGACATAACTTTAACAGAACAAGTTGTAGCTACACCTTTACCAGAATCAAATGATACTCTTAACGTATTAACAAAAGCAGACGGTAATGCAATAAGAATACAAGTATCATGGGTAATTCATGATGAATCAACAGATGTTGTATTAGCAAATAATTATAATTTAGATGGTTCAGCAGGATCAGGAACAACTCCAGTTCCATTTCCACAATTTTCATCAGATACAGGATTTAGATTAGCAGATCATCAAGCAAGATTTTTGCTTGAACCTAATGGATTATTAAGTGGAGCATCAGGTATACAAGTAACTACACTTACAGACGTTTATCAAATAATCATTGGTAACACTGGATTTTCTAGACAAGGTTTAATTGAATCTATAACATTAAACAAATCTGGATCAACACCTGTTACATGGAACGCAAATCTATCATTTATAGTAGGTAATGTAATTACAGGTGGAGGATCAGGCGAATCATCAGAAGGTCAAGGCGTTGCACCTCCATAGGTAATTAAAATGACACATGTTTTAAAATTAATAAAAAATAGAACTACTGAGATTTTTCCTTTATCAGTTACTTTAAAAAAAGAAGGAGAACGTGCAGTTGATAGTTTAAATTTTGAATCTAGAAAAAGTGATGATATTTCTGTAAACGATAGAATAGAAATATTATTTGATATTATACCTGTAGAAGGACTATCAGCAGTATATTGTTTTCAAGGTGGAGTAAATGATGAAAGTACAAAACAAAATGCAGGAAGTGCAACTGATATTACATATGAATCTGAATCAGAATGGTATGGTAAACAAGCATCATTTAATGGAACAAGTTCATTCGTATCTGTGAGTGATGATGATACATTAGATTTATCAGGAGTATTTGATATTTTTGTATGGGCAAAGTGGTCTAGTACAACTGAACAGTTTATACTATCAAAACGTAGCAGTGGTACAAATGGATTTGCATTATCAGTTAACGCATCTACAGCAGGAGATGTTAAATTTTACATAGGCTCAGATACAATTACAAGTTCCAGTTCAGGATTTAATGACGGAAATAAACATCTTATTAGAATTAAACGTGATTCAAATAATCTTGTTACCATGTATGTTGATGATACAAGTGTTGGTACAGTAACAAGTTCATATGATCCTACAGATACAAACAACATGTTAATAGGAAAAGATTATGGTGGTAGTTTTTTTGCAGGAAAATTACTTAGATTAAGATTATATAAAGATGAAAATAAATCTGATTTTGAGTCAACTCAAATTTATACACAGATAAATCCAAGAAGTGTTTTAAAATTTGGTGGATTTGTTACAAAAATAGATTTAGAATTATCAGGAAAAAAAATAACATGTCAGAGTTATGGTAAAATTTTAGCAGAAAAAGATGTAAGAGGAGAATTATATTCAAGTCAAACACCAGAGTACATAGTTGGTCAACTAATTCAAAATAATACTGATTTTTCATATAATGACAGAGGTGTGGCATCTGGTTTAACAATATCTAATTTTATAGCAGATGGTAAATTATTTGATTTGATTAGTGATTTTGCCAATTATACAAATAGAATATTTTATACTACACCTGCTGAGGAATTTTTCTTTGAACCAGTTAGTTTTAATGATACAGGTAAACAAATAACTCATGGTAGTGTAGGAGCTTTAGTTGAAAAATCTGCATTTGATGATTCAAAATTAGTTAACAGTGTTACACTTATAGGAGAAACACAAACTTATTCTACAACAGAAAGCTTTAGTGGTAATAATAGTGATACTGTTTTTACACTAGAATTTTCTGCAACATCATTAAATGTTAAAATAAGCGGTGTTGAAAAAGAACCAGACGGAGTAGATTATGAAGTTGATTCTTTAAAAAAGCAGATAACATTTAATACTCCTCCTGCTTCAGGAACAAACAATATAGTTGTAGAATATAATTATGAACGACCTTTAGTAATAAAAGGAGAAAAACCAAGTAGTATAGCACAATACGGTATACATTCTAAAAGATTTAATTTAAACTGGATTAATAATAGAAATGATGGTGTAAGATTTGTACAATCATATCTTAATAGATATTCAGAAGTTAATCAAAATGTAACTGTAAAATTTGCTAACCCTGTTTTATATTTATCTGAAAATGATGTGATAAATGTTAAAAATGAATTTTTAGGAATAGACACAGGATATGTGATAAAATCCATAGAATGGACATATCCACAATTAAATACTGAATTAACAGTAGGAGAATATAGGTTTGATTACTTTGATAATGATAAAGAGATTGTTAAAAAAATACATGATTACGAATCTTCTTTAACACAATCTAAAGAAATTCAAGATTACGAGTCTCCAGAAGAAATACTAAGTTTAGGAGACACTGTAATTATGTATGTAATAAACGAGTACGCAGAAACATTAAATATTACAGATACCAAAAATAAATTTGATAAGAATGTTGCGTATTATGGTACAGGCACGTATGGATCTAGGACTTCAGGAGAGATTTACGGATCATGAGTAACGAAATAGTGCCTTTAAACGGACATGTGCGTATACGTGCTTGGGAAAAACAAGATGATGGAACTGAATTATTAGTAAAAGATGTTACTATTAAAAATCTTATAGTTGATAGTGGAAAAGATTCTATTCTTAAATATTTAGGTAATCTTTCAGGTGGTTATTATCTTCAACAAATAGGTGTAGGAGATTCAACTACAGCAGCAGGTTTATCACAGACAGACTTACAGGCAGTAACTAACAAATATTGGAAAAATATATCATCAGATGGTAGAGTATATGTAAATCCAACATTGTATATTTCAGCAGATTTTGGTTATTCAGAAGCTAACTTTACATGGAATGAGATTGGACTTAGAGATAATAATAATGCACTTGTTGCAAGACAGGTAGATGCAAGTCCACTCGTAAAAACTTCATCGAAAAGAGCAATAGTTGAGTGGCAGTTGACGTTATAATGACAAGAACTTTATATCCTCGTTCAGATTCTATAAGTGCCAAAGTCGTAGCACCTAGCGATTTTGAAGAAATGATTGGTCAATTTATTAATGACCATATAGTAACTGGAATGACAGTAACAGCATCTTCAGGTTTATCAGTTGATGTAGGTGTAGGTAATGCTAGATTAAAAGGATTAGTTTTAGATTTAGATGCTACAGAAAATGTAGGAAGTTTAACAGATAATACAGATAATTATGTTTATGCACAATTAAATAGAGACGGTAATTCAGAAGCAGAATCATGGAGTTTTGTTATAAATACAACAGGAACTACTCCTACTGACGGTTTAAAAATTGCAAAAGTTACAACATCGAGTGGAGCAGTAACAGCAGTATCACAAGTAAATCAAACTGATACTTTCAAATATGGAATATTACCAACTGGTTCAGTTGAGATGTATGCAGGTCAATATGATAATATACCCACAGGATGGCTTTTATGTGACGGTACAGCAATATCTAGAACAACTTACAAAGATTTGTTTGATGTTGTGGGAACACAGTTTGGTGTAGGAGACGGTTCAACTACATTTAATTTACCTGATCTACAAGCAAAATTTCCAAGAGGAGCAACTGCTTCAGCAGATGCAGGAGCAACAGGTGGAGAAGATACACATATATTAACTACAGCCGAATTACCTTCTCACTCTCACACACAGGGAACTCACTCTCACACTGTTGAATATGCCTATAACGTTAGGTCTGGATCATATTCTAACAGCACTAACGTTAACAATGCATTACCTGCTGCTACTGCTCAATTATATGCTGATTTCCCTGGAGTTAACACACAAACATGGGGATCAACATCTACACCTCCATATAGAACTACTACTGATTCAGCAGGATCTATAGGCAATACAGGTAGTGGAGATGCACACGAAAATAGACCTGCTTTTGTAGAACTATTATTCATAATTAGAGTGTAAGAATATTTAAATACTATTTATTATTATGATTAAACATGATAGAACTAACAGAATCTAACAAACCAATAGGAACTCAAATTAACCCAGATTTAAATATCTGTATTGTAAAAGAAAATACTCTCACTGGAGAGAAAACTTGGTATTATGCTAAAAACATTGTTACTAACGATGGCGATCTTTATTATGCACAATCTGCTTGTGGAGAAACACCAACATCTGACTTTGGTGGTTCAGATGGCAGAATGGAACTTAGAACAGGTGCAGCAACTCCTGCAAAATCAGATACTTATAATGAAGTAACAACACCAGTTACAACTTCAAGAAAAGCAATCGATGCAACTTATCCTAAAACAAATGATGGAGATGCAGATAACACAGGTGCAGGTACAGATATTGTAACTTGGAGAACAAGTTGGGCAACATCTGACTTTTCAGCAAACGCAATTATTGGTGGATGTATTCACGTAGGAGCAGGTTCTCCAACAACATCAACAAAATTGTTAACACACTTTGATCTAACATCATTTAACAAAACATCATCAGATACCCTGAAGATTTTCGTAAATCACACATTCAATGGAGTTTAGACTAATGTCCTCAATGGGCAAAGTCTTTGACCTTTTGAATAGAATTAATGGATTACAAATCCCTAAAAGTGACAAATATACACCTGATTCAGGTTTGAACGCAAAAGTTAAAATGAATGAAAATGTTACAGTAGTATTAGGAGGAAAGAGAATAAATGGCTAGAAAAGCAATATACAAACACTCAACAGTTGCAACCACACCTGATGATGGAACTTCAGAAATCGGAACAGATGAGTGGAACGCAGCACCAGATGCACAGGGAATGTTGGGATTTAGCCCACAAACTTCAACTATTACAATTTCTTCAGGTAACCTTGCTGTAACTGATACTATTACTGTCGCAGCAGCGGAAACAGGAACAACAGATGTTATTGATACTTTTGATATTACAAACACAAATGAATACGATCTTTTGTATGTATTTGCAGATGCAGGAGATACAATCACAATTACGCACACAGGTTCTCCATCAGTAAGTGGACAGATTGTAACTATTAGTGGAATCAATGAAACTTTATCAGAAACATCTCCAAAGATTTTCATTAGAAAAGGAAACTATTGGTATGGTTATGGTGGAGGAGCAGTTAATTCTATTGATGATGTTCAAGATGTAACAGTTACAAGTGTAGGAGATAATGAGGTTTTAGCATATGATACTTCAAGTAGCAAATGGATTAATCAAACAGCAGCAGAAGCAGGTTTATCAACTGCATCAGCAACAGAAACACTAACAAACAAAACAATAGATGGAGATAATAACACAATATCAAACTTAGCACATGGAGCAGAAGTAGATAATCCAACATCTGGAGTTCATGGTGTTACAGGTTCAGTTGTAGGTACAACCGATACACAAACATTAACTAACAAAACATTAACAAGTCCAGTAATTTCATCTATCAGTAACACAGGTACAGTTACATTACCAACATCTACCGATACTTTAGTAGGTAGGGCAACAACTGATACATTAACAAATAAAACAATTAATTCTGCAAGTAACACAATCACAATAACAGAATCAAATATTTCTGATTTGGGTTCATATATTACAGCATCATCAACAGATACTTTAACTAACAAAACCTTTGATGCAAACGGAACAGGTAACTCTATTTCAAACATTGAAAACGCAGATATTGCATCTGCAGCAGCAATAGACTTTTCTAAACTAGCAGCACTAACAAGTGGTAATATTCTTGTAGGTAACGTTTCAAACGTTGCAACAAGTGTAGCAGTATCAGGAGATGTAGCAATTACAAACGCAGGTGTTACAACAGTATCAGATTTAACTATATCAGGCGAAACACAAGGAGATGTATTATACTTTAACGGAACTAATTGGGTAAGATTACCAGCAGGTACAAATGGTTATTATTTACAAACAGGTGGAGCAGGAGCAAACCCTGCATGGGCTGAAGTCGTAGCAGGTGGTAAAGCATTATTAGCAGCAGATTCAACAGAAGTAACAGTAACAGGTACAACAGCAACACAGGTAAAAGACGTAGACTTTATTAAAAATTCAAACACATTAGACGTTCAAACAATTACAATCGCAGTGAGAATTAAAACAGATAATGCAGGTACAACTGGAACAGTTCGAGTGAGACACGATGGTGGAGGTACAGATGATTTAACATTAACAACAACTTCTACATCCTATGAAGTTAAAACAGGAACAATAGATGCATCAGGATTTTCCTCTGATAGACATACTTTGGAATTCTTCATGGATGATGGATCAGGAGATACAATTTCAATGGATATGACAGAGGTATGGGCAGAATGATTGATGAAGTAGGAAACATTATACAAGATTCAGGTGCAGTAGTTCCAAAAGCTTGTCAAAAATGTAAAAAAGAATTTACTTCCTCAGTGGAAGAATCTCCAAAAAAAGAAAACGTTCCATTTTATCAATGTAAAGAATGTAATTTTAACAATGCAGGTAATGATCAAGCATTAGAACACATGATGACATCAGGACACAAAATAAATAAAACTGTTAGAGAAAGAATTGTAGGTTTTGATAGAAAAGTTAAATCAGAATCATTAGCTCATGTCACTACTAAAGTAGAAAATGGAAAAACAGTAACATCTATTTTATGTGGTGGTTGTTTTGCCGAGTAGAAGTGTAAGAAAATCTGTTATTCCACCAGGAATTACAGTGTTTACAAATGGTTCACTTGTTAATAATTTTGTAAATGAATGTACGTTGTTTGGAAAATATGCTGTAGGTATAGCAACAGCTTGTACAAATCCAGGAGGAACATCAGGAAACGCAACTCACTGTCATGGATCAGGTGGATCTCATACTCACTGTGCAGGGTCTGCACCTCACTCACACACAGGAGGTACAGGTTGTAGAAATCCTCCTTGTCAAGGTGGAAAAATAGGATATACTGCTGCTTATTTTGGTCCACCATCTATTAATTTAACAGGTGGAGCACCTATTAATACACCAAACATCAATAAAGGTAGACATGGTCATACTGTTTCAGCAGGAACATCTGCTGCATCTTATACAGTTTGCTCACATGCAGGACACAGCCATGGTAATTCTCCAAACGAAGTAAGTTTAAATAGAGCATCTGTAAGATTTATGAAAAAAGCATCATCTAGTTTTAACATGAGACAAGCACAAGTACCATCTGATACAAGAGTATTTTGGAATGAACCAAGAGGATGTATACCTTCATTATGGATTGAAGAAACTGCTTTATATGGTAGATATTTAAAAGGTATAGCAACAGCTTGTACATCATTTTCAACAGTTAATGCATGTGGAGCACATAGTCATAGTTGTTCAGGTCACTGTCATGGATTGTCTATGTCAGCTCACTCACATCCTGCAAGTATTACAACAAGTCCAGGATTTGCTGCTAATAACACCCCTAGACCTGGACCACCATGGAATCAAAATGTAGGTGGATCTACTCAAGGACATCAACATGGACCAGGATCAGCAAGTCCAGTTTCAGGGTCAGGTACATCTACATGTGAATCACATGCTCACTGTTCTACTGAAGATTTAAAAAGACATGAAATGATAGTAATTAAAAAATCATCTTCATATAGTTTAAGAAAATCTGGATTACCTTCAAAATCAATAGTTATGTGGACTGGTACTTTAGCAAATATACCAAGTGGTTATGTTTTAGCAGATGGTACAAATTGTACTCCAGACCTTACTGATAGATTACCAAAAATAGTAGCAAATGGTTGTACATCAGCAGGTTCTTCAGCAGGTTCAAATTGTCATACTCACTGTGGAGGATCTCATTCTCATACAGGAACCATATCTCATACCCATGGTATTAATGGATTCTCTGCAAGTAATCCATGTACTTATATTAATCCTCATGCTCCTGGACCATGTAACTCAGCAGTAACAACTACAGATGTACATGCAGGACACAACCCAGGATCAGCAGGTGGATCAGCACCTATTACTTTACCAACAGGTGGAGGGCACACACACTCTACTGTGTCACATCTTCCAGAAGCAGTACAAGTAGCATTTATTAAAAAGATTTAAATATACGATATCGTAAGTATATATATGGAAATACAGTATTTTAAAGATCCAGTACCTCATTTTATAATTGACAATTTTTTAGTTGATAGAGCATCAAGAGCAATTTTACAAGAAGCAATAGATTTAGAGCCTTTTTATAATCAAGCAAAAGTTAATGGACATAGTATGGAAGCTACACATGTAGATACATGTGAAATTTGTGCTAGAAACAATGATAAATTTAAAAACACGATAAGAGACAATCAAACTGTTTCATTAGATAAACTTTTTGAAGATAAAAGAGATCAATCTAAAACACTTACTTATTTACATGAAGCTCTTTCAAATGTACAATTACAATATGCTATGGATAATGCAGAAAAAACATTTCCATTTTTTAATATAGTTAACTCATCTGAAACATTAATTTCAAGATACGGAAAATGTGATTTTTATGGTTGGCATACTGATCCTATACCTGACGCAGCAGAAGCTAGACTTGTAACTATTTCTTATTACGTGAATAAAGAACCATTAAATTTTGAAGGAGGAAGATTAATGTTTTTAAATCATAAAACTGGAGAAATAAAATATATTGAACCTAAACATAATAGAGCAGTTATTTTCATGTCATTTCAAGCTTATCATGGTGTAGAATATGTAAATTTAGATGGTAAGAGTTGGGATGAAGGTAGATTTAGTATTCAATTTTGGTTAGGATTTAATAATAGATTTAGGTTTAGGAAATAAAATGAAAGAACAACTTCAAAAATATGGGTTTATGGTCGTAAAAAATCTATACGATGTAAAAAATCATACAAAAAGAATACCAGATTTATTTCAATATACTAAAGAAATAAAAAATAAAGGAGAATTTGATGCACAAACTCCTTTTGCTCCTTCATTTCATAGTAATATAGAAATGTGTAAAGTTCAGATTAAAGTTCTTACAAAATTAGAAGAAATTACTGATTTAAAATTATATCCAACATACACATATTTTAGAATATATAATAAAAAATCAATATTAAAAAGGCATAGTGATAGACCTGCTTGTCAAGTTTCATTAACTATGAATATAGGATATGAAGGAGATTATAATTGGGCGATATGGATAAAAGATAATTTTGGTAAAGAGCATGAAGTATTTTTAGAACCAGGAGATGCATTAGTTTACATGGGATGTAATAACGAACATTGGAGAGAAGATGCAGATGAAAGGGTAATATGTCAATCACAGGTTTTCATGCATTACGTTATACAAGATAGTGAATATGAAGATCAAATTTATGATTTAATTACAGAAAGGGGAATGTCTATAGATGAGATATAAACCAACTAAATTTGAACTGTTATCTAGTAATTTATTAGAACTAAAAACTGAAACTGGTCATATTGTTAAATTTAAATTAGAACCACAATTAAGCACAGATATAGATAATGAAGACAATGGTAATCCTTTTTTTTATCTTAATTTAACTCCTGTTTATGAAGGAGTAGAAACTACACCTGAATCATTATCATTAGAAAAAGTAAAAGAAAAACTTACCAGTAGAAATTTATTACATGAATCTTTTAATTACGATCATATACAAGTAGGATTTATATATGCAGAAGGAGACCCAAATAATCATAGATGGATGTTAAATTTTATGGATGATAAGAATAAATACATATTTGGATTTATAGCAGATAATGTTAAACTTAACTGTCCTTTCACTACTACATCTTATGAAGATGGTGTATGGCATGGAAGATTAGTAGTTCGTAAGGAAAGTGTAGAGGAATTAATTGAAACTGAACAAGGTAATTTTGAATTATATGGTAAAGGAGATATAGGAAATCAAAACGTTACACCTTTAGATGAAAAAATAGATACAGTTGCATTGAGATATAACATATATTCTAATATGTGGTATGCTGATCTTAAAAGCAAAGATGAAAAAATAGGGGAAATACCATGTAAAAACGTTATATGTGATGTTCCTTTTGAGGGTAACATAGATAGAAGTCATTCTAAGCCAAAGGTAACAGCAGAATTAAACGTTAAAGATATAGCAGGAACCTCGTTAGCCTTGAACGCTTTAATCATTAAGAGGAAATAAATTTATACTAATTCCTTTTAAACATATTGATAGGCATGAACTGGAATTGGAAAACCCACTTTAAGAAAAACGTATACAAGGTGTTATTTCATATAGGATTTGAGTATACTGCTTTAGCCTCATGGTATATAGCATTAGAAGGAGATCCTAACTTCTGGTGGTGTGGTATATTAACAGCATTTGTTATACATGTGGTCGTATTTACGAAGATAGATTTGTTACACGAATTACATCATCATCATTTGCATAGTAATAAAGGGCATGAGAATCATGAGGACAATGGGAAATGACTGTAACAATATTATTTCAACCTACAATATTTCAAGGAGGGTTATTTCAACAAGTTAGTAGGTCAGAATTTGCTAATGAAACATTAGAAACTACTGAAAATCCAACAAAATTATTAGGACTTATAAGATTAATTAATGAAACATTACAATTAAAAGAACCAAAAGGTATATTTCAAAGCACTATTTTCCAAAACAATGTATTTCAAACAGAAGCAGAAACAGGAACAGTTGTTTGGACTAGATATCAACATACACATCATATTAATGAAACAATCAATATAAAAGAACCAAGAGGTATATTCTCTACTAACATATTTCAAACAAATGTATTTCAAAGTGAACCTGAGACAGGAGCAATAGCATTTACTGGACCAGTATTTGTTAATGATGAAACATTACAGATGTCTGAAGTATTAACAAGATTAGAAGAACTTTTCAGAGCAGTAAATGAAGCACAAAATGTAGCAGAATTTGATGGAACTGTAAGAGACCTTGTAAGAATATTAAGTGAAGTATTACAACTATCAGATAACGTAACAAGATTAAAAGCCATGTTTAGAGAGATAAATGAAACCGAACAAACAACAGAAAATGTTACACGTTTAATGGAAATGTTTAGATATGTTAATGAAACATTAGAAATGTCTGAATCTTTACTTTCTGCTAGAAATTTGGTTAGAATGTTAGATGAAACTTTAGAGATAGCAGAAGCTAAATTAAACTTTTTAGGCTATGCATTAGTTAATAATGAAGTTATTCAGTTATCAGAATCAAAAGTTAATCCAAGAGGATTGGTTAGAGTTTTAAATGAAGTGCAACAGTTAGTAGAAACTAAAAACAGATTAATGAACATGTATAGGTATATAGATGAAACATTAGAGATAACAGAAACACTCACAGTTGCAAGAACTTTAGCAAGAATACTCAATGAAACAGTTAGTTTGCAAGAATTTGATGGTGCTGCTAGAGATATTGTAAGAATATTAAGTGAGACTTTACAATTATCAGAAAATGTAACAAGATTAATGAATATGTTTAGATACATAGATGAAACAGTACAAGCAGTAGAATCAGTAATTAGAAACAGAGGTATTTTAGTGGGAGAAACAGTTCAAACATCAGAAAATCCTACAAGATTAAAAGCCATGTTTAGATACATTAATGAAACTTTAGAATTATCTGAAACTATATTCCCTTGGAGAGTTATGGTTAAAATTATAGATGAAACATTACAAATATCTACTGGATTTGCAAGAAAATCATTACTAGGCATACAACAATTAGGAGCAAGAATTAGAGGATTAAGTAAATACGCATCAAACGCCAAACTATTTAAACGAGGTAACCAAGTAGAGACATGAGCAGTAATCTTAACTATAGAAATATAGAATACAGAGTAAAGGCAGGAGACAGAGTTAAACTTACATTAACAATGGTGGATTATGCAGGTGTTGCAGTTGATTTGTCTAATACTGTATCATATGATACAGCTAAATGGAAGGTATGGCAACCAGATGGAACTCTAATTATTGAAGGAAATGCAACATTTGAGGACAGAGCAAATGGTATTATCAGTTACACTCTTACAGCAGCAGACACAGCAATAGCTAATGCAGGTATATGGGAAGGAGAAGTAGAAATCAAATCATCTTCTGACGTTATCACTGAGCAATCACGAACATTCAATTTCATAATAGAGGAGAGTTACTAATGGGAGACATAAAAATAGTTGCATCTGGAGTCTGCAAAAAATGTGGACACTCACAACCATATCATCAAGATAACACTGGTTGTAAGTATGAAGGTTGCGATTGTACT
>Ga0208767_1001554_pt1 | contig 18145 bp, 19 predicted proteins | sample VirMetDEL_Mar_21_FD_184514 | JGI IMG/M metagenome (GOLD analysis project Ga0208767, IMG submission 184514) | Aqueous microbial communities from the Delaware River and Bay under freshwater to marine salinity gradient to study organic matter... | ecosystem: Environmental > Aquatic > Marine >... | reverse complement strand
AAAAAAAAGAAAAGGGGAGCAAAGCCCCCCTTCGTATTCTAAGTGTAAAAACCACTAACCACAAAATCCACTTAGATTATTCTTTATCAGGTTCAATTAGTTCACCTGTCTCTACGTTAATGTTAACGTTACCGTACTTTTCCATAAGTGTAGACTGCAATGCAGAGAGTTCTGATTGCACATTCTTCAACAGACTATTAGCCTCACCAAACTGAAACTGAGCCTCAGCCAATTGACGAGCGAGAGAGTTAAATCTGCTTTCGTTAGTACGTAATGATTCGATAGCCGAAACTAGGCTTTCGTGTTCTTTCTTTGTTAGTTTTTTTGCTTTAGCCATAACTAAATTAAATTTTAATGCTATATAACTAATATACCGAAGGTATATCTAAAAAACAAGTTAGTGCGCTGTTCTTGTAGCGGTGCTTGTTTGAACTGTAGGGAAACTACCGTTGGAGTCAGAAGTATCTGTGTCAAACGTAAACTCAGTATGAAGACCTGTGCTAAATGAATTTGCGGAGTCTGCAATAACGCCTGAGTTATATAAAGAAGTAACATTAGAAGACGAAAGTGCTGAAGTAAATATTTTCACTTCGTCTATACCCCCTACAAATCCCCCCGCTGTCGTTGTAGCGTTGTGGTTGTTGTTACCAAGCGTAATGTAGTTTACAGCTCTTGTAGTTCTAGACCCCGCTCCTGCTCCCGAAGAACCTGTAACTTCTGTAGCATTCCAATAAAAGGTAAAGGCGTTTGCAGGAGTAGATTGCGACGCATCATAAACAACAGTAAGCAATGTCCAACCATCTGTGTTTGTATTTCCCCTGTTTGTACTAGACCAAAGGTTAGATGCACTTGTACCTAATCCCATAGAAGAGTTGTTAGATTCAATCTCGTAGTTTAGAGTAAAGTTATTAGATGCTGTTCTGAAACGTATAACGAATCTGTTACTGTTTTTATCGTACTGCAAAAAGAATCTGTCTGACGAAGTTGTGTTATTCGTAGACATATCCCAAATAATTTGATTTTGAACAGCAGCCGCTGTAGCGTCTTGTTTAACCCAAACCGAAACGGTTAAGTCCTGAGATGTGCTTAGATTGAACGGAGAAACAAACGCAGATTTTTTAAGTGCATTTCCACGAACATAATCTAAATAGTGTGAATTGGTATACGAAGACGCGCTATGGTCATACCCGTACCACTCGCTAATTTGGTGCGGCACGGAATTGTTTGGATACAAAGCGGAAGCCGTATTAATGGTAGCGTATGCCCCTCCTGCCGCAGCGGAAAACCTATACTCCGATGATGCGCTGCGACCTAACTCTGTGTTAACGTCTGACGCAGATATTTGACCTGATGATTGTAAAGCCATTACAGTCTATTTTCTAGGTCAATCACTCGCTCCTCTAGTTGAGCAATGATATCCTGTTGTTCTTTATTTGATTCTATAAGCAAAGCGATTAGCTTCTCGTAGTCTACTGTTTTGTATGATGCAGAGCTGTCGTCTAAGCCGTCTACTAACACTAATTTCTTTTCGCGTACGATTGATGGAACTACTTCCTCAACCTCTTGCGCAATTAGACCCATCTCACGCTGCCCCTTACGGCTTCCTTTCTTCCAAGTGTACTCTACTCCTCTGAGTTGAGAAACCTTCTCAGAAGCGTTCTCAATAGTCTCTACGTCCTCTTTTAGACGTGCGTCCGATATGGTAGCAGAGTATGCGATGATATCGCCGTCACAATGAAGCTCGGGAGAGCCATCATTACGGAACGCACCTGTGATAGCCCCATTGACATAAAAGTCCATTCTAGTGCCTGAGGCCGCGTCAAACTCTATGTAGTCGTTAGCGCTGTTTCCAACGTACTGAACATCACCACGAAGGTCAGACTCCAAAGAAAATACCGTACCCGTTAAGTCAAGCCCTGCACCCGCCGTGTATGTTGTGTTTGTGTTTGTTGCGTTAATTGTAGTGCCCGAAATAGTAAGATTGCTACCCGCCGTCAGCCAAGCAAAAGCATTCGAAGAGTCATCCCAAAAAGCAATACGGTCTGCATTTGGGTCTGTGAGGTTTTGAAGACCCAAGTGCTTTAACTGAATATCAAAAGTATTTGCACCGTCGTTTGAAACATAAATTCCACCACTTCCCGAAAAGGTAACAGTATTTCCATCGTTAACAGCACTAGTTGTACCATAGCCGTCAGCGACATTAAACTCGCTAAATGGATAAGTAACAGCCGCCGAAGTAATACCTGTGACGTGACCATTGCTGTCTAATGTTACGTCTTGTATGTATGTACTTCCCGAGTTGTTTACGCTACTAGCAGCGCTAATCGTTGGGTGATTAGCAGGAAAAACGTACGGACTACCTGATGTACCCGACCCCGATACTGTACCGCCCCATTGTATGTGCGTACCATTCGTAACAGCGACGCTACCCGTGTCGTCGTGAACAGTCCAAGTGTATGAGCCAACAACACCTGAGCCATCTATAGTTAGTGTTCCGTTATTTGAATTTGTTTCTGTGGAAATACCATTAGCGCCCTCAAATAAAAGTTCAGGTACTGACGATGTAGAACCCACCATTGTAATACCTGTGCCTGTTCCTGTGTGGGAGTCAGCACCCGCAAACCAAATACTAGTTCCATTTATACCTACGGGAGCGGTTGCTGTAACCAATCCTGTGACGTGACCATTTGAGTCTAGTGTAATATCTTGGATAAAATCACTACCTGAGTTATTTACACTACTAGCAGCAGTAATATTAGGGTGTGCTGTTAGATATCTACCGTCAAGATTTACAGTTACCGCAGTTTGATTTTGAACCGTCAGGGTTACAACACCTGTTGAGGTGTTGAACGCAGCCGCAGTCACATAATCGTTTGCTCCGCCTGAGATTGTACCCCAAGTTACAGTACCTGAGCCGTTGGTCTGTAGAACCTGTCCGTTTGAACCGTCTGAAAGAGGCAATGTAAAGTTAGGGGTAGCCCCAACCTCGATGTTATTTAGGAATTTCATAGATATCTAATTGTACTGCAAATATACAAAAAAAGAAGGCGATGCACAAGCACCGCCCTCTATAGTTATAATCGTAGTCTGTTGTTATAATTCAATAACAAGAACTCGAATGTCATTAGTTGCAGGAGCAGAACCGAAAGTAATTTCTACTTCAGTAGTGCTTGAGCGTACAACATCAGCGTAAACTGTGTCCCCTGAACTTACATCATACAACTGTACAACAACGTCAAGAGTACCTAATCCGTGAGTAACTGTATAGGCTGTGTTACTTCCGTCACCGATAGAAGCCTTAAAGCGTCTGTCATCGTAGAACTTCTGAACACCCGCAGCAGTAACAGCACGAGAACTATCAGTTCCCGTAGAAGCCTCAGTAGTAGTAGCAAGTTCAACACCACCGACAGTCGTAGTATTCGCTGAAGGAAGAACGTAGTTGTTTGCATCTGTAGCACCTGTGTAACCTAAGTCAGCAAGAGTGACCGTACGAGTAGAAACAGCAGTAGTGTGACCCAATGTATTAACAGTAACTCCGTCAACAACTGTTGCACCTGTACCTGAAGCATTGATTGCGGTCTGAGTTGGGTGAGCGTAGTTGTTAGCTGTAGTGGAGATGGTTACAGTTCCTCCACTTTCAGTAGCGGTGATTAAGCCCGTACCTGTAATAGTAAGAGTGTCTCCGTCAGCGATTGTAGTAGTGTTAGAACCATCAGAGATAATAAAGTCATCCATTGACCCGTTACCTGTACCTGCACCGATATCAGAAAGAAGTTCAGAACCTGTGCGGAAGTCTACATTACCCGAAGAATCTAATACAAGAAACTTATCCGTGTCAACACCTGCGTTAACAACAGAGTCCAATTGAAGAGTTCCATCAACTTCAAGAGCGCCTGTGCGAACAGCAGCAGTACCCGAAAGGGTCAACTCATTGTCAGCACCTGCTTCAGCGGTTGTACCAAATACAAACTCGTCGGCAGACTCGTCCCAAATCATCGCTACGTTAGTAGCAGTCCCACGTTCTACTAATAGACCCGCATCCTCAGATGGAGTTCCTGTAAATCCGTGGTTAAGAACGAATAGACTATCTTCTACACGAACCTCTTCAGCGAGGGTTATGGTGTGGCTACCCGAAACAGTCAAGTCACCGTTCACGGTCAAGTCGCCAACTGTAACAGCATTAGTTGTGGTAGCACCACGACCCGTTACACTGTCAAGAGTATCAGACTCACTCTGAAGGTAACGGCCATCTAAAGAAACAGAAGCACCTGCATTACCAACACCTGTTAAATTCAATGTACCGCTTGTAAACGAAGCACCACTAATGTAGTCAATATCATTGTCGTCAGAAGCGCTAATGGTAATGCTGTCAGCAGCCGCGTCAGTAGTAATCGTTACGTTAGTACCTGCAACAAACGTCAATGTGTCGTCAGTGGCATCAGCGACTACGTCGCTTTGACCTGATACAGAAATAGTCTTGAAACCTGCATCCTCATCAGTAATCAGTAAGTAACGACCATCTAATGATACACTTGCACCTGCGTTACCCACACCTGTAAGGTTAAGAGTACCACTCGTGAAAGATGCTGCGTTCACATAATCAATGTCGTTGTCGTTAGCAGAAGCAATTGTAATTACATCACCTGATTCAGTAATGGTAACATTTGAGCCACCTGCAATTTCAATGCTGTCAGTACCTGAGCCTGAACCACCTGCGGTTAAGATAATCTCAGATGAGTTTGCAGCACCTGCACCAACACTAACGGAATAAGTAGTATCCGAGTTGGTTACAGTTTCTGTAGAAGTGCTAATAGTTTGTACGTGCCCATAAGTATCGAATGTAATACCGTCTACGTAAGTACGAGACGAGGCAGTAAGGTCAGAAACAGACGAAGTGTCTGCGTGGGCGATAGTTGGATTTGTCGATGTACCGCCAACAACGATAGATGAATCACCCGCTGTTACGGATGCAACCGCAGAAGTACCTGTAGCCAATTGCTCCCAACTTGTTGCAGAAGCGCCATCGTTGTAGAATAGAGCGTCAAGCGTAGTTGAGTAGACAATCTGACCTTCTGTACCGCTAAGGTTTCCGTCGGGGTTACCTGCATAGTTATGAATTACAGCATTCTGTAACTCATTGCTCTGCAAGTCAAGATTGTTTAAGAATTTCATTTGCAAAAAGTTTATGTTATATAACTATCTGCAAAGATAAGAAAATTAGTTGAAGTAAGCCTTCCCTGAAAATTGACCGCGTACGATTAGTCTTACGTTGTTATCGTCAATATATTCGACATCAGGGTACTGAGTCTGATTAAATGAGTCTACGATAGTTACAGACGGCTTTTTCTTTAAATTGTGCGTAATAGTAGTTTCCCACTCGCTGCCGTTTGCAGTCCAATCGTTGACATTAATAGTAGCGGTAAAGTGCTTGTCTGATGCTGCGGATACACCCGCGATGGACTGACGGTCAACAATAGAAATCTGACTCGGAGAGTTCTGAGACACAGAAACAGACTGAGTAGATTGCGTTACGGTAACGCTGTTACCTTTTGATGGTACAGTTATGTTAGCAGTTATAGCCATTTGACTATTAAAGGGTTACGTCGTCAATAATTGTAAAAAGTCCGTAGAACCAAGTTGTTCTAACGCCATTGCCGTCGGTAGCCTGAAGGTCATACACAAAAGTACCTGATTCTACAGCAGCCATATCCGTGTAAGATTTTGTTGCTGTTAATACTCCCGTGGATGTTCCGCTAAAGTCCGCCATTAAAAATTCAAGCACGGGAGTACCTGTATCTTCGTCGGTAGGACGTACATCAAGATTAAAGTCTGTGTACCCACTTAGGTCTAGCTCAACCCCCGTAGAATCCTTAATTGTAATTACCAACTCAAACGTATCACCTTTTCTGCAGGTAATATCAAGTCTTTGTGCTATATCTAAATTTGCTTTCAACGCCATATTGCAAAGGTACGAATAAAAAGTTAAAGAGAGGGAGTATATCCCCCTCCCTGTATATTAAGATAATCCAACGATAGTAACAGTCTGTATATCGTTAGATACCATACCGTTTAACTGCAATTTAGTGTAGTTTTGGTCTGAAGGATAAACTTCGTTTCTGATTCCATTAGCAAAAGAGTCAGAGCCACCATCGCCCATCAAGTAAATCTGAGTACCACCGTATCCAATGTATAGATTTGAAGGAGTGTACCCCGAGAATGAAGTTGAGTTAGTCCATCTAACAAATTGTCCAACTCTGTAGTCATCTTCCCATTTCTTAGGGTCAGTAATCATTAACTCAATTTCCGTGGTGTCAGGCATATCTACATCTACTCTTAATCCTGTTACAACCATACTAGCAATTTTTCCGTGCCAATTTCTGTTGCTGCTACGACCACCGAGAGTCAAAGTACCTGCAAACTGTCTATCCATTCTGTACCCTGTACTTCCCGCGCTCCAATTGTTTGTCGTGCTTCGGTTACCAACGCTATCACCCATACCACCTGTGATGGTTTCCCATTGATTGGTGGTATAATTATGCTGCATAAATCTTATATCAAAAGCTGCTGCTAGGTTTGCAGCGGTAGCGTCCGATGCATTGAATCTTTGACCCTTGTGGGCTATGTAAAGACCGAACCATTGCTGACCGCTTGTGTTAAATCCTGTTCCGATTTTACACTCATTGTAGCCTGTTCCTTCGCGACCCCAACCAAAGAATACATCACCCGCAGAAGACTGACGAACATAAATGTTGTCATCGCCTGTTGATGCTCCTTCACCTGCGTTCCAAATATGTTGATTAGAATTATTACCATCAGACTTAAATACTACAGCAGTAGCCCAAGGTCTAGCAGAACTATCATTTGACGTTTTTCCCGCGTCAGTATTAGCAGTCACAGTCGCACCTAGGTTGCCCATCTTCATAGGACTAGCGTACCACCCCGAGCCGACTTGGTATGCGTGTTCGTTACCGCCACTAAAGTCTAAAGCCTTAGTCCAATTCGTGATAATGTTAGAGGGAGTAGGTAGTTGATGTTCGCTTAATCCTGATGTACTTATGTCTACTTGAGTTTCTCTAACAGAGATAGCAATGGTTTTTGTGCCTACTACGTTTGTGTTGTATATCGAGTTGTATCCGAAACTACCACCATCAGTTACCGTTGGTTCAGAGTCTTTATTCTGTGTTGAAACGTGGTAACTAGCCTCTAGGATACCATTTTTATTAGATAAGTAAAAATCGTGACCAATCCCCGATGGGGTAATCGTGTGATAAACATTTACAGCAGGATTACCCGCTACCAATCTAGTTACCTTAACTACAGTTGAAGAGTGGTATTGGAATCTAAAACCACAACTAAATTCCGTAGAACTTACATCATCCCAACCGCTACTAAGGTCAGCAGCAAAACCTACAAAAACCTTGTCAGATGCTGCCTGAAGAGCAGGTAAAATGTTTGTTGTAACGTAAACACCTGTCATTTTGAATCTATAACCATCTTGAACGGTGTCATCAACTGTAACGCCCGACCCATCGTCAAGGGTATTAGAGTCTACCAAAGCGGTACTAGCAGATATGTGAGTAAATCCACTAATTGCTATAGCAGGTGCGGTTAAGTTTGTTATCGTCAAAGTCAAAGTACCAACGCTACTTCCGTATTCGTTTGCTTTTGTTACAGTAATGGTGTACGTGTCAGACGGGTTGGTCACATTGTCTTGGGCAACGTCAGGTGCTGTACCTTGAAGAAGACCGTCAGTTGAGTTAAATGCAAGTCCCGCAGGAATATTGGTTAAGCTGTATGTAGCAGCATCTCCCGTAGGTACAATTTGCAGGTTTATGTTATCACCCTCATCAACTGTAACAGACTGACTAAACTGCGAAGGCGCGTAATCTGAGTCTACACCTGTAGATACCTCATTGTACGTAATACCCGCAGGTGGAGTCGGCGCTGAAGACTGAGCGTGGAACATATAAGAGTCAGGCATATACCAAGTCTGAGAAGTCGGTAGTTCGTCCACAAAGGTATGTTGATGTGATAAACCTGCGCCTTCCGCCGCTGTTCCGTAAAATTCATCCACGTCGTTAGCTGCCGAGGCTGAGCTAAACAAAGGATAATAAAAATCACCATCAGGAGACTCGATGTAGTACCAAGTGTAATTAGCTCCTAAAACCTCTTCGTTTACTGTAGCGTTTCTGATACCATTTAGCTCGTTAGCCAAAGGCATAATAGCAATCATTCTCAAATCTGTATCTTGAGCTACAACAGTAGCAGTACGACAGATTACTTCGTAAGTACCGTCTGTTTTCTGATAAGCGATGTATCCCCTGCGGTCTTGGTCTAAACCTAGTCTGAATGTTTCTTTAGTCTGAGGAGAGTTATTGAACCCTGATTCAATTACTTTACCGTAACCGTTATCGGAAGAGTCTGCAAATACAAACGGAGTATTTTTTAACCTTAAATATAACATAGACTTTACAGCGTTACCCGCAGAGTCAACATCTAAGTCTGCTACATCGTATGTAGTTTCATCAAACAAACCGATGTATACACCTCTTGCATTAGACCAATCACCTTGGTCTTGTGAAAACTCAAAGTATTCACCCGCTTCACTAATAACTTGATTAGAATATATACCATTTGATGTGTCAAAGTTTGTGACACCGCCACTAGTATCGGCAGTAGACGTATAACCCAATGTAGCCCCTGTACCTGTCTCGGTAATTCTATCTCCGTAAACTGTAAATGTAGCAGTAGAAGGTGTGGTCGTTGTAGATGTCACACTTGAACCTGTATCAGAGCCAATAGCTCCACCTGAAAGAACTTCGTTTAACCTATCAACAGCAGCGGTAATAGTGTTAAAGCCCGTTACCTGACTATCGTTTACAGACACATTGTAAAATCTAATACCTGTGTAAATTGTTTTGTCGCCTCGAACAGTTGACACTTTTATAGTGCCGTCTGCTTCTGCGGTTGCAACCAAAGAGTTTACAGCGTATATATCACCGTTACTAAACAAAACGGTAGTATTGGTAGCATCTCTTTGAGCGTCTATTTCGTCCAATTGACTAAACGCAAAAGTACCCGTATTAGATACCACGTTTGCATTTACCGTAATGTAGTCAGCACAAGCGGAAGGAGAATCAAAGTCGTTTCCATCCTTATCTTGAAAATCCGTGTAAGGAATGTTGAAGAACTCATATACTGTAGTTCCTTCCTCTACGCTTCGGATATCGTTAATTACATCAATGTTATTTGTGTTACCCTCATTTATCTGTGCAGATAGACAAGAGTTCCAATATACAGGGTTCGTTGAACCAACAAATGTGATACAGTTACCTGCGTCGTTTCTAGTTACTCTAATAGCCATTATTTTGTAATTGTTACAAGTAGTGATAAAGGTTGAATAAGAACAGGATTATCCGCCTTGATTACAGGCAGAGCAATGGCGTTAACATCTTCGTTAGACGCTAGGTATGCTGTTGAAGTTACTCGTTGTAGCTTGGTAACACCAACAGTACCCTGACCGAAAAACGCAGTTCCGCCCTGTAGAAAAAACTCAAATGTAATAGCATCTGTGTTACTTCTAGTAGCCCACCAAAGTCCTGTTTCTACTGTGGTGTTCTGAACCTGAGGTATAATGTTGTAGTCGAATCTAACGGACACTAAATCACCAACAGACAAACCATCTAGCGCAATAGTTCCTGTGTCAGCAGAGTTAGAGCCTGTCATAGTAGACCCGCTCCAACCTGCGAAGTTGAAGTTTAACAAAGTGGTCGTCTTACCCGCAGGAAGGTGGTCGCCACCAAACATACCGAATCCCTCCCAATTAGGGTTAGGTGTAGGGTCAGACCAATAAGGGGCATCAACAGCTTCGTGAACCGTGTTGCTTAATCCAAATCTTCTGTAGTTACCTGCGTCTGCGTCTGCCTGTGTGTAAGAAACATTAGTCGTGTTATCCCATACGTACGAGTTAGTTGCGGGTTTGTCTGAAAACCCACCTGTAAATTCATAACCCGATGAGTTAACAACCATTTCTAGGTCTGCTTTTTTAGTAGTACCTGAAGCAGCCTGTGTCGTGTCGTTAGTATCAACAACGGGAAGGAACACACCCGAACCGTCTACATTTCCTACGTTCGATAGTTGTGAAATTTTAGTATTAGCCATATTATAGGTTTTCTCTAATTAAGTTATCGCCGTCTTCCTCTACTATAGGTTGACCGTCTTCTGTAGTCAAAAAACTAACATATAGACTTTGGTCGCCCATCTCGGTCATATGCTGCAGACCGAATGTAACCCCCAATAGCATTACTTAATGTATGCTAACAACTTACCTGTGCCGACTGATACGCTTGAGATGTTACCATAAATAATCATCCCTTGCTGCAAGTCCTCTCCGTTTAGGTCGTCACCTGTCGCTGTGGTTAATACTGTGTTCGTCGTGTTCGATATGCAATATACAGCGCAGTACGTTTCACCTGCAGGTTGAGAAAACGTGTTGTCTACAACACGAAATCCATCCTGAGCAAATGTTTGTCTGCGGTATTCTGATGGGTTCTGTAGGTTAGCCATTATAGTTTATTTAGTGATGATAAGAAGTCGTCTTCGTCTTCGTTTTCTAACTCTCCCCTTTCGCCTTTGCGTTGAGAGATTAGTTTAGACTGCTCTGTAGCTTGTTTTTTAACACGCTCATCTTTACGGTCTTCTTGCATAACCTGAACCTCTTTTTTTATACTTGCACTCGCCTGAGCTACCTGCTGTGCATTAGCGCCTCTAAGTTTTTCAAGTTCAAGTTTAAATTGATACTCCATCTGCATACGTTGCATTTCGAGTTGAGCCTCCATTTGCTTTTTCTGCATATCGAATTGAGCCTGAGTCTGAGCCACTTGCATATCTGCTTGTGCTTTGGCTGCTGCAGCCTGTTGTGCCGCCTGACTCTGCAGTTGAGAGTTCTGAGCCGCCATATCCTGAATACGCTTAATACGCTTTGCGCGACGTACAATCAACAAGCGTTCCGCTTGGTCTACGTCTTTTAGTCTACGGATAGCTATAGCGTCTTCAATGTCAATTTCTTTTTGAGCCAATGCCTGTTGAATGTTTGCTTCTAGGTAAGCCTTGTCTGCATCATCCATTTCAGTTGTAACAATGATACCAAAATTATACATAGGTAGTTTCTTAAACTCCTTCAATGTATCCATTGCGCTGTTACCTACGGCTTTTTCGTAAGTCTTGTATAAGATAGAGTCGCTTGGTAAAATCTGTAGACACTTAATTACATCCTCAACTACACGCTTGTAAAGAACAAGTGATGCGTGAGTGATGTCGTATAGTGCGTTATTGGCTGCTGCTGCCTGTTGGTCGCGTACCCCAACCAAAGCGTCGCTTTTAGGTGTAGACCCGTCAACAGCTTCATTAACACCCGTTGCATCTCGAATCATACGAAGATAGTGGTTGTACAGACCAATCAATTCGTTGATATTGCGAATAGTGTTGTTGATTTCACGGACAGGTGGGTTTTGGAAACCGCCTTCAGGATTCTTAGAGCGGTAGTACATTACACCTGTTTGCTCGTAAATATCCTGTATATCAAGAGGAGAAAGTTCACCACCCGCACCCAACTGCACATTGTCAAGACCCTCGATGTCAATCATAATACCGTCAGGCTTAGCCTTAGCGACAGCTTGTTGAATTTTCAAGTGTGTAATCTGTAATTGGTCTGCAAAACCGATGATGCTAGTTACCATAGACTTCGGCATCATACGACGCAAGTTGGTAGCCACGATAGAGTAAGATAGCGTTGTGCGAGATAAGTCGTGGATGTTACGAGGTTGGTTATGCTTCTTACCATAGTTTAATAGTAAGTTAGCGCCGCTTACGTACAAACCACCATACAGACACATAGTCTTCATAAAGACAGGATTGCGGTCATAAACAGACTGAGTAGGCATCTTGTACTCCTCACCTTTAAAGTAGAAGCCCATATTACCATACTTAGACATTTTCTCCTCATAGATTTGCTCGTCGAGTCCGATGAACTCAAAGTCAAGCACTTCTAATGAGTATTCGTCATAACCGTATACTTGACGACCTGTGCGTTGGTCGTAATAATTCTTGCTTAGTTTACTTGCGTCGTTACCCCACTTGTTTTTAATCTGTGAAGCCACCTTGCTCCATTGCTCTTCGTTTAGTTCGTTACCTGCAATACGCTTTAGTTCGTGGATTGTCATACGACGAATCTCACCTGCGTATACCAAGTCTTTCATAAACGGGTCTTCCGTGTAAGAGTGGATTAGGTGCGACGGGTCAACATAACGCTCAACGATACCGTGGTTTGGGTCGTTCTCACGCTTAACAGCAGCCATACCTGTAACGACTAAGTCCTCGACAGCACGACGGAATGTAGAGTCGTTAAAGTCGTTCCATTCAAGTGTTAGATTTGCTGCTATCTGTGCTGCAATCTCCGCAGCCACTTTGATGTTCGCATCCATAAAGATTTCTGCCTCTTCGGGAGTATCAGGAAGTGCGTCAACATCGTCTTTAAGAGAAACACCCAAGCCCTGCATTTCTTTCAAGAAGTCTTTGTTCTCGATAGCGGCGCGTGTACGTGCTTTCTTCATTTCTTTTTCTCCGCGTGACAGCGGGTCGATAGCCTCTACATTTGGGTAGGGCTTACGAGATAGAATCTTGTTAACTACGATTTTTACGAACTTTGGTACAATAGGTACAGGTGTCCAATCCAAGTTCAACAGCGTACCCTGACCACCATTTGGGTCGAGACTGTTTAGGATTTGCTTGTAAATTTGAGTAGACTGCGTACCCTGAGCATAGTCACGGGCGCGTTCAAACTCCTTTAATCGTTTCTGATAAAGCGACGTAGTGGATTCCGTTCCACCCCATTGCCCCATAATAGCCTTAGCGTAGGCTGTACCGTACCCCTTTGACATTTTTTCAACGGCTTTCGCTGTTGGGTCGGGGAAGTTACCATAATTCTTATTCATTTCGCACAAGATTATCTATTGTGCAAAGATAAGAAAAAATACCTAAGCGTTAGGCTTGTAACGTCTGAAGAACTTTTTGTTAGAAAAGTCAGCTTGTTTTACTTTTTTGGGTTTAATCTGCGCCGCAAGTAAACAAAGTCCTGAGCTAATTGATAAATCGTATTTGGTACGATTGTCTATACGGAATCCAATCCAATCCTCTAGAGTCCTGTCAAGGTACATTCTGCCCATTTCTCCTGTGTCCATATTTTCTCCTACATAATTATGTATATAGGATTCAATAGCCATAGCGTGAGCCTGAATAACTTCTGCGGAGTTAGATGGTATTCCTTTGGTTTTTGACTTGCTTGTTGCGCCGCCCAAGTGAGCAGGTCTGTCTAGCAGATACTCTAGGTATCCACGCTCCTCAAAGTAACGAGCAATACCGTACTTGTTGTTTTCTATAAGTATAGGGTATCCAAAGTATACAGCCGCCATTAATACATCCTCGTAGAATATCTTAGCCATAGGTGGGCGTGAACAATACTCTGCTATAAACACATTGCTTACGTCGTTCATACTGAACTTATTATAAAAATGACAAGCGCCCTTAGAGCCTCGTCCATCTACGGTAGCGTCAAGGTCATAACTATCGACTCCGCCAACGCCTTTGTTTCCGTGTGGTGCTGTCCAATGTCCGTTTCGGTGTTTTACCTTTACATTCCTGTCATCGTGCTTTGGTTGCCACGCTACCACCCAACGCCCCTGTGGGTCGGGCACAAACTCTACCTCTGTATCCATCTGTCCGCCTTTCCATTGGAAGTTTCCTGTAACAGTTGGCTTAGGGTACATTAGGTCGTTATGCTCTTTCTGTTCGTATATCTTACCAAGGTTAAACAGACTGCTTTCCACGGAGTCACGGAACGCTTCTTCTGCAGAGTAAGGAAACTGACGCACAACCTCATTAAGTTCGTTAGCGTCATCCTTTAAGGCTTTGCGCTCGTTGTTTAAGTATGTACGCGCCCCCATTTTTATAAACTCCCCCTCTAGGGTCGCCATAGGCTCTGCAGGGTCTTCGATGATTGGATTTCCGAATTTGTCAAAGAATCCCTCAAGCGCTTCGTAGGCAGGGATGAATATGCGGTAAAGCATAGAGCGTGTACGACCATTGGCGTTACGTTCTTTTGGGTCTGAGTCATTCCATAAGTCTTTGTACTGCTGACCACCTTTGTTCATAGGGTTAACGGTAGAACCAACCAAAGCAGTCCCTACAATCTTACGCCCTACAATCAAACAGGTTCTGTTGATACGCCAAGCCTCGCGAATATCTGAGGGCTTTTCCCACTTACCTGCCTCGTCGAGAAACAGGTAGTATAGACGCTCACCATCATAAGCATTATTTACTGTGTTCTTCCAATTAATCACAGTATCTAGTGCTTCGCCGACAGTTGCTGTTTTATTGTTTTTTGTGATTTTCTTTGCAGGTTCACGGAAAGCTAACTCCATACGGGGATTAGTTGAACCATCTTGAATAGGTTTAAAGAAAAACGGGAAGTGTTTATACATAGACACAACCTTCTTCATAAAGACGTTCTCCTGAGCATCCTTACCCGTCTTAGACATAATACCTAAAACCTTGTCTTTCGCTATTGTCCCTTCTGCTAACAGAGTAGCCACGGCCATATTGGTGTATCCCGAACGACGACACTTTGTAAACAACTGTCCTACGCACCTTGGGTCTACACGACACGCTTCAGCGTGAATAAAAAGTTTTCTTTGAAATGCTAAATAGTCTCCGTGGAACGAGCCATCAATCTTGACCCATTGGAGCATAAAGTAATGGTTTCCTGTGATGTAAGTCGCTTCACCGTTAATGTACATCCAAACGCCTTCACGCCTACGCTTAAACTCCCTTTCGATATATGCACTATAGGTTTTTCTAAAGTTACTCGGCTGTTGCGCCCACTCATCCATAGAACGAATCCCTTTGAGTGCTTGAGGGACTTCCTGACGTTTCCAATACTGCTCAGCCTGATGTAAATCGGAGAACAGAATCTCAGCATCATCAGGTTGTACAGGAAGTTGGATATACAAACCTTCCAATTCAATGATGTCCCCCATTGAATCGTTAGGGCATATATTGATAATTTCTTCTTGGTATCCATCTATTCGTTTAAGTCCCGCCATTAGTGTACGATTTACAAATATATGTTTAATTTTTGTTATATAAAAGTTAAACAAACATTTTATGGTAAAATATGGGCACTATTTGCTAAATCGCTCAGCAAATCCACCCGAGAAGTCTTGCTTCTCTTCTATCCCTCCTGTTTCTTGTGCGTTTTTTATCATTTGCTCTATCTCCTGTCGCATTACCAACATATCCTTAGCATCCGATGTAGCCTGTTTGATAGATGCAAGTTCCGCCTTACGACCTGAGCCATTTAGTTCTGCATCAACGGGCTTTTTGATTTCTTCAATCATATTGTTGATAGCAATCTCTGTTGACTGTAATAGTCTTATTGCAGCATCTAGTGTAAAGTTTTTATCAGACATAAGCGGCGTAGATAAAGTCAGGCTTCATACGGAATACCTGTGAGCCATTAGGCAGGGTAATTCTGTAATCAGCGTTTTGTTTGTATATAACTAAGTCCCCTACCTCGATACCTGCTTCCTCTGTTCCTGCACTCGGATATAGCACAACAGCCTCGTTTTTAGTCTCAACCTTTTGTGTACCCAAATACAATCCACTTGCTGAGGTTATCTCTTCCTCTACATCAGGGACAGCATCTAGGATTACCCAAGTTCCCAAAACGGTAACTGAACCGTCTTGATGGATAACCATATACGCTTGTCCTACAATCTCTGTTGGATGGTATGCTACTAGGTAGCAGTTGTCTCCAAGCCCAAACTTATCAGGTTGTTGGTTCACGTGGTGATGAAACACTAGCGTGTCTCCAATCTGTACTTTTTCAGGGATGTCCCACTTGGCGGGAATAGCTTTAATAGTACCATAAGAGATACGCCCCTCGAAATCATCAAAGCGCGTATCCTTAACTAATGTTGTACCGTTAGAAAGTTCAATGTCGTCTTGATATAGTTTATCAATTTCTACTATAAAGTCGTATAAAGGTTTCATTATCCTAAGTCAATATCGTATTCAACAATTACAGGCATACTGTCAATTGCTTTCCAAAGTAGTATACCGTCTTCATTCTCAATGTAGATTAGGAATCGTGAGCGTCCGTACAACTGCTCGGCACGTCCGTCCTGAGTAATTGCGTGGATGACCCCACCCCCATAAATTGTTTGACCTACTACAAATGCGAACCCGTTCTTAGGGTCTTTACCGCAGATAATTTTTCTAATTGGTGTCTCCATCTTTGTCTGTGTTTTTGTGGATAAAGTTCATCCAATCCTCAGAAGTCCAATCATCAGTATCTCTCAACTCCCGAGGAATACTCGGTGAATCCATCTGCTGAAAGTATGAAACAGCAAGAGACAGAATCTCATCTAGTTCATCTTCGTCTACTACTACGTAGTCCAATATTGTTTTAAGTTTTGCAGAGCCGTCTTCGTTTTGGGTATAAACCCCGCCAACGAATGCAGAAACCCATTGGTCTTCCAACCCGTACTTTTGTACAAGGGCTTTGATGCCCTCGAGTTTCTCGGCTACCTCATCGAAGAACTCTTGAGGTGCTTCTTGATAATCCATCTTGTTTTTCTTTTAATTAAATTGTATATTACAAATATACGGAAAATTATGCCGAAGAGCAAGGTACATAAGAAGAAGATAAACCGCGAGTTCCTGCCGCTACAGGACAAGTATGTGCGTCACAACGATATGAAGTATTGGAGTCTCGCTATTCGCGATATGGTTAAGTACACAGATTTAACAAAAGCCGAATTAGAGTTTCTGTTATATGTGTATGACCTAGAGTTCTTTGAAATTACTTGGGCGGCAGAATCCTATGGACAGTCTCGTAAAAAGTTATACGAGCGGATTATACTTCCTCTGAAGAAGAAAGGATACCTTGACGAATACTTCAATCCAACCAAGAAAAGTGAAGGTGTCGATGTACATTTCAACATACGGCGCAATGCTCAGAAGTTGTCCGTGAGTCATAAAGGGAGACACAATATTCAGCGTCTTTATCGTAAGCTGTACGGAGAAGAGGAGATACGGTATTAAAAGAAATATTTCTGACGCACCCTCCTTGCCCAATCTACTCCGTGTCGGAATGTAGAGCTTTCCACTTTTTTCAAGTCCCTTCTTAGTGCCTTCGCAGGGGGTGGCGTGAATAAGATATACTCCAAGCAAAAAAGACAAAAGCGCAGCTTTGTAGCGAACATAACTGCCCCTAAGTATTTGAAACCCCAAGCGATATAACGATAATCCATATATCGCAAAGATACAAACTAATATCTTTACTTTGTTAACCATTTTTGAATCTGTATGACGGGATAGCCTAGCCACCAACACACCGCCATAACAGCCAACCATCTACCCGCTTTGGTAGCGTCGAACAAGCGAACCTCTTCGTCTTCGTCCCACTCTATATTAAGTTCCTTTAACTCTTCTTTGGTGAGAACCCTGAAGCATTTTTTCTGAATACGCTCGGCAGCAAAGAAGTACAATCCCGCTGCCCCAAATGTTATTGATAGTAATGTGTAAATCATATATTCCTAATATACAGAAAAGCCCCTACATACGCAAGGGCTTCTCCTAGATACTTTTCACCTCCTTTCCTTTTAGCGCGAAGCGCGTTCCGAAATTTTCAATTCCGTATTATAAAGGTAAGAAAGAGTTATTAACTTTTATACATCTTATCAAAGATAAAAAGACCAACAGAGACGAACAGCGCAAAGAACCCTGCTGTAAGCAGACGGTCTTGCTCCGCAACTAGCAATGCTGTAATAAACGAACAGGTAGTACCCCAACGGTACTCTCCCCAAAATTTCTTAACTGATTCAATAACTTGTTTCATAATAATTGTATTTGAGTACAAAGATACAACAACTTAACTTTCCCATATATTATCATAACCCCCTACGTATTGCCCACATTTTACCCAATATGTACCTTTTATGTAAAAAAGTTAGGAAAACAGCCTTCTATTTAAAAAATATGTTGTAACTTTGCCTCAATATCACAGCGAGAGCGTGAGACACTTGTC
>Ga0208767_1001552_pt1 | contig 18160 bp, 24 predicted proteins | sample VirMetDEL_Mar_21_FD_184514 | JGI IMG/M metagenome (GOLD analysis project Ga0208767, IMG submission 184514) | Aqueous microbial communities from the Delaware River and Bay under freshwater to marine salinity gradient to study organic matter... | ecosystem: Environmental > Aquatic > Marine >... | reverse complement strand
TTTCTTTTAATGGGCCTTGCTGTCCGCGCTTGAGGATGTAGCCTTGAATCAGCATCTTGTCGATGGCGAGAGCAGACGCACTTGCTACGTCCACGCCCTTGTCAAGGTCTTTACCAAACTGGTTGAGGATTTTCGTGTACTCGTTCATTTTGCTTCTGATTTGAATTCTACAATAACTTCCTGAATGCTCCGCAAGGCATCATACTGCCTCGCGAGGCGTGAACTCAGTGCTTCCGCATCTGCGATGAGTTTCTGATTGGCCTCGAGAGCCTTTCGCGTGAACTCTAATAACTCTTTGTATTCAGCACAGTGATTGTTGAACTGAATCTCCGCACTCGATAACACACGATTGTGATTTGACATTGAATTGAATTTTGATTGACACAGACGCCTCGCGGCGTTTCGGCTACTTAAGCCTCGTCAGTGTGCCTGTCGTTGAGTCGGTGGATTTCCTCGAGCAGCCACCATCGTTGCTCGTCCGTGACTTCCCCGTACCGCTCGCGCTGTCGATTGGAGAAGTATTCCACTTTCTCGCTGTTGCCCTTGAACAAGTGGTAAGCAATCTTTGGCAGGTAGCCGTTTTCATATTTTCCCATTGAGATTGGATTTGAGATGGAACTTCGATTTGATTAAGAGTGCTTAAGTAATATATATCTCTCATTTACAATGAGATATATATTACTAAAGCTCTCTAAAGGGATTGGATTATTGGTTGGCCTTTCGCAACTCCTCTCGAGTACGTAGGTATGCTTGCTCTGGTGTTTCGCCCTCGTGGATGACCAAAGAATTCGCCAACCTCGGCTTGGATGGCTGTGATTTTTCCGCCATCGCTGATGTGATGTAGGTGGTGGATACGTGCTGACGGTACTGGCGGATGCACAGACGCTCTGAAGAATTGGCTCGCATTCGAGCCTTGCGGGCAAGTGTACTCATGTGGACTGAATTGAAATTGTTACTGACTCCCCGAAGGGAGTTTCGGCTATTGAAGCCTCATCAGAGTAACTGAAAAGCAAGGTCTTATGAACCCTGCTGTTGCTTGATGACCTCGAGCAACTGAGCCTTAGTCATCTTAGACAGACCCTTTACGGTAGTGGTCTTATTCTTTGACTTCTTAGGCTGAGGCTTGACTACCTCGAGAGCCTCAACTTCAGAGGTCAACTGAGCCAAGAGTTTGAGAGCCAATGCTTTCTTCTCTTTGGTAGTGTAGTAGCTTGCCTTGTTGACAGCAGATTTTGTAGCGGCGAGCAGGGTGGTGGTGTTGGATTTTGCCATCGGATAAAGGATTAAGATGTTGTAATTAATTATAAGAGATGATTCACAGAATCATCATCTCTTATAATTAATAACATCATCTAAGGGTCGGCGGTGGAGGGTCAGGGCTGAGTACAACTTGTTGTACTTAGAAGGGGGTCGGTGATTGTCCGTCGTCGGCCTATTACCCAGCAGTTCGTCGGCATAAATGACCACGTATACACGGTCTTCTACCGCATACGTAGCACTCGGCACGAACACGGCAGTCGTCGCAGCGCTGCAAAAAAGCTGAAACTTTGTGCAGAACCGTGCACGTGTACGGTAGACAGATATCATAAGTGCGTTCGGGGGCAGGCTCGCTGGCGGCTGTACATATATATAATCCCCCAGATCTGTATTTCTCCCATTTTTTTTCAGTCCCGCTACCTTTTTCGCCATTTTCCGCCGTTTTTTCTGCGGTGGCGCGATTCTTTCCCAGGTATCTGCTGAGGTGTAATCCTTATGATCCACAGGGGGTTACGCTTCCTCATGTAAACTGATGATTCAGGGTTGTTTTTTAGTTTTTTCTTGGTTAACTTTGACAGAGTAAACGGTTGATTCAAGAAAACACAACGATTCTTCTTGGTTTTTTTGTATATGCTGTTAATGATTCGACTTTAACGCTTTCTTGGTGAACACGGGTCAACTGTGTTCGAGATTTGGGGGTACCCTCGCAGCAATGCGGGGGTATTTTTATGTCCTATATTTGTTTCAAATAACAGACCATGGCATTATCGGTAACCATTTCAGAAGAACTGATCCTAGACGGTAACGACAGGAGCAATACGCACACTGCTACGTTCACTGTTAACGAGCTGGACCATAGAGTCCTTACTATTGACAATACAGAGAAGAGTATTTTGCTGTTTGACACGGCAAATGAAGCAGGTACGATCAAAGACGGGAACCTAGCGTATTTAAGGATTACCAATTTGGACGTTTCCGACACGGTTACGCTCCGTATTCGCGATGCTGCTCAGGAATTCATGGTTCGGCTAAAGGCTGGAGGCTCTTTTATCCTTACAGAGGACAAATTAGATGCGGATGCTACGGGTAGCGAAGAAACGGTTACCCTCTCTCAGATCAACAAGATATCTGCGGTGTCTTCCGACGCTTCTGGTTCGAAGTTGGAGATTTACGCAGCGTCTAACATCTAATAGTCGGGGTATGTCTGAACCAAAGCAGTATTTTTCGCTCTACAATCTGCTCAAGAGGGCAGCGGAAGCCAGACAGCCCAGAGAAGCTGCACGTTTGGCTCGCCGTCAACTTAGAAACCCAGAGAAATACGGGAATGTAGACTTGTCCTTGCAGATGGGTATGTCTGACAGCGAGAAGAGAGAAATAGAGGCGACCGCTGCAAAACGAGGTGGCGCAGGTGGAGACGACTGGATGGATATTCCAGGCGTAAAGGAAAGCAATGTGGCTGCTGGCGCTGACCCCGATAAGGCCTTTAAGGAGGACATGAAAAATGCAGACATCGATAAGACTTTGTCTGATCGTCTCGAGGCACTTGCAGCTATGATCCAAAAACAAAAGGCTAATAAGCGTGAGAGATTAAGAAGGAGAGAGGATTTTCTTAAGGATAACGCTTTTTATTTTGGCGATCCAGAGAGAGAAAGTAAAATCAATCGATTTCTTCAGGAAAGGAATAGAGATAAACAAAAAAAGCTCACCGATAAATATGATTTGCAGGGGGTGCGGCCATCTTCTCGCTACAGAACAATAAAGGGTCGTTTCTAGATTATATAAAAAACTTTTCCATGCGACTAACATCAACTATCATATTCCTCTTTTTTAGTTCGCTTGCAAATGGTCAGCCAGACCTGATCGTTCAGGATCTGTACACTGACAGTCTCTGCCTTGGTCCCAACCCATACTTTTCTGTATACTTCACTATTACGAACATTGGTGACGAAACGTGCGAGTACTATTGCTATGAGAAGAATGGAATTGAGGTGTGCCCCGACACCACAATATTCGATTGGTCACTAGACCCCAACGAAGCCAGGTACTACTCACTAGGGTGGTTGAACTACGATGGGTTCGGAGAGCCATATACAATCGAGGTTGTCAATGCTGTAGGAGAGGTCAACACATCGAATAATGATTCAACGATGATTGTGCCAGATGCACACATTTGCGAAGAGATGCTCAATGTGGATCTTGCAATTGACACCGTGCTTTATAATACAGGTTGTGATGAATACGGCCCATACTTAGAGCCAAGCATCTATATGTCCAACCTTGGGACAGATGACATCACGGAGCTGTGCATCAAGTTTCAGGTATTAGGTCAAACTAATGATACGGTTTGCTTTACTGGTCAGAGCTACCTCCCACTTGCATCTGGAGATAGCGCGGTACAGGAATGGCCTAAGCTCTACGTGGACGGAGTGTTGAGCCTGCATCTGCTGGATGTAAATGGACCATCACCTTTTTCTTGGTTGGATTTCGGTATAGACGAGTGGACCTATAACAACACATATGTAGAGGTACTCCCTACTCTCTCTAGCTCTTGGTGTGTTTCTGGATGCACTGACGAGACAGCATGTAACTACGTAGTAGGGGCAGCCTTGGATGACGGGAGTTGCGAATACCCAGAATTGTATTACGACTGTGACGGGGAGTGCGAATACGACACTGACGAAGACGGTATATGCGATCAGCTCGAGGTGCCTGGCTGTACTGACCCAGAGGCAGATAACTACAACCCAGAAGCAACGGACGATGACGGGACGTGTGAGTACACTCCGAACTTTGTTTGCGAAGTTTACGACGTAGATGAGCTGAACGTGTACCCCAATCCCTTCAACGATATAGTGTACGTGTCAACGCTCCCGCAATCTGTATGTAGGGTAAGAGACATAAACCAACGTATAGTTATCGAAAACACAAGCTCTTCGGTTATCGACACATCGCCACTACAGAAAGGTATGTACCTGATTGATTGGATTGTGGATGGCAAAGTCGTTGCAATCAAGAGGATTATAAAAGAATAAAATGGATCTCGAAGTAATTAGATTTAACAGTGGCGAAGATTCCACTAACGGTGTGTTGTTTGATATTACTGACGGCAGAAAATTTCTGTGCTACACACTAGAAGATGAGCAGCGAGAAGAGAAAGTGTTTGCAGAGACCTGCATACCTAACGGCAAGTACGAGATACGCTTCAGAAAGGTGGGAGGGTTCCACGCAAAGTATTCCGATAGATTCTCTAGCTTTCATAAAGGCATGCTAGAGGTTTGCGACGTACCCAACTTCAAGTACATACTGATTCACTGCGGCAACACAGACGAACACACAGCGGGTTGTTTATTGGTGGGTGACACCCAAGAAAACAACAACATCAAAACCAATGGTTTTATTGGTAAATCTACCCAAGCGTATAAAAGGATTTACCCACCAATTGCAGAGGCTTTAGAGCGAGGAGAAAAGGTTACGATCAACTACACAGACTTCTGGTGCTGCTCTAAGTCTCGGTAAAACCTTTGGACAAATAGTCTTGCTTTCTGGGTTATAGCATATCTAACCCTGTAGTTGTATTTCGTTTCTTCCCTGAAGATGTGATCCTCATATGTGTCTGAGGGTGTAAGCTTATCGAAATGCTTGTATATGTACCCAGCATTTACCAGGGGGTAGATATATCTCTTTCCAATATTTGATTCGCTCACATCAAAGTCTTTGCTAGCGTACTTGATGGTGAAGAACTGTAAGTCATACGCCCACAGTAAGAACTCCACCTTGGAGAAATCCATCCCAATAATTTTGGAGTACTTGAGCCTCGCCTGCTTTAGACCTTTCAGGTAATTTTTATTTACATAGACTCGATCTTGTTTAGCAAAATCCCTGAATAAGATTTTTCTTGGTACCTTACTTCTAGGCATATAGATTAAATTTGTTTCAACGCAAACCTATGACAAAAGAATTTCAATTTCTCATGCATATGCAACGGTTGATGTTTGAAGCAGAAGCATTGGCCAAGGAATATGATGTAGAAGATAGATTCATATCTATTATGTTTGCTGGTCTTATCACCGAAACGCTCGAGGGTGAGGCAAAACTGAATGCCATGTACAACATGAACATTCAAGACTTTAATGAACTGCAAGAAATACTAGACTTTATAGATAATGCATATCAGAACGAGACAAGGACAAGTCTCAATGATGATGATTTAAACGACCTGTTAAGTGGGACAGGCATAGAACTAGAGTAAAATGGATGGAGTAATTAGAAAGATTGTCATTGGGAAAGACCCCAAGGACGCAATGGCCTATTACATAGGCATGAGAGCTGGAAGGGGAGAGGTAAGCGCTATCATTTGTGATGAAAGACACCTTCATAAATATGGTAAAATGAGATATTTGATTTACCTTCAGGACAGCGATTCGCAAACCCTTTGGAAGAGCATAGATGACATGCCCTGCATGTTAGAGTTTGACTGCAACTTTTGATATGACAAGGAACGAACTGTATACAACTGGAGGAGAATTTGTTCTTCCAGACGGATCGGACTACATTGGGGGCTATCATGTTCACTTCAGCAGGGGTGCCATGGTAGGATCGTTTCATAAAGTAGAGCCGCACAGTAGGTTGACACCAGTTAATGATTCTGTTCGGATGCTTGTTGAATCAATTATGGAGGAGCTCGTAGGTGAAAGCACCGTGAGCACTTCATCTTCTCCTCGAGTATCTTCGGGGGGCGCTTCAGGAGGTTACTAAAGACCAACTTAATTTAAATAAATGAAAACCTTTAACCTGTTCGTTGTCGAGCTAGACAAGACCGTCAACGACACCATCACAACCAATAGCGGATTAGAGCTATACATAGCAAGTAGATTCAATGAGTTTGAAAACAGAATTACAGAAGGCCCTGTCGTGGCTGTCCCGTTCAAGTACGAAACTGGCGTCGAGCCTGGCGACACGTTGTACTTCCACCATCTCGTGGTTGTCAACGAAGGCCAGCCACTTACTGGTCATGATAATCACTACCTTGTCAGGTACGATCAAGACCACGCTATCAATAATCAAGCTATTGGCTTTAAAAGTAGCAGTACTGGTACTATCCACCCTCTTGCGGGTTGGAGCCTTCTTGAGCCTGTCGAAGAAGAGAAAGTTCAAGAATCGGACCTTATCGAAGTTGTCAAACTTACAGAGAAACCAACAACAAGAGGTAGAGTCGCATTTACGTCTCCTGGGATTGAAGAGATAGGACTGGAGGTCGGAGACATCGTTGGATTTAAAGAGAACCGCGACTACCGCATTAAGATTGACGGGAAAGAATATTACCGTACCCGTGTGGAAGACTTAATGTATAAAGAGCTCTGATATGTTTAGTAAGGAAGAAATTTTTGCTCTCCTTTCTGACGAAGGGGCTTGGCTTGCTGATGGCTTTGACGCCGCAGTAATAGGAATCACATTTGGTGTAAACATGGTGGCCGTATACAGCGTACAAGCGTGTATTGATATTTTAATGGAGGAGGATAAGATGAGCTTTTCAGACGCCATTGAGCATTTTGAATACAATATTGCTGGGTCTTACTTAGGTGAGAAGACACCGATATTTGTTTACGATATTCAAGAAGATGCCTAAGTTTACTACAGTGAGCGCTGCGCAGCGGCTTATGTCTAGTATGGAGGTCGCCATCAACAATATGATTGATGAAATCAAAAAACCTGTTGATCCAGAGATCAACGGGAGTGCGCGTAAAGCTGAACTGCAATCAATAAAGCAGACAGCCACAGATTGTAAAGAACTAATTGTTGAAAGACAGCGATTAGAACAAATGATAAAGGACCTAAACGAAAATGGATCTATCGAAGAAGCCAGAGACTACAGCGGAGGATTCGCTGAAAGATTCTCAAAGTAACCCTAGCGGGCTGATTTATTGGGACGATTATGACTTTGATAATCAGTCAGTTACGATAGAACACTTAAAGGTAAACTTTAAGCTCTCTTAGCTCAGTGGTAGAGCAGCGAACTCATAATTCGTAGGTCATTGGTTCAAATCCAATAGAGAGCACAGCATGCCATATAAGAGGAGGGAGGATCAAGCGGCTGCGGCAGCCAAGCACTACAAGGAGAACAAGAAAAAAATTATCTCTAGAAGTTCGGCTAGAAACAAAAGGCAGAAAAAGAAGAACAAGGAGTTTGTATACAGGGTCAAAAGAAGATACAACTGTGTTGACTGTGGAGAGTCAAATCCCATAGTTCTTGAGTTTGATCATGTAAGGGGAGAGAAGAAAAAGGCAATAGCTGATATGGTGGTAAACTATTACAGCATAAAGACCATAAAAGAAGAAATGAGAAAGTGTGAGATTAGGTGCGCTAATTGTCACAGAATAAAAACATCAGAAAGAAAGAATAAATTAAAATGAAAAAGCTAGCCGTAAAGATTGAAAAGCACAAGGTTCGGAGAAAGGGGGTGCATTCAAAGACGAAGCACTCTAAGCACAAGGGTTCGAAGAATTACGTAAAAGCGTATGCTGGTCAAGGTAGATAACTATAAAGATGAGGCGATCTGCATTTGCCCCAACGGTACGCAAGGTGATGTTATCGAACTCGGCGGGATACTCATTGTTCTTCCCACTGCGCCGCCCGAGAAGGAGATTGCTGGATATGGAAGATCAGCAGACCTGCAGATGTGGGAGAGAGTACCTATGCCCAAGGAGCTGTCTCGGATTGGCTCTATGGATGAGTGGAGCGAAATGCCGAGGGAGTTTAGACAAAAGTTTTCTGCATATATCGAAGAGGAGTTTCGCCGTCGGCGTGAGGGCTTTTGGTTTTACAATAATGGTGAGCCTACATATATTACAGGGCGTCACTACATGATGCTGCAGTGGACCAAGATTGATATTGGTTATCCTTCTTATCTAAGCTTTCAAAGAGACATCTTTATCCATATGTTGGCCTGCGAGGTTGACGATAGATGTCTAGGTCAGCTATATACAAAGTGCCGTCGTAGCGGATACACTAATATCTGTTCTGCTGTCTTGCTTGATGAAGCGACTCAGGTAAAAGACAAGCTGATGGGCATACAGTCAAAGACTGGTAAGGACGCTCAAGAAAACATATTCATGAAGAAGGTAGTGCAGATGTTTAGGCACTATCCTTTTTTCTTTAAGCCGATTCAGGACGGTACTACCAACCCTCGTATGGAGCTGGCGTTTCGTGAGCCATCGAAGCGTATCACGAAAAACAACAAGACTTCTCAGAAAGGTGAAGCGTTGAATACGGTGATCAACTGGAAGAACACCACTAACAACGCATATGACGGTGAGAAGTTGCATATCCTGTATCTGGATGAGGCAGGCAAATGGGAAAAGCCTACAGACATACGGGATGCGTGGAGGATTCAGCGCACCTGCCTTATCGTAGGTAGAAAGATTGTTGGGAAGGCACTGGTGGGGAGTACGGTAAACCCCATGCCCAAGGGCGGTAAAGAATACAAAAGCCTTTGGGAGGACTCTAGTCCATTAGAAAGAAACAAAAACGGAAGAACACGCAGTGGACTATATCGATTATTCATCCCAGCCTATGAGTCTCTTGAAGGGTTTTTTGATGTTTACGGATATCCAGTCGTTGAAGATCCTGATTCGCCTGTTGACAGTCTTGACGGTGATAGCATTAGTATTGGAGCTAAGACGTATCTCAAAAACGAAAGATCATCATTAAAGGACAATGCCTCAGAAATGAACGAGGTTATTCGTCAGTTCCCATTTACCTCTGACGAAGCGTTTAGAGACAGTATCGAGGGCAGCGTATTTAATATCGGCAAGATATACGAGCAGATAGAGCACAACGAAGACCTATTTCCTAACCCTGTAGTCGTAGGGAACTTTGTGTGGAAGGGAGGGATCAAGGATACTGAGGTAGTTTTTACCCCAGACCCCATAGGTAAGTTTAAGGTTTCCTGGATGCCACCACCAGAATTTAGAAACAAGAAGGCGCAGGTACGTGGCAAGCGAGTGGCACCTAATTCAGAGGTGGGTTGTGGCGGAGTTGACTCCTATGACCTTGACGCTACGGTAGACGGAAGAGGTTCTAAAGGTGCGCTGCACCTGTACAATAAATTCCACATGGAGCATCCATCTAATATGTTTGTATTAGAGTATGCGTCTAGACCGCCCCTAGCCAAAATATTCTATGAGGACGTATTGATGGCTGCTGTATTTTACGGGTACCCAATATTAATTGAGAACAACAAGTATGGCATTGCAAGATACTTTGAATCAAGAGGTTACGACGGTTACTTAATGGATCGACCACAACACTTGAAGAGTAGCAGCGCGAAGGTCAAGGTCAAAACAAAAGGTATCCCGTCCAACTCTCAGGATGTTATTCAATCTCACGCTCATGCGATAGAGTCATATATCCACGATCACGTTGGAATAAATCACGAGACGGGCGAGGTGGGCAAGATGTATTTTAACGAAACCCTAGAGGACTGGATATCGTACAAGATAGACAACAGAACAAAGTTTGACTTGACAATTAGTTCTGGACTTGCGCTACTTGCTGCTCAAAAGGTGAAAAAGAAAAAAGTACAATCGTTTGATGAACGCCGTTTTTTCAGGCGTTACAAAGTCATAGGCTAATTTCCTATATTTGTGACATATACTCTTTTGTAAATGAAACAATATAGCGGCAAAAAAAACTTTCCTGATCCACTCGCTTCTCAGGAAAAGAAAGAGAGTAAGTCATACGGGTTAAAGTACGCCAAAGCTATTGAGTCTCAGTGGGGTAAGAGGTCTGATAGCAACTCTTTGTTTTCAAAAAGATACACTTCTTTCAAGAGGAGTCAAGAGTATGCAACTGGTGTGCAAGACACGGCCATTTATAAAAGGTTGCTTAACAACCTAGACCCCAATGCTGGTGACGGCAGCTTGATGAACCTTGACTTCACCCCTGTCCCCGTCCTCCCAAAGTTCGTAAGGATAGTCGTAAATAAAATCCTTGGTAGAAACCTTTACCCCAACTTGGAAGCAGTAGACCCTTTGTCTTCTTCTGAGAAAAATAGGGACAAGAAAAGAATTGAGATTCAGGTTGCTCTAAAGAAGCAGCTCATGGCTTTTAGAGATAAAACGGGTGCGACGATTGGGATGGACCCAGAGATGATCCCAGACAATGAAGCCGAAGCGGAGATTTTTATTGGGGAGAACGTAAAGAGTGACGCAGAGATTGCTGCTCAGGTAGCAACGGACATGACGCTCTCTTGGAACAATTTTGATGACAACGTATTTAGACGCTGTGTAAATGATCTCGCTACCAGCGGCATGGCTGTCGTCAAAAGATCTAACGACCCTAACTACGGAATCAAAACACACTACGTAGACCCCAAGGACTTTATTCATAGTGAAACTAACGACCCCAGCTTTGATGATATCACATATGCGGGTCACGTTAGAACCATGCCTATCCAAGAGCTAAAGAGAATAGCTAGCGGAGAATTAGAGGAGGAAGATTTCCAGAAGATAGCCAAGAAGGTCACAGGCAAAACTGGTGGAGGGTATCAGTATGACAATTCACTAGGTCGTAACATTTACGAATATGACGAGTATTCAGTAGATGTTTTGGAGTTTGAGTTCCTGTCTACAGACTGTATGTACTTTGAAGAGAAGGAGAATAGATTTGGAAACAGAAACTTTTTCTACGAAGGCTTTGACTATAAAGAGAAGTCAGGTAGTGTCTTTGAGCGCAAGCCGCACAAGATGGAGATCGTCAATGTGTACAAGGGCTATTTTGTACTAGGGACTGATTACATATTTGGGTACGGCAGAATGCAAAACGTACCGAAAAACATTTACGACATTAGTAAGGCTAGGATGTCATACTCCGTTGTGGCTACTAACCTGACGGACATGATGCCCAAGTCCATGGTGTCAAGCTGTATTGGTTTTGCCGATATGCTTCAGCTTACACACCTAAAAATCCAGCAAGCCATAGCCAAGGCAAAGCCTGATGGATTGATTATCGATATCGAAGGGCTAGAGAATGTACAGCTCGGAAAGGGCGGTGAGCTTCAGCCATTGGAGCTGCACGATATCTACGAACAGACTGGTGTGTTCTACTATAGAAGTAAGAACCCAGAAGGTGGTTTTCAAAACCCCCCGATCAGAGAGATTGGAAACAGCATTAGAAACATCAACGAGCTGATTGGTTTGTACAATCACTACCTCCGCATGATTCGTGATACTACAGGCATCAACGAGGTGGTGGATGCTAGTACCCCTAAGTCTGAAGCCTTGGTGGGGGTACGTGAGCAAGCTATTGCCGCTTCCAATAATGCCACCTACGATATCACAAATGCGTCAATGATTCTTTATAAGAATGTTTGCAACGATATTGTAAAGTGCTTGCAGATTTTACCAGAAGAATCTGTAATTATGGAGGTGTACAAGAATGCTATTGGGCAGACAAACATGAGTATTCTTTCAAGCTTCTCTAGGCTGCCTATGTACAACTTTGGGGTTCAGGTTCAGAAAGACATGGACGATAAAGATCAGGCATACTTAGAGCAGGCAATACAGATATCGCTTGGTCAAAAAGAGATTGACCTAGAAGATGCTATGGCGATTAGAGAGCTGAAAGATGTGAATCAAGCCGAACGATTGCTCGTGGTTCGGAGAAAGAAAAAGCTAGAGAAAGCTCAAGCTATGGCTATGCAGCAGCAGCAGATGCAAGCTCAGATGGCGCAGCAGGCCCAGGCCCTTCAGCTTCAGATGGACGCTCAGAAGATGCAGGCAGAGGCACAGATAGAAGCTCAGAAGATGCAACTCAAAGCTCAACTAGAGGCGCAGACATCTGCTATGAGACACGAGTTCAATAAAGAGATAGAGCTTATCAGAGCGAAGGCTACGTTAGGATTCAAAGAGACTGACGAAGAGTTTAAGGAGAAGATCGAAGTCTTGAAGGAGGACAGGAAGGACGATAGAGTAAAAAAACAAGCCGTAGAACAATCGAAGCTTATCTCTCAGAGAAAAGGTCAGAGAACAGAGCTGAAAGATGAAGAGGGTAATCCTATGAGAAACTTATTAACGAATATGCAAGATGGCTAAGAAGGTAAATTTAGATGTATCTGAAAGCTTAGATATTACCTGTAGGAGGGGTGATACGTTTTCGCTTACCCTGACTCTAAAAGATTCAAGCGGTACAGCCATTCAGCTTTCTACACTAGACTATAGTTTTACCATAGATGTGAAATCTTCATCTAGTAAGCGTGTTAATGGAGTAAAGCAAAGGGAGACCGTGGCCTCTAGTGTCAACTCTCCCTCTGTTTCTGACTTAAAGACTTTAAGTGCGGCTCAAAAAACTCAATTGACCAATGGTTTTGAGTTTACGGATATTAGTGACAATGGGACTGTAAAGTTGACTGCTACTGCCGACACTATGAAGCAGTTCCCTGTTGGTGTTTTTACTTACGACATTCAACAAGAAGTAGGTGGTGTTATTAGCACTATCTTGCGTGGATCATTTACAGTGAAAGAGGATATATCAAACTAACATGGCTATAACAGTTACAGCAGCATCGGGCAGCACCTCGGTAACAGTTACAGCTCCAGCCTCTAGCTCTGTAACGGTTACTGAAAAAGGCATCAAGGGGGACAAAGGAGACCAAGGAGATAAAGGGGATCAGGGAGACCAGGGAATCCAGGGAATCCAAGGGATTCAGGGCCCGCAAGGTGATACGGGAGCTACTGGAGCCACAGGCGCTACAGGCGCTACAGGCGCTACAGGAGCCGCTGGCTCTGATGGCGCCGCCGCTACAATATCTGTAGGCACAGTTTCTACTGGCTCTGCGGGCAGCTCGGTAACAGTTACTAATTCTGGTAGCTCTTCTGCTGCTGTGTTTGATTTTTCCATCCCCAAAGGGGATACGGGGGCTACAGGCGCGACTGGACCTGCTGGGTCAGATGGAGGAACCAATATTGTCTTGGACACAAGCCCACAGCTTGGTGGGAACCTTGATGTCAATGGTCAAGATATCGTTACAACATCAAACGGAAATATAGAGCTAGACCCTAACGGTAGCGGTCAAGTTGTCTTTAAGGGAAACTCTACTAAGGGTGCTGGTCAGTTCACCTTAAACTGCGAGCAGAATAGTCATGGGATCGTGATTAAAGGTCCGCCCCACTCAGCAGGGGCCTCGTACACGCTAACACTTCCAAATACTGACGGCAGCTCAAACCAGGTTTTGAAGACTGACGGTAGCGGAAACTTAGACTGGGTTGCTCAAACTTCAGACACGAACACCAATCTCGGCAACACAAACTTAACGGCAGACAATAACAGGAGCTACGATCAAAACGGTAATGACCTGACTATTGATCCCAACGGAGGCACATTCTCTATATCGGATTCTTCTGGCGCTCCTGCGACAGCAGAAATACAGGTTGGTTCAGGGACATTGAGCCTCATGGGTCTGACGTTTCCTAGTTCAGATGGTACCAGCGGGCAGGCAATAACGACCAACGGGAGTGGCACTTTATCTTTCGCCACGATATCAAGCGGAGGTCTTGGAAATGTTGTAGAGGACACTAGTCCGCAGCTAGGTGGAAACCTTGATGTAAACGGCAACAAGATCGTCAGTACGTCCAACGCCGATATTGACATAGAGCCAAACGGAACTGGAGACGTACTTCTGGGAAACTTCAAGTTTGATGTAGACCAAAGCGTAGGTAGCGGTCAAGATAATTACGTCCTCACCTATGATAATAGTACAGGAAAGATTAGCCTTGAGGCTGCCACTGGAGGAGGTGGTGGAATATCTAATGTCGTTGAGGATACTACGCCTCAGCTAGGCGGAAGCCTGGATGTAAATGGCAATAAGATTGTAAGCACCTCAAATGGTGATATTGATATTGAGCCCAACGGTACGGGGGATGTCCTGCTTGGAAATTTCAAGTTCGACGTTGACCAGACTGTAGGTAGCGGTCAGGACAACTACGTACTCACTTACGACAACAGCACTGGCAAGATTAGCCTTGAGGCTTCAGCGGGGGGTGGTGGTAGCGACACCTCCTTGTCGGATACGGATCAAACCCTGACGGCTGACAGAACCATTGACACTAACGGGTACAACCTTGATATTGAGCTTGACTCAAGCGGAACGGCAGATACGTTTACAATCCACGATGGTACGCACGACCTCTTCCAAGTGGACACGGGGACCACTGGAACTATCTTCAGTGTGAACGACGTCTCTGGTTTGCCTAAGCTAACTGTAGATGATTCTGACGGTGTTACTATCGACAAGTTCAAGCAGATCAAGTACGAGAAGCCATCTAACACGGACTTCTCTTACCAGGGAGACGTGGTGTACTTCGGCGCTACTACAAGCATGACTCAGGGGGACCTTTACTACTACAACTCTTCAGGCAACTGGGCTCAGGCAGATGCAGATGCAGCTTCTAGCTCAGGCAGCGTACTCCTCGCTATTGCGTTGGGGACGGCCTCAGATACAAACGGTATGCTGTTAAAGGGTACGTTCACTATGGCTGCTGGAGCTATCGACGGAACAGAAGCTACGGGTGACGAGCTGTATGTAAGCACTACGGCTGGACACATAACAAGTGCTGCACCTACTGCTACTGGAGATATTGTAAGAGTTGTGGGATATATGCTCGACGGCACAAACGGACAGATTTGGTTTAATCCTTCTAATGACTTTATCACTCTTGCGTAATGCCAGACATAGATCAGAAAAACGGTATAGACATGGCTAACATTGCATCTATAAACGGACAGGACGCGCCTTCTGGCGGGGCATACGACCCTGTGGCGGATACTGGGACATATACAGAGACTGTGCCTACCACGGGGATGATTCACTATGGCTATGCCGCAGCAAGGCCACCTATGAACACTTCTTCTTCAGGTTCTATTTACTCTGGCAGATTTATGATGGAGAATACTACCACCGCTCTTAAGTCAAATTTTTCTTCAGATAAAGACGGGATCCATCAAATTTACGGTCTCAGCGGACTTGATAAGAACTGGACTAAAATTGACTGTAGCCAATATATTTGGGCTGGAATCGAAGGGGGCCGTCTTTGGATGGCATCATACAGTACAAACTTCTCTCATCAGTCAACCAATGGAAGAACATTAACTCAAGTGACAAGCTTATCTGGAGCTAGCGACACGGGGTGGACAGACGTTAGTGTTGGGACCGATTTTCTTTTAGCGATTAACAGCGGGAAGCTTTTTGTTCTTGGGACTAATGGCGATGGTCAATTAGGAACTGGAGACACTTCAATTAAAACCACCCTCACCCAGATTGGCTCAGATACAGACTGGTATAAGGTTGCCGCTGGTAACAACCATAGCGCTGCAATCAAGGGCGCTTCTGGAAGCAGGGCTCTCTACACTACTGGTGAGAACAGGGACGGAAAATGCGGATCAGGTGATACCTCTGGAGACGATACTTCTTGGATCGAAAGGGTTTCTGCTGACGCTTCTGAAGACTGGACCTTCGTGGAAGCTGGACAATCTCACACCATCGCAATTAAAGCTGGTAAGCTTTTTGTTGCTGGTGACGGACGAAATGAAAGATTTGGTAACAACTCTACCAGCGATGTCACAACATTCACCCAGTCTGGAAAGACAGATGGTAGTACATTTGGAACTAACTGGGTAAGCGGAACCGTAACATATTATAAAAGCCTGCTCATAAACTCTAACGGCGAATGCTGGTACGCTGGCTCGGCCATTTATGGTAACGGATCTGGCAACTTCACTAACGCTCAATCAGGATATCACGTAAAAACCAGTGGCAACGCCTCGGATGGGACTACGGGGTCTTTTGGGGGTAGCGATGATTTTACTTTTATAGGATGCACTCGAACCCAGAGCAGTAACAGCGACAAGTTTATTGTGGCTATAAACAACAACAAGCTGTATGCTTTTGGAAAACAGGGCGGAAACGATACTCCTTTCATTATTCCAGGAAATACCACTTCATCCCTTAGCCAAGGAACTGTTGTTAACTCAGCTAAAAACTGTCAGGTAGTTTATCCCTGGTATGGCAGTAGCAGTATTTCGGGGATGTTTACTTATTTTGTAGACCCATAATCATGGCGTTATATACAGTAGAAATATCATCAGAGGACTCTTTGTCTGAGCGATGGACAGATCCTAATCATCCAACCAAGTCGTTTAAGTTCAACGAAGAAACTCTTGAGGAGTGTACTCTGTTGGACAACGGTAATTACTCAGCAACATATAATACCGTTGAGTATAGTTCAGCAGTTACGATCAAGTATATAAACCAGTCTGGCACTCATACAGTCACAATACCCGCTGGTGAGTACGGAATCAAGCCCTAAATACAATGAGCTTCGACAATAGAAAATACGTAGTGTTTGACCTCACAGAGGTAGATACAATCGACTTCAGTCAGGTTATGGAGACATCAGCTTCCACGCTGAGAAAGAACTTAGCAGAGACGCAGAGCTTTGTGAAGTACGAAGGGGATATGCCCGCTTCAGTAACAGCTCTCACTACAAAGTCTACTGAATACAATCACGCAGATATTCTTGCGTTGCTCGCTGGGACTGACTGGACCGATCCTAACGCAGACGTCTAAATGGGTGGGTTTGCAAATAATGCACCTATCGTAACCGATGGGCTAGTATTCTATGTAGACGCAGGGAATGACAACTCGTATCCTGGTAGCGGGACTACGTGGAGCGATTTAATTGGATCTGATGATGCAACGCTGACTAACGGCCCCACGTATAGCTCAAGTAACGGAGGCTACATAGATTATGACGGCACCAATGACTATGTGGTTACTTCTGGTGGTGACTTACCAGCCCTAAACTCCTTGTCAGCATTAAGTGTTTGTGGGTTTTTTAAGATGGATGATTTCAGCGCCGTTCGCCAAATTTATTCTTGGGGAGACAATTCTGGGATTAGATTTAGGGTTGATTCTGGAGGCACAGCAGTAAGGCTATTAGAAAGAGGGGGTACAAATAACAACGCTTATAGCATAACGCTGAGTGCAGATACATGGTATTTTTTTTGTACGGTAGCCGATAGCTCTGGATTGAGTGCTTTTATCGATTCAACAAAACTCACGGGCGGATCTGCATTTGCCCCAACTCACACGGGCAATACGGTTTACATAGGAAGTAGAAGTACTTCGACTAGCGAGATAATAAAAGGGTCAATAGCTTGCCTTTCTATTTACAATAAGGCGCTTACTGATGCTGAAGTAACCCAAAACTACAACGCCCTAAAAAACAGATTCGTATGAGTTACGGCTACGGGAAAAGCATAGTGACGGATGGGTTAGTGTTCTACGTGGATGCAGCAAACGAGAATAGCTATCCTGGATCTGGGACTACGTGGACGGATTTGATTGGTTCGGATCAAACGACACTGACTAACGGCCCAACATACAATTCAGGAAATGGGGGATACATTGAGCTTGACGGAGCCAATGATTTCGTAGACACCTCTTTCAACGCAACTTCGTATTTTCCACTTACGATTTGCGCTTGGGTAAACATAGACGATACGAGTGGGACTCAAATTATTGTTGATCAGTCTACTGGCGCTTCAGGACTTGGGTTTAGGACCAACTCTTCAAACATAGATGCTTTCTGGTATGCATCATCGGCAACTAATTTACAAACGGTAATAACAGGCTATACCGCTGATCAGTGGGCCTATGTGTGTGTGGTATATGACACGAATAGCTCCAAGGGCTATTTAAACGGATCTTTGGAGAACTCCAACACCATAAGTATTACATCGGCTACTGCCACTAACGATACGACAAACAATATGGATATCGGAAAGCTGAATGATGGGACTTCAAATTACATAGATGCTAAAATCGCTCAGGTGAAGATCTACAACAAG
>Ga0208767_1001551_pt1 | contig 18163 bp, 21 predicted proteins | sample VirMetDEL_Mar_21_FD_184514 | JGI IMG/M metagenome (GOLD analysis project Ga0208767, IMG submission 184514) | Aqueous microbial communities from the Delaware River and Bay under freshwater to marine salinity gradient to study organic matter... | ecosystem: Environmental > Aquatic > Marine >... | reverse complement strand
CACCAATGTACCACCGCTTTCAACGGTCAGGGTAACTCCTGTGTTGATAGTCAGTGGCCCTGTTACGTTAGCGTTCTCTGTTGCGAGGATGGTTGTGTTGGAACTGAGTGTTTGTGCATTGGTACGGAAGATACCACTTGCCTTGAACGTACCCTTGTTTTCTGCTGCAGGTGTTACAGACGCTGCAGATACACCCATGTAGATTACGAAGATGTTACCTGTTCCGCTTGACGGTGCTGCAGTAAAGGTGAGTGTTGTACCGTCTGGCACAGTGAACGCATCAACACTTTCCTGTACGACACCATCTACAGATACGATGATATCTTCCTGAGTTACTGTGTGGTTCAGGGTAAACGTAGTTGTAGACCCGTCACCATTAAACTCTTGGGTGGCAGGTCTAGCCTGAAAACTTGCAGTGATGGGATTACCGATTAAAGGCATGGGCTATTCCTTATGAACTGATGGTGTCAACTACAGAGACCCAAACATCTGCGCTGCTTGCGGTATCGGACTGTACTTTTAGTACGTCACTTGCTTGCATCACAACCTTTGCTCCGCCATCAAGAACCTGCAAAGCTGACCCTGCAGGTATAGGTGCGTCTTTAACAATGTAGTAGTCGTTAGACCCATCGTTAATAAACACATCCATGTTGATTTGGGAAGTTGTAACATTAGCAATATTGATACCGATAAGAGCATCATCGGAATTGGCTGTACGCATAGTTACTGCGGCTGTGCCTACATTCCTTGCAATGTTTCTTTCAAAATCCTGTGCCATGATTTCTCCTAATTAATTAAGTATAATTATATCATACTTATATACGTTTGTCAACTGCTAAAGCGCAATTGCCATCGCCACTGCAAAACCTGCTGAAGCACCAGTAGATGCTATGTTAGTTAGCTGTGACCCATCTACTGCTGGTAGTCTAGCTGACCCGTCAAGTACAACTACGTTACCTGCTGATGTACCTGTGTTTGCAACTGCTGCCGTACCTAAACCAAGTGTACTGCGTTGTGCTGTTGCATCTGCATCATCTAGCAATGCTTTACCTGCTGCTGTTAGGTCGTACACCGCAGCCGTACCAGAACCAGTAAACTGGATACCTTTATCTGCTGCAGAGGTTAGACCAGCTATTGCCTGTAACTCAGCATCAAGTCTTGCATTTGCAATCGTACCAGTAAGCTGGGTAGCTACAATAGACTTGTTGGTAAGCGTCTGTGTTGCTGTTGTACCTACAATCTCCTGATTACCACCTGCAGGAAGTGTCAGTGTGTTTGTTACAGCAGCAGAGTGGGGTTGCGCTATAACTGTCTGTCCGTGCGAGTTAGACTCACAGTTAAACACTACAGCACCCGGATTGGTGTTACCTCTAACAACAACCGTTCCTGTGCCGTGAGGCGCAAGGTCTAGGGTAGCGTTTGATGTGGTAACAATGTCGTTGCCGTTAGTATCTAAGTCACCGCCAAGCTGTGGGGTAGTGTCCCCGACAATATCGGTTAGTCCACCACTAGCTGCTACAAGGTTAGTAATGGCTACTTTACGTAGTGCTGTCGCTGAGGCATCATATATAAGAGCAAAGTCGTTAGTTGTGTCTACTGATGTTTCTGCAGTCTGTCCAGTAATTACTGTAGCATCTACATTTAAAGTAGCAGAACCAGACGTTGCACCGCCTGACAGACCATCACCAGCAACTACGGCTGTAATATCACCAGTAGGAACAGTAGCAACCTGTGCATCAACATACGCTTTAATAGACTGTTGCGTTGCTAGTTGTGTAGCACTGTCTGAAGCCATGTTATCTTCGTCCAGCACAGCAGTACCGCTTACTGCAGTATTTAGTACGGGAGAAGTTAGTGTTTTATTAGTCAGCGTCTGTGAGTCTGTAAGAGTGGTGACAGTGCTATCTATTGCAAAGGTTACATCATTACTAGAACCAGTAGTGTCAATGCCTGTGCCGCCTGTAAACGTCATTGTTTCACTATCTAAATCAATAGACAGTGCGCCACCTGAGTCAGCCTGAAAATCTAAGTCTTGGGCAGTAACTTGAGAGTCTACGTAGGCTTTAATTGACTGCTGTGTTGCCAACTGAGTATCACTATCAGATGACATATTGTCTTCATCAAGAATAGCCGTGCCACTGACACTTGTATTTAGTACAGGACTTGTGAGTGTTTTATTTGTGAGGGTTTGCGTACCTGCAAGAGTAGTAACTGTGCTGTCAATAGCAATAGTAAGAGTTTGACCAGAGCCGCTAGTGTCTACACCAGTACCACCAGCAATAGTAAATGTTTGGCTGTCAAGGTCTACAGACAATGCACCGCCTGAGTCACCTTGAAAATCCAAGTCCTCTGCAGTTAATTGCGTATCTACATATGCCTTGATTGACTGCTGAGTAGCTAAGGCAGTAGCACTGTTAGAAGACATATTGTCTTCATCAAGGATGTCAGTAACAGTTGTTGTAGGCATAGCTAGACCGTCAACGGTAGCTGTGCCATCTAAATATAAATCTTTAAACTGTAAGCTGCTTGTACCTAAATCTACATCATTAGTAGTAACGGGAACAATAAGACCATCTTGAAAACGTACCTGTTCTACTGTGCTGCTGGATACATCTACAAACACACCAACACGGTTATTAGTATCGTCTACAACAACTTTGTTAAGTGGGGTAGCAACACCGGGGTCTCCGATTAAACCGATAACCGGGCCTTCACCCACAGTACCGTTATGCTTGTGACCAGTAGATATATCAAAGACGCTGACAAGTTGATTGAACTCATCATTACTGTCTGATGCTTGGATAATATCACCATTAGCATACGTAGACTGTCTGGTATAACCTGCCATGCTTTATCTCCTAGCCCCTACTGCAAACTCTAGCTGAAAACCTTTAAGTGCGTATGGGGCAGATGTTCCTCTATCATTAACTCGTATAGCCATACTAAATCCACTACCTTCAATTGGCTGTCTAAATAGTGGGTTAACCTGTCCACCGTATGTTGCTGTACCATAAGTAGACGTACCATATATAGCAAAGATACTAGCACTACTAAACGGATACGCTGCTGGTCTTGCTACACTTGCTGCTTCATAGTCATATCTAATAAACAAGTCAGCATTAACTGCAGCTTCAGGCGCATAGTTTACGATGATACGTTGAAATGCTTTGCGAATACCTGCATCACCCATTGTGAGGTCAGGTGAGCGATACTTAGCATCTACATTATTACCATCAAAATTATCACCTTTTTCTTGGCGGTACACATAGCCATCATACTCGCCATGTAAAATAATACTCTCGCCTTGAGATACTATGTAATCAGTACAGCTAGGTCTAATGCCACTCATGTCAGCGTATTCGTAACCACTCTGTTTACGAACACCTATAATACCTTTTGTTAATTCCCTCGTTGTATTAGCATTTGAAAAAAACAATCTGTATTGTGTTTTATCTGGTATAACTAAACTACAAAATTCATCTACATTTGTTAGTCCGACAAACCGTTCTTGTATCTGTCTACTAATTGTACCAAGTTCAACATCGCCAATTTTTTCTGTACCTGCAATTGTTCTTAATCCATCCGCTCCTAGAAAGATTAAGTCACCAGCAAACTCTTGAATAGTAAATCCGTTAACACAACCAATTTCACGAGTAACAGATTGTAATACAAAATCAGCAGATGTATTGCCTACCAGTTTAAATATGCGTTCTTCACAAAAAATATACAGTTCATTACGAAAAGAATACAAACCTGTAATTTTACTGTTTACCGCTATAGAGCCAGCACCGTTGGCTACCGAAAAATCACTATCGCTATAAGGAGCAGTAAAAACTATTTCTTCTGGATTAGCTGAATGACCAGCAAAGAACAAAGCGTTTTTAAAGTTTACTACATACTGTGGGTTTGCTGGTGCGCCTGTAGCATTTAAATCAGTAACAGTAGTGCCATCATACTTGGACGCATGATTTGCGCCATCTGCCCAAACAATAAAATCTGTACCAGCAAGACTATAACGAAAGTGTGTGTATCTTCCTGCATTTGTTCTACCAGAGTCTATCTGTGTCCAAGAGCCAGAACCACTACCTGCTTTATAAACTTTAGTTCCACGTGCTGCAATAACACTAGCGTTAAAATACGCAGACATTAAAACTTTTTCTGTTGATGACGTATCTTGTGGAACAATGTTACTATTCCACTTTTCGTACCCAGAGATACGTCTGTATCCACCTGTAACAGCAGGTTCAAAGTTTTCTAGTTCAAGTGCTGAACCCGGAGTAATGGCAAAAGTAGATTGGTCTAGTATTAAGCCACCTTCACAGGCAAACACATATGGACTGAGGCCGGATTCATCTGCCATTATGTCACCTTAAAATCCAGCTACGTTAATGCCATATCTTTGCGAATGTGGTATATATGTTGACCTTACGTAGTCTGTTCTGTTTAGTAGCAATGACTGCATATGTTTAATGCCATCTTCAAAACGGGCAAAGTTAATTCCGTATTGTTGTGCTTCACCACGATACTGATATGCATATGCAGTTGCACCATCTACAATTACCTGTTCAAATTGCTCTGGTACTGTTGGTATGTCTGTAGCCAGAGACAATGCTACTGGCTTATCAAAGTATTCAAATTTTAATTCATATGTATTGTCAGGGTATGGATATAGACCATAGTTATTATCAGGAGTACGAAAAACATAAATAGGTACACCGCCTACACCTGTTGTACTTTCTTGGTCAACATATCTGTCAATGTATTCTTTATAATCTAATACACGTAAAGTAGTTCCAGCTACACCTAACGTGTTATCTTTGCTTATTCTAAATGTTTCGTAGTCAACGTGTGTAGCGGTAGTCGGAATAGAGTACCTAGTCTGATTAGCTACTAGAGTTACAGTGCTTGTAGCATGACTAAAAGGCCAGCCATATTCACGTTGATTAATATAATTGATAGCTTCATTCACAGCATTTTGACATTGTATTTGATAGCCACGTGCAGTAGCAAAATTTGATGCAGTAAGCTGCACCTCATTCATTCTTGCAAGTACTTTATTTGTCAGGCTAAGAAAGTCCATCACATATTCCTAAAAGAGTAAGTAGGGGCAACCGAAGCTGCCCCCACCAAGTGATTACTTATGCAAGTGTATCACGGTCTACTTCGTCAGCAGCCATGTTACCTTGGTCGCTGATGTCCATCATCACAGCGTAAGCACGTAGCTTACCTGCTGTAAATGACGCACCACTACCCGCCAACACAAAGTCAATTGTGTCACCTGATGTAGAAAGTGCTAGTCCATCAATTGCAACCTGTGGAGCGTAATCGCCATCAGATGCACCGTCAATGTCTAGTGCCGCTGCAAACTCATCAACATCACCACCAGTGAAGCCAAGAGCAGCAGTTGCATCTGTTGACGCATTCATAGTTGCAGATTCTACAACTTGAAAACCTGCTGCCATGATTAGCGTGTTAGCAGGTACGGTAATTGCCTGAATAGTATCACCGGGGGCAATGCTATTTTTTGTCAGGTCAATTGTGACATCTACGTAGTACGGGTTACGTCCACGCTGTGAGTTCCCTGATGCAGGGTGAAGTACTGCAGTAATGTTAGCCATTTTTCAATACTCCCCTTATACCAAGTTAATTTTAGCGTTAACAAGACCTTCAGGACGCAGAATCTTGCGACCATACAGGTGCATACCACGAACAATGTCAGCAAAGCTGTCAGGGTCACGATATGTTTCTGTCTTGTTAATCTGCTCTGCAGTGGCTACTGATGATGAATGTCCAGCAACAATCAAGCCATAGTTAGAAGCGTTAGTACCACCAGTGGTATCTGAACCCGTTCCAATTGAAGGCAAGTTGTTTGAAACATACACTTGGAAGCCGTGCAGGTTATTGATTACGAGACCGTTCTGAAGACCAGAACCACCAAAGTCTGAGTTCAGAAGTTTTGAATCTTCGTCCTTCAGTACTTCCATGAATACTGGGTCAACAACGAGCCAACGGCCCTGTGTGTCTACGTTCTGCTGGTCCAGCTTACGGGCCATACGTGCAATAACCATAGTCGGGTTGGCATTGCCTGAACCCGGTACAGATGAAGCACCCGGCAAACGGGGCTGGATACCAATTGATGAACCACTAGAGCCGCCAAAGTCATCGGCTTCTAGTTTCATTGAGGTCAACAGTTCGTCAGAACCTGCAGTTGAAACAGCTACAGAACCATTAACAGTTGTATTAACTGTGTCGGCTGCGCCATGAATTGCAGATTGCTTAAAACCACACAGATAACCAAGAACGTCTTGGTCAAACTGGTCAGCCAAACGATACGCAGCACGGTCACTTGCCAATTGTTGGAAGTTTACGTGGCTGTGTGCCTCTTCAATGTCATCAACCTTAAATGCAAAGTAGTTAGCTTTGTCAATTGTCAGGTTAAAGTCTTCGTCATCAAGGTCTTGCGGTGTGATAGTTGTACCACGTGCATAGTTCTTGACTGTGATTTCGGGTTCTTTGATAATCTTAACGGAATCACCCATCGCAGCAATCTCACCGAAGTAATCATTATTAGTGATTGCTTCAGCAACGGCAGACTTGCGGAAAGCAAGCTGCACCTGTTTGCTGTAAATTACAGGTGAAAAATTGCCGTTAGGAAGATTACCATACCCACTTGCTGATGCAAATGCCATTGTATTTTCTCCTAAAGTTAAGCATTTTTCTTACAGATGCAAACTCACCAGACTAATCAGAGGCTAATTCATTTGGGTGTGTGTCCAAGTAAGGTGGCCGCCCCACTATTCAACAGGCCAAAATCGTCAGGTAATCCGTAAGCTGTGTTCGTTTGCTGTTACGTGTGGACATATTGCGCTATACATCCACACTTGGTTACATATAGTTATACATAAAAATAACTATTTGTCAACACTTTTTTATCTAGCAGAGCCAGAAATATCATAGATAAACTTTCCTGTGCGGATAGATTCCATAATCTCGTCAGAGTGCTTCTCATATTCTTGTGGTGACATTGCCTGAACCTGAGATTCTTTTAAATAAGTGGAAGCTTCATCTGTTTGAGGTGTGCTTCTACTGCCTTTAGTGGACACCGCTTCAGCAGCACCTTTAGTTTTCTTAGATTTTTTCTCATTACCAATACCCTTATCTGCTTTATACAGGTCAATTGCCCGTGCTGCAGAACGAGCATCGTCATCATTTTCGTACAATGCATCTTGTACCCATTTAGGCTGTTCATCAGCCCACTCATGGAAATCATCGCTATCACGAATGTCTCCAAAGTCAGGATGCAGTCTCATCAACTCAGCTTCTGCTTTTTCTTTTGTAGCAGATACTTGCATTTCATCAATTGCTTTAACACGTTCTTCCAATGCAGTAGACTGCTCACGTGCTTTTTTCATAGCAATTGTTTCAACGATGGCTGCTACATCTGGATATTCAGCCGCCCATTGTTCAATGTCCTCATCGGACTTAGGCAGTTTCATTTCTTTCTTAGTAGCATCACCAAGCTGACGTTTTAATTCGTCAATTTCTTTTTTAAAATCCTCTGATTGTTTTTGCTGATGTCTACGCAAATCAGAGTAACGCTTTTTAAATGTTTTTTCTTCTGCGTTAGTAGGCTCTTCTTCCTGTTCTTGTACAGTTTCCTCTACTTCACCTTTTTGTTCTTTAATGAGTTGTTCTAGTTCTTCCTCTTCACGCTTAATGCGTTCTTCCTGCGTGTAAGGTTTATTTGCAAACGCAACCTTTTTTGGTGATTGCATTTCTTCTGCCATAATAGCTGCTTCAGCCATTTCTTTCTCCTTATGGGGCTAACCGTAGCCAGTGTTGGGGGGTTAGGTAGCCATTGATATGTGGATTATTTTTTAGAAGCTAACCCACTTTGCTTCATCTGTTTGACAAGACCACCTTTTTTAAAGTCATATTCGTCTTCCATGCCTGTAGGCCCACCAGTAAATGCACCTGACGTACCAGACGAATCTGTAGTATAGGTTGTACCACCCGGACCTTGAACTGTAAAGCCGCCCATGCCGCCATCATCACCTTCGCTGTATCCACCAACTCTACTTAAATACTCCCGTTCACGTTTTGCGGATGCTTCTGCATCTGCTCTGGCTTTATTTACTTCTGCATTTATTTCCTCAATAGACTTATCTGCAGCGTTAATTCCGTACTGAGAAGCAAGCTGTTCAGCTTCCGTTCTTCTTTTCTGACCTGCCTGTTTAGCTTTTTCTGCAGCTTTAGCTTTTCCTGCTTTTCTTTCAGCTTCAAATGCTTCTTTATTAACCACCATAATTTCTGCAAGACTTTGCCCTTTATACTCTATGCCAAGTTCTTTTGCCATTTGCTTTGCTTGCCTATTATCCAAATCTTTGCTGTAATCTTTCTTTTGTTCAATAGTTTTTTGTATTTCAAAAATGTCTTCAAGAACACTGTTTGTAAAGATGCTAGTTTTTCCAGAAACTAAAGTATCATACATATCTTTAGACATAGCAACGCTGTTTCCAAATTGGTCTGTTAAAGTTTTTTGGTCTTGATTAAACACTCCAGCTAAAGTATCTTTTATGCTGCCAGTAATACCCGTTTTAGTTAAATCTCCAGTAACACTAGAAGCTGTACCAACAGCATATTTAGTTGAGCCTTTAACTTGGCCCGGTCTATATGTATTAAGACCTTCTTTTATAAATTCTTTTACAGCAGTACCACCAAGATTTACTGTTTGCTTACCTGCAAATGGGTCTGTTTCATTATCATCACCTGTATCACGAGCAGTTTCTACACCAGTATCAGTAGTGGTCGTTGTTTGTGTAGTCTGTACTGCCTCTCCTTTTAGTTTATAACCTTCTGGTATAGGATAAATCGGACTACCATCTTTAAATGGTATTTGCATTTCCATACCAGCATCATTTACATATGTTTTCATTTCATCATATCCACCCGGAGATGGTGCTGCTGAACCTGTAAATCCTGTAAATGTTGGTGCTTGCTGTGTTATAGTAGGAACAGCTTGTTGCTGTACTGGTGTGTACTGCTGCGCCATTGGTTGTCCTGCTGGCATTACAGGAGGAGTATATGGTGTGTATTGTGGCTGGTATCCACCTACTTGAGAAGGCTGCTGATATATGCCTAAATTAGGTGATACAAATGTACCTGCCTGTGCTTGCACCACACCGCCCTGTGCAAAATCTTGTACACCGTCATCTTCCATCTCAAGGTCATCCATACTAAAGGGTATACCATCTGGTATAGTGGCTTCTTCTGAATTACCCATCTGACCCATTGCTTCCATTTTAGCTAGACCAGCTTTAGCCTCATCACGCAAGGCCATAATTTTTTCTAAACCATGATAGCGAACTACATCGGCAGGTAGTACAAATTCACCCTCACTTAGCTGGGCAGGAATGTCATCACGCACTTCTTCTTGTGTAGAACCTACAGGTACGTCATTACCTGATTCTGGGTCAACTGAACCGCCCTCGTCCATAAGGCCACCATCATCAAAGCCACGCTCTACAGGCTCAAATAAGTCCATTTGTTTTGTCATACCGCCTTCTGCAAACTGTTGTGGTGTTTCATTATCCATCAATTTTGCTACAATATAATCGTCCATTACAACACCACCTTTTGAAAATTTTCTACCTAAAATAGCTTCTACTTCATCTCTATAAGGTAAATCAACAACACCCATTTCTTTTTGAATTGCTCGTGCTTCTTCTCTGGACAAAACACGATTAATTTTCATATCCCCACCAACAACCCACTGGTCGCTATCAGCTTGACCATCAGAATATTTGTAACTACCACCTCTAGGAACAAAATCATTAATATCTGACTTGCCCTCTTTAAGTAGCATAGATTGATAATCTACATCATCAGCCATGTCTACTTCTACAAATACGTGGTCTTCTGCTCTTCGTTTTATATAATTTACTTTTTTACGCTTTAATTCAGACAGTTCTGCTTCTGATAAATTTTTTCTTTTGTTTCTTCCTACAATTTTATTATTTTTATCGTAGAAAAAAGTCTTAGATATAAATGCCTCTGGAGTAACGCCAGCATTTAAAAGTTTCTTTTTTTCAGAATCCGTTACAATTAAATCTTCTGGACCAAGATGTGTAGCCACAGGGCTTTGACTCGCATGTAAACCGGGTCTAGCAGCCACAGAAAGAACAGTTCCGTGTGGTGCATTTTTTGTAGGTTTAGATACAGAAAAACCCGCATCTTTTAACTTTTTAGCTGTTTCTTCATCTGGAATTTTTACTTGGTCACCAGTACCTTTTGTTTTTTCGCCTTTGGTTCTTTTTGCACCTTTACTGGGTACATAAACTTTACCATTTGGTGCTGTAAAAGCTGTATCTGGAAAATCTGCCTCTATCCATTGCCCAACAGGAAGTTCTTTATCTGCATTTACAAATAGAGGATATAACTTTTTATCTTCAGCTTGAACGGCAACTTTATACGCTTTACGTGTATTATTAAACTTACGTAAACCTTTAGCTAGTACATCTCCTCCTGCTGGGGCAAGTCCAGCTAATCCAGCAAGAGTTTCAATACCTGCGCCTACATAGTCACCTTCTTTTAAATCACGAGAAACATTTCTTACTGCAATGCCTTCGCTTACACCGGGAATAGACTCAACAGCAGTTTCGCCAATAAACTTGCCAGTAGATTTTAAACCCTCAACTTGCTTTGCTAGGCGTTCTTTCTTTGAACTTTCGTCAGCTATATCTGCTTGTATAGCTTCCTTCATTTGTTCGTTAAGAGCCATTTATCTCATCTCGTAAGTATTTAAGTTTACGTAAGGCTGTGATAGCACCCTGCTGACGATGCATCATAATTGTATCATCAGATTGTTCCAGCACCTTTTGATGCTGTTCAATAGCCATGTCTATATAGCTACTGAATGCTTCCCACTGGCGGTTGTTGCCCACCATCGGCTTGAGTTTGCTGAGTACCTGCTGTTTGTCCACCATTACTACTAAATCCTTGTTCACCCGGAACTGGTACTTGTCCTGTTCCTATTGTTCCACCACCAGCACCTGTAGGGTCTGTTGCATCTGCACCCGGTGGTGGTGGCATACCACCCTGTTCAGGTTGAGCAGGTGCTTGGAACTGTTTCATCAGTTCTGCCTGAAGGGCTGCTTCACTCATGTTGTTGGTAACTTTGTCGGGGTCAAGGTCCATTGACTTTGCAATCTCGCTGATGACATACTGAAACTTAGCAAATGGAGCAAGAGCAGGATTACTTGCAATCTGCAAGAACTGCATTAGTCTCTGACTACGTACTTCATTAGCCATTAGACTTTCTGTACCACGTGCCTTAACTTCTAAGTCACCTTTGATATCTGCATCAAAATCAAACTGCATATTAAAACGAAAGAAACCTTCACCAAGAGGTCTCAGTAGATAATCGTCTACGTTCTTGATAACAGTTTTAATATTACCGCTTGCTGCGTTCATCAGCATTGAAATACCTGATGCTGTTCTACCTACGCCAGACACACCTGTTTGTCCGTGTGCAAAGCTAGGAAGACCAGTAGACTCATCAGCAAGCTGACGTGCTTTGTCAAATAGCTGTAAGTTCTCTGCTGATACATTAGGAAACTTTGTTCCAAATATAGCCTGACCCGGTGCGCCACCTTGTCTGCGGAACACCTTGCCCGGATACAATGTCAAGTCCTGACCCGGTACTAAGTTAGTCTCATCTACCTCAATCAGCATATTCCCTGACAATACAGCGTTGTCCACAGCCATACGCATAAAGCCATTCATTAGTGTCTGCGTATCGTCCATGTTTTCTGCAATACCTACACCGAAAAATGAGTATGGGTTTAACTCAAACGGAGAAGCGTGATAAGGTATCTTAGCTGGCTTAAATGGATTAAGCACCATGCGAATAAGTTTGTCGTTACAAATCCACACATTTGCTTGTAACTCATCAAAATCTTTTAACTCATTTGGAATATCTACGCCTTGTTCTTCAAGCATTTCGGTATCAACCATACCCCAATACTCAAGCACTTCAAAGCGGTCAATACCATGCTCTGGCGCATAATCAGATAGGTCATCTTCCCAATACTTTTTAGTATAGTTTTCGCCATACTGAATAGCTTCATCAATAACTTGACCACGGAAGTATGGACGCTTTTTTAACTGACGTAGTTGAGAGCGAGACATCTTGTGACGTTCAATCACAAACTGCGCCTCATCCATGTTGTTTGCATCTGGGTCTGGATAAAAGTTCCAAACAGATACATGCTCTACTTGTGGTACAGTTTTGAAAAGTGGGTCATAGTTACCCTCGTCATCCCAATTAGGATACTCTTTGTCCTTTGCAAACGGACCTTTCATAATGCCTGTGCCAAATAGTGCCATTTCAAATGAACTGCTACGCAAGTTTTTATTAGCACCTGACTCTTCTAATTGGTCATGTATCTTCTTCTGCATTTTTTTAGCAGCAATCATAGCTGGGCTAAATTCAATCGCAGTAGGAGTTTTGCCCGGACCTTCTTTTAACTTGTCCTGTACACCTTCAAGTTTATTTTCTAGTGGGCCAAGTTTTTCCTGTAACGTCTTAGCTGTAGCACCCGGTGGCAAATCGTTGCCATCACCTCTGAAGCCATAAGGGCTAGATAAAGAAGTTTCTGCTTGAAGCTGCTGTGGTTCTTTAGGGTCAAAGTGTACATCAGCTACAACGCCTTCAGGGAGTGTTGTAGGCTCAATAGAAAGAGGAAACTTATTATTAGCAAACAGCACATCAACAATTTGACCATATGCAGCAAGCGTCTTAGTCTTGGTAACTTTAATAAATACCCGTGACTTTTCTGCCTCAGTAAATTGTACATCTGGGCCATACAATCCTCTATAATTTCTATATGCTCTTAGCCAACGCTCTTCGTCTTGGTAGCGATAGTCTTCCGCACGTTTGTATCGGTCAATTACAAATGGAATAATTTTAGACACGTCAGCATCAAAGGTAACAGAATCATCTGTGTCTTCTAACGCGATAGCGTCATCTTCAATCATGATATCATCTTCATTCATATTCTATTCCTTAGTATCCAAAAGTAGCATCAGCAATAGGCATTCCACCACCGGGTCTACCTCTTGGGTCGTAATCAAATATACTAAAACGTGGTCGTGACATTATACCATATCTTAACGCATCGTACAAGTGGTCTTCTGCTTTCGTGTCCACATCTTCTGGATTTTTCTTATCCAGCGGTATGGACGGTAGCTGTGAGACAGTGTTTGTGCAACTATTAAAGAAAACAAGTCTAGGCTCTTCCGTAAATTCATCTACCTGTAAACGTCTGTGTATTTCGTTCTTACCCGCTACACGACTGCCTTTACTTCTGTCTGAAGGTCTCCAACGACACCCTCGCTGTACCATTTGTTCCGCAAGTGATGGACCAGTATCGCCACGTTTATGCCAAAGGGAACTATCAAGAACGCCATACTTAATATTACCATCACCTGCCTCTAATTCTAAAATCATATCCGCTAAGTCAGTAGCGAGTACCTTTGAGACATATAATTCTCTATACACAATAAGTTGCTCTGAAGGCGACACAGCAAACCAAACCACCCCGCTGTAAGAACCGTAACCGTAATCGCAAGCCCTAAACTTAACCCAATTATTAGGAATGTCAAAAGGCTCAATAACATGAAGGTTGCGGTCAAACTCAGTAAAAGCTGCTCCTTCTTTAATATCCCAATCACCGTCAAGAAGCTGCCTTCTTTGTTGCTCTGGCATGGAGAGAAGCATGGCCTCGTAATCTCCTGCTTCTGCAAGGTAAGGATTGTCAGAGAGTCTTGCTGGTATGAACCTACGCTTGAATAAAGACTTTCCAGCCTTGCTATGTCCTGCTGGATATCGGAGTACTTCTCCTGTTTCGCTGTCTGTGGCATCGTATGCTTGTCCGTAGGGTGCAGGGTCAATAAACATTTTCTTTACCCAGTTATGCCCTCTACCACCGGGGTTAGTTGTTGCCCTCATATAAACAGGCAGGTCAGGTGCAGTGGACCTTAGACGACTTCGCATGTAATTCCATGCATAGGGGCTTGCCCATTGGGTCAGTTCGTCAAAGCCTATCCAGCTAAAAGCTAGACCCTGATAACGCAGGACATCATCATCTCTATCAAGATAAGACATCCACAATCTCGCACCAGAAGGGGCAGTCCACTGCATCTTTCTTTCTGACCACTTGATACCGGGCCAGATTTTTGGGTACAATTCCTGCGACTTAAATATCAATTCTCGCAGTTCTTCTGTTGTATGTCGTAAAAGCAACCCACTAAACGCAGGATGCCCCATATATCTTAAAGGGTCGGCAAGCATGGCATAAGATTTACCACCCCCTGCTGAACCACCGTATAATACTTCACGTTCACTTGCTGCAAGAAAGTCAGTCTGTGGACCGGGATTAGGTTTAAATAATACATTAGCTGTTTCCTCTATGCTTTCAAACTCAGCAGCTTCAGATACAGTTTCTTTTATCTCAACCGTTGGCTTTTGCGCCTGTTCTTGCTTCTTCAATTTCTTGCGCTTTGGCGATTGCCTTTTGCGCATAATCTGCCCATTTGCGGAGGCTTGCAGCTTTGTTCTTACGTTGTCGCTCATTACTTAACCGTTTTCTTAAACCTACGTGAGATATGTATCTTCCGCTATTTGTACTCAGCCAGTTAGCTACCTCACGATAGCTGTACTGGTTTGTGTACGTTCTAGCCTTTTCTAACAAATCAAGTTCTGTTGGAATGGGGTCAAGAATGTCGGGGTCTTCTTCATTCTGCTTGTAACCAAATGGTACAGTACGTGCAATGCGTGGTATCTGTACCCATTCGTTCTCTTCTTTAATGTCTGTTGGCTGTGGTAACTTCCACTGCCCTGCTGTTCTAGTCATTTTTTCTTTTTGCGGTTGTCTGTTATAGTAACTGGATTTACGTACTTTTTTGTTGGCATACCACCGCTACTAAAATCTTGAACGTCATCGTCTTCAAAACGGTCAGCGTTTTTTCTTGCTTCTTGTAACATCATACGTGCTTCAGTTAAAGATATTCCAGAATCTCTAATAAAGTCTTTAATTGCATCTTGTTCTTTTTGAGATGTAGATTTCTTTTTAGCCATTAGTCATCATCCTCTACTGTAGCTTTAGCTGGCATAAGCATCACACCACCTGCTGCTTCTACCTGCACCTTCTCTGTTTTAATCAAACCTGTGCGGTCAAGCAGTTCTTTAGCTGCTGACATCTTATCACGAATACCTAGTTCAGTTGGGTCGTACAAAGCGTGTGTCATAGCTATAGCAGCTTTAGGTGCATTACGTGCCATGTACATCTGCGTTGCTTCAAGTATCTCTTCCTTGAGACCTTTTACAATTGCAGTTGTAGCAGTGGACTCTGAATAGCCAGCCAGTTTCTTAGCGGCAACTACGTCACCGCCAGCGTCCTCAAAGAGGACTTCAAGAAACTTCTGTTGTCTTTCGTTTAGTTCTCTAGCCATTATTTCTTTTTCGTTTTATTTGTAGATGACACAACCATGCCGCCTTTGTTAAAGCGATAGTCAGTGTGTCCCGTGCGAGACTTACCCGCATAACCACCTTTGTTAAATCCTATTTTAGAGGCCAGACTATCCTTTTTCTTTTTATCATCTTTTTTATCATCGCCACCAAAGAAACCTGTAATTGCTCCCATAGCAGAACTAGCAGCTTTTTTAGCTGTTTCACCTACGCTTGGTCCTACCTCTTTAATAGCAGAATTATTATAGTCTTGTTCTGTAGCTGTTCTTAACCGCTTTCGGGAAGAACCCTTTTTATATGTACCTGCGTATACTACGCCATTTTCAATATAAGCCATTACTTTAACTCTCCATGATGCATAGCATGTGCCAGCTTATGACTACGTGATTTTACCTGAATTGCCCACCTGCTGTCAAGCATTTCTTTTGCGGCAGTGCGAAAATCTTCTTCGTGTACTGCAGCCCACATCTTTTTAAACTTACATAGACGTGGCACACCCATATTAAAAGCCATGTCTACAAGTACAAGTTGACGTACAGAGTCTAAGCTGTCTACGCAAGGGTGCGCACGTAACAGTTCTTCCTCAACTATCTGTACGTCATTCTCTAATAGAAAAGCAGCGTCAACTTCGGTAATACCATACTCATACACTGTTTCTATGTTCGGTATGTCCATAGTATCTAATTCTTCTTGTGTAATACCACGGTCTTCAAGATTTCTACCAACTCCAATTGTGTCAATGCCTAGTGTATCCTGATAAACTTCTAGGCGCAGACCTTCACTCTTAACAAGCTGTTTGATTAAATGTGTACGAATGTATTTCATCTATTTGCCTTTTGATTCTCTGCCTAGATAGATGCCATATACACCTGTCATAACACCCATGATAACAGAAACAAATGCAGACTGCTGTGTTGTGGGGTCTTCTAGGTTCATAAACCACTCAGCACAACGCCATGACATTGCAACAGAAGCAATCATAGTCAGCTTGGCTGTAACATTAAATTGCAGCCATCGTTTCCACCAATCAATCATTATTTTTTACCAAAGAATTTTGTAGCCGAACGTACTCCGAAAGAAGCAGCAACGATAACTCCAAGTGAGTACTGATACCATTCAGGCATTGAGTTGAGTTGTGCGAAACCATTTGCAACCACCTCTTCCATTCCGGGTATAAAAGCTAGTATAAGGGGTATGCTAAATAATATAGTAAGCCATTCGTCTTTCCACGAAGACTGACTACCTCTAGCCATTTCCAAATCCCAGTCAATTTCACCTGTAGCTTTCTTCTGCATCACTACAGCTTCAGCTTGTGCTTTAGCAACTTTACTTGCTGATTGGGCTTTCTTCTCTTCTACCTTACCCTCTAACCATGTAGAGGCAATATTACTTATTGGACCTATCAGTGCGGTTAGCATTACACACCTCTTCTGAATTTAGCGGTTTTCTTTTGTATCGCTTTAGGCTGTCTGACGAATTGCTTACCAGCAGCAGTTCCTTTTCGTTTAGCACGGGAGGTGGACGCATACTCCTGCGGTGACAACGCTTTGATAGCCGCAGCAGGTAAGTACCGTTCTCCAGTTTTTCCAGACGGCTTCCCACTCTTAGTACCCCACTTTTGTTTGGTCCAAGCCTTGAGACTTTTCTGTGGTCCTTTTAATGTCATGTTTAAGTTATACCATCTTTATATTGATTTGTCAAGTTAAAAAGCTGTAACGGCTACCCATAGTATCAAACCAGAAAATAAAACAATACAAGATATAATCATACCCCATACAATTATTTCTTCCATCTGTTGCTTGCGTAGTCGTTCCTCTTCTAGCCTCTGTTTACGTAACTGACCTTGTATTCTTATTATCTGTGACCATGCACTTGGTCCATACGTCATGTTTACAAAATTGCGCAACTCTTCTTCCATTTGCTCTGCTTTCTTTTTAGCTGCAAATGTTTCAAGTGCTTCTTCTTCTACACTTCCAAACCTACGACCTTTAGCTTTCTCGTGGCTTTTCTTGACATCGTGGATTGAGTTCATCCAACGGCCCAAATCGCCAGCCATTGATTCTATGTCTTTGCCTATCTGCAAACCTTTTTTAATGGCTTCATAGGCCATCTTTGCAGAGGCAATGGCTGTGATGGGGTCTACCATTGCTTACTCCACTATTTTTACGATATAATTTTTACCATCTGGCCCTTTACTAATTTCAACTGTTTTTGACTCACAAGAGTACCGCACAGTACCTGTATCTTTGTACAAGTTTCTTTCTATGGTGCGTTTAGCTTTTAAACACTTGGACAGCTTTTCAAAAGCAGTATGCTCCGCTACACTACCGGAAAGATATAGTATTAGTGTAATTGTCTCAGTCACCATCTTTTCCGTTTCTCATTATCTCTAGTCTAGCTTCTATTGCACTAATACGTTTTTCATAAAATTCCAATGTTAGTTTCTGTTGTTGGTCATGTGGCGCACGACCCTCATCAATCTGAGATGCTAGTTCATCTAGCTGGTCGGCAAGGTGTTCAATCAACATGAACTGTTCGCTGTCAGCAGGTAAACTGCCCATTTCGCCACGAGGCCACTTAATACGAAACTCTGTGTTCTGCTCCAAGTCAGACTTCATCATAGTCTGATTTGTT
>Ga0208767_1001549_pt1 | contig 18184 bp, 15 predicted proteins | sample VirMetDEL_Mar_21_FD_184514 | JGI IMG/M metagenome (GOLD analysis project Ga0208767, IMG submission 184514) | Aqueous microbial communities from the Delaware River and Bay under freshwater to marine salinity gradient to study organic matter... | ecosystem: Environmental > Aquatic > Marine >... | reverse complement strand
ACGACATCTACATCCCCTCCAGACGAAGAGAAAGCAGGGAACACTCTATCAAACAAGCGCTGAAGCTTGCTTCTGGTGTCTTTGATTTCGAAATCAGGATTCGTTACATACTGAGCGAAAATCTCTACAAGCATTTCTTCCTGCAAGGCAGAACCCGTAAAGCCCATCTGAGCGTAGTTAGCCATCTTTTGGTTTACGGCCTCAGAAATAGCAGGATTAGATTTCAGTATCCGCATCAAAGAGTTGGTAAACTCAACAGAAACTTTGTCAACGCCTCCGAGCTTTTGATGGATGTAAGCGTGAGCAAACTCCTCAACCACATCTTTCGATGTAGCTCGCTCTGTTAAAAGGATTTCACCAGTGGTTGGGTCGTAAGCTCCAAGATGTTCGTCGATGCCCTTCTTGTACGAATCTAATATGTCCTGTCTTTGTTCGTTTGTTCTTGCCTGCTGATACTGTCTCCTGAAGATTTCGGTCTCAGAAACTACGGTGGCTGACTTTACACCAAGACTAGAATATAATTTGTCGAAAGTTGTTTGCGCCTCCTGACTAAGTGGTGTTTCGCTGATTGGGGTCGGTTCATTCGAAGTAAGATCAGATTCACTTCTATCTTTAATTCTTTCTAGCTTTTCTTCAACCTCCTTCTTTACCTTTTCGTTTTTGTATAAACCCTCCTGATACTCTGTGAGCCCTTGACCGTCTACTATTGAGCTCACTATAAATTGCACCCCTCCGTCTGTAATGCTTCCTTCTTTTTCCTGTTTCTTGAACGCAGCTTCTTCAACAGCTTGTCTTACAGTTCCTCCAGTGGTTTCGATACCTTGGGCGTTCTTCACCATCAGTTTAACCCCATCCGAAGAGGCATCAAACTGTAGCTCGGCGTAACCCATCTTCTCCATCTGCTCGGCCAATGCAGCATCAACCACAGCTGAAGGTGAACCCATCTGGTCAATCTTTTCAGCAAGGTCTCTTGCATCACGACCCTCAGACGATATTACTTCGTTCTCTTGGATTGAAGTAGAGATTTCTCTTCTAAGCTCAATAGCGTCAAGCTGACCTTTGATTCTTTCTGCTCTGGATCTCAACGAAGAAGCAGCAGCTTCGTTACCTCTTCTCTGAAGATTTGTGGCTTGTCTAGAGAAGTTGATAGCTCTCTTCTTAAGCTTGTCGATTGACTCTTCGCTAATGATGCCCGCTTGAGAATAGAAGGCGTTGACCATAGACGTCTCAAGAGACTTGTTCTCATTAATCAGTTCTTCAACTGTCTGACGAGCCTCTTTGATTTCATCCTTGTTAGTGGATGTCTCAATCGTTCTCAATGCACCGTTAATCTGAACTGAGTTGTCAGCAATGGCTTGGGCTACCTCTGGGTCTACTTGTCTGATGAACTCATGAAATTCGTATGCATCGGCCTTGATTTGAGCCGCTACAGAGGCATCCTCCATCATTAACTCAATCTGCTGAACTCTCGTCTTAGACCCAGGAGTTGTAGTCTTCAGAATGTCATTGATTCTTTTCTGCACGTCTTTTCCAGAAAACAATACGTCTGGGTCATTAGACGCTGACATAACCGTGTTAATGGTGCCAGCTGTCTGCATGCCGCCAGTTGTGATAAACGACACCATAGCGGATTCAAATGCATCATCGGTTAGGTTTGAAAGGTCAGCCTTCTCATTGAAAGCGTACTCCAAGCCCGCCTGTGTGTAAGTAACACCCACCTCAGATCCAGCGTCAAAAACATAATCGCTTAAAACGCCTTTTGTTCTGTTTCTCAAGTAGTTGTTTCTAAGCTGTCCAATTGCTCTGCTGGACCCGCCCTTTAAGAACCTGGATGCAATTCCAGCTCCGATAGACTCCGAAAGACCTTCTGCTGCACCTACACCGCCAATATATATCGAGCGCTCAAGGGGACTCAAGTTTTGAAACCATTCTTCCTGGAACACTTCTTCATACTCAAGCCCAGCAGAAATGGCACTGGCAAACCCATATCCAGCGACAGTTCCAACACCTCCAGAAACCACCATGGTAGCAAGGGTGATAGGGAGTGACTCAGCAGCCATACCAACAGCCTGAGCAATACCAGCTTCCCAGTTTCCCTTTCTGAAGGAGTCCATGATCCCGTTCTCGTACTGAGTGGTTACCTCTCTTGCAGATTCTAATGCGTTTAGGTTAACAAATGTTTTAGCAGCTTCGGTTCTTAACTCTCTCTTTCTTCTGATAAGTTCAGACTCTTCTTCTGAGTCGCTGAAAAGCTCCTCTGTGTATTGGTCAAGAGCGAACCTAGCGTTCATTCCAGTCCTGTATAAAGAAGGGAAGAAATCTACAAGAGCCCCCGTAAACTTGAGAACTGAGTCTGTCAACCACGGCGTTTCGTAGCCTACCTTTCCATCAATCTGCTCCAGGTCGTATCCATTCCCAGAGATTCTAAGTATTGCGTTTTCTAGGGCTTTCTTCTCATCTGGATCGTCACCTACAGGGACATACTTGTTGATTACCTCTATCTCTCTTCGTGTCTGCTCTTCCTTCTTTAAAGAGACGTATCTTTCTCTCGCCTCTTCAATCATCGCCTCTTTTTTGGATTCTTGCTCCCTGTAAGGTGTTCCGTTTTTATCGAGCAAGACGCCAGAAGTGGCTTCTGTTATTTCTTTGTACTCGTTGCTCGTAAGCCAAGCAGCTTCATACATGTCAAGGTCCCCGTTTCGAACTTGACCTCTAACAGACTCATCAAGCGAATCAATAAATCTTGATTTCTCGATTTGAATCATAGCCAAAGCAGGCTTTACCTGCGGCACCTGTCTGGCTATTTCAACAAGCTCAGCCTCAGCTTCTCTAGCTCTGTCGTACTGAGACCTTAAGGTCCTTAAATTAAATTTACGTTGTTCTTCCGCTTGGACTGCAAGTTCTGGATCTTCGTACTCTTCGATGTCTTTCCCAAGAGCCTCGATCTCTTGGCTAATTTTAAACGCCCTATCAAAAATAGCAGAGTAAACACCTTCACCTAAGTCGGTTAAGTACTTGTTGTAGTCCTCAATCAGCAGGTCTTTCTCTTCTTGAGAGATGTTTACAGAATCGAGGTTTTGCTGTAGCTCTTCAGCTGTGTAAGAACCTTTCCACGCCTCTAGAACTTGACCCTGAGTAACTGTCCTCTTGTCCTGCTCTACTTTGAATTCTTTCTCCATCTCGGAGATTTCATCTCCTTCAAATCCGTACTGCTCTAGGACGCTACTAGCTACACTAAAATCGTCCTGCTCTACAGCCTTATTAAAGACCTCTTGGTAATCTACTTGAAACTGAGCTTCCCTCTCCTGATAATCTACAATAGCAGATTCAAGATTAACGAAGTTCTCTTCAGGGATTGCGACGCCCGTTTCTTCTACGAACTGAGAGTAAAGATCTGCCCTTTCTTGTGGTGTAGCTGCCTCAGCAGCCAGCTTCTTGAGCTTGTTAAACTCAGAATCAACCAAAAGATTTGTGTCTTCAACCTGAGCTTCGTATTGCGAAATAGCAAACTGTCTAGAAGCTGGAGGTAAAAGAGGGCTTATCTCTGGTTGCTCTACCTCACCGATATATGAGAATGTTCCAGCCGAAGAATTTGAATTTTTTTTTTGACCCCCTTCTACCTGCTCTGCCTCCTCTACCTCTTCTTTAGCTTGCTCGGTTTGAGCGATCTTTAGAGCATCCTCTGCTGACAGATTCTGCTGCAATATGATTTCGTTTACTCTGTTTTCAAGCTCTTGATTCATACGAATGCGTTTTCAGCAAAGATAACCAAAAACGGTTATTAGGCTTTACCGAGCGCCATTCCCATGTTTCTGGCTGCGCCTGCTCCATACTTGGCTTCGAAGCGAGAGAAAACGCTCTTTGATACGCCATCCATATCCTCTACCTTTCTGAAGACCTGGGCTGGCACCTTACCGCCGTCCTTCATGGTAAACTCAAACTTTCCTCCTCCAGCAAACGACAACTCAGAAACCTCTTCGTCATCCATGTATACAGCCGCTCCAGCCTCTGTCTTACGAGCCTCAGGCATCTCTTCTGGCTTGACCAGAGACGTAGCTTGCTCAATATACATAGCTTTTGCAGCCTCCATGTGCTGAGCGTCAGCCTCAACCTCCTCTTTGGTCAGCTTCTTACCAGCCTGGGATTGTGCGTCTAGGTAAGCTCTAACCGCGTTGTTGATGGCTTCTGGATTGTTAGTAAGCTGTCCCTCGGTCCATTCTTTAATAGCATCCTTAGACTTCATAGCTGACTGCGGCGCTTTCTCCTGTGCAAACTGGTCACCAGTTACGATAGGCAGCTCCACCAGATTGGGTGCAAACGGCATCTCTGGGTCCTGAACCTCAGCGATATTCGATGGGAGACCCTTGAATACAACGAACACTCCGTCAGACTCAATGCTCAACGAGCCGTATCTATAGCCCATATTAACAGCTTTGAGGGCGTTCTCGTAATCCAGCTGAGTCTTTCCGTCCTTTACGCCTTGTGCTTCGAACTCTGGAGGGTTAGGAGCGTTACCAAAAGATCGGAGCATAGCCCCCATGAACGTTGGGGAAGAGGCTGTTGCTGACTCAAATGAACCGAAGTTTTCTTTGAAGAACTTCTCTTTCTGGTCGATAAACTGCGTAAGCTGAGTGGTTACCTCGGTAAACATACCTACACCATTATTACCCATCTCAGCGAACTCATCAATCTTGTCGGCCAAGGCTGTAGCCCACTCAGCAGACATAGCCTGATGCATCTCAAACATAGTCTGAGACATAGACATGTCCATCGACTTAATTAGCTCTCGTCTTTTGTTCTCGTAAGCTTCGTTCATCGCTTGTCAAATTCATTGAGCAGGTTTCTCACGTACTTGTGTAGTGGGGAACCACCCTTAGAGGCCAAAGATTGCAAGGTACTTGCCTGACGAGGGTTGAAGATGTATTCGCCTCCAGTCATCTCGCCAATCTTCGCCCCGCCTTTCATAATGTCAATCGGATTTTTCGCATGAGAAAAAGCCCCAGGAGTCTTCTGTACACCTCCAGAAGCGTATTTGCCGCCGTACTTACTAGGACCTCTAAGGCTAACCCCTTGTCTGTTTCGGTTACCTCTAGTGAGATCACCAAGCTGATATCCCCCGCTCAAAACAGACTCAAGGGCGTTTTCTCTACTTGCTCTGCTGATGCCAGCGGCTGAAGTGTCCTCTTCTTCAGTTCCAGTCAAAGCGTTATTCAGGTCGTCTTGCGTAACCGCACCCGAACCCATCCTGTCCTGTACTGTGGTTTTATAGCTGCCAGCCCTGGTTCCGTATACACTAGTGTATCTAGGCTTAGCCTTTTCTTCAGAAATGGATTGAGATATATTTTTATACAAGTCATCCATCTTAACCTTCTTTCCGTCTTTAGCCGTACCAAACGCCAGGTCAGCCACATCGGTGACACCTTGGAGAATGTTTTGCGTTCTTTCAGATCCAGCTGCTCTTTTTTCACCTCTCAGCAACTCTTTCCTAAGCTTTGCTTCGTCTTTAAGCCCTTGAGTTCTTTCCAGGTCTTCTGCTGCTAAACCTACATTTAGGTCAGCTGCTCTCTGTTGAACACCAGCATATTGCTGCAAAGCAGCTTGCTGTCTAGCTTGAGACTCGGCTTCAATTCCCATGCGCTGTTGAGCTGCCTGCCTTTGAGATGCTCCTAGCCCTCCAAGCAAAGCTTTTGCTCCACCAGACTTCAAAGCTCCAATAGCAGATGCCTCTTGTTCTGAAGCAATTTGTCGTTGGAGGTCAGCAGCCTTATCTTGTTTAGACGCTGCTAAGTATTGATTCCAGGCATCACCTACCCCGTACTGTCTTTTTTGAAGCAGCTGCTGTTCTTGAGAGCCGAGATTAGAAAGGGTGTCTTTCTCTCTCTGAAAATCTTTCTCAAGGCGTTTCTTTTCCTGTATGCCTCCGATAATTTTAGGGGCGTATTGCAATCCTAGTGCTAATAGTGCTGGTACTGGCATTTTACAAATATAGTTATTGTTCGCCTAATGCGTGGTGACGCTTAGAGTCGGTAATGTGAGTATTAATACAGTATAGCTCTTGCTTCGTGCCTGCATCGGCAGAAGGAAGCGTAAGCTTGATTTTTGCGTAGTGACCCCTGATTGGATCCCCGTGTGAGTCTGGGGCCTCTAAGTATAACGCTGATCCCGCTACACTTGCATTTTCAGCTTGCAAAGTGAGCTTATTCTTCCCTACGGAAATTACCTCTACGGTCTCTCCATTGATAGTGACATTAACGCCAAGCGGAATCGGCAAGTGGCTTAGGTTCACAGTAGATGTAAACGTAATGCTGTCAGTGGTACTTAGGGTTCCAACAAAGATTTTATGACTAGTGCTGTTGCTAGACTTATCCCTGGGCATTGCTGCGTAGTAGCTGCCTTCGTTCTCTCTCCATGAAGTAATATCTCCAGTCTCTTGATTTAGGTCAGTCGTTATGTCTGTATTTCCAACCACGTCCCAGTTTCCTGAGTCACTTTCGTATGACAAAGCATTGTACACCTTGACCCTGGATGGAGAAAGCTTTGAAAATACCTGCACCTCTGAGTTGTGGGCTGTGAGGTAAAATTTATTGTAAATTGAGTTGCTGTGCTTCCAAATCAAATTAGCGAAACCAATATCCAAAGAATCTTCATACTTAAAGCTGTACATAAAGTTGTTTAGATTCGAATAAGCGTCAGGAATGAAGCTATATCTGCTTTGCCATACACCCCTAGAGGCATCATAACCAACTGTGTCTTCACTAGAGCCCCTTCGAGTAACGTAGTACGTGCTGTTTCTTGGATCGTATCCGCTCACGTACCTTGTTGCCCCTCCAGAGAAGAAACCCTCAAAGAACGAAGACATGTTCTTTTCAGATATAGGTACAAGCTGACCCCCTGTCAAAGCACAAACAGCCTGTCTAGACTCATCAACGAAATATACGCTATTGTCTTGCACAAGAACTGCCTCTGGGTGTCCTCCCGACCCGTAGTCACCAGCAGAGTACCTTGGTTGATTTACTACGTTGGTGGAGACGGCCACGTTAGCGGTTCCTCCAGCATATTCGATAATGTTTTTGTTTAAGGGAACTAAAGATAACTTATTCTCTTGTAGAGCCACGAGGTCATCATTGTAGTTGCCTATGTATTCGACCGCACCGAACTTACTGTCAAGGCTGTCGAAGTTCGCTAAGGCGGGGTTAAACGAAGACAAAGACAGATTAGCCACGTCTTCTTCGTATGCATCGCTATAGGTCAATCCGTTGAACCGTCTTATCTCGGCTGCGTTTTCATAAACGACGTGAGCCCTTCCCTTGTCCCATGATTGAGAATCAAAGAAATCAGAAACAGACATAGATTCAAGGCTGATGTCTTCGTACCTCCAGTTTGGTATATTTAAGTGGTTCCAATTCGGAGACGAGCTTCCGTCAACATGCTCGTTGGTGTGGGTGCCATCCCTCCATGGGGTAAGACAAGATATGGGAGTGAAGTGAAGGTCCCCGTTATTTACGACAAATTGTGGTCCGTGATCAGTTCCAGTCGCGCCCTTGTATCCTCCCACCTTTCTGCTCTCTCCTATTTCGTAATAAACCTTTTCGGAAGCTTGCTTCCTAGGGGTTAAAATCTCAACTAAACACTTGTTTCCCCAGTAATTAAGTTGAGTGGGTGTACCGCCCGTACCAGGATATGCTTGTTGACTTATCTGAAACCAGTCAAACCCTGGGTATTTCAAGTTTGTAGAGGTGCCACCCACTTCTGTTTCGAGTCCAGCGGCAACTGCTGGGGCTTCTAGAACAAGGAAATCACCTTCATAAACGTCGGCTGTGGAGCTTGTTTCGTGCTGATTGTAAAAAGTAACTCCATCTTGGGGGAGTCTTACAACACCCATAACATTAAACTCAATGATTGAACCATCATTGGCCTTTAAATACTGTCTATTTTCGGCTGATGTTGCTGAAGCTGTGTCTGCGCTTATAACCCTAAGTTTATCACCTTCTGTATATGAATAACTCCTTTGAGCTGCCTTTTGATCCTTATAGTTAGAAAGGGTTCTTAAAGAGACGTAAATTCTTTTATTGTCTGAATCAGCGTTATCCCCAGGGTTGTCAAAAAATGCAGGACCAGTAGTGTATTGAACTACAGAAGAGTAAGTGCTCATGCCTGGGTATACGATCTGATACCTTTCTGCCCAGTCTGGAGGTTCGGAAGTAAAGTTAATACTCACATAAGAAGCCCCATTGTTAAAAACACCCGTTCCGTTACCTGTCTCTCTGGGGGAACCAGTAGTATCTGAAAAAGGCTCGACATAAAACGAACCAATTTTGTTTACGTTCCCGCTTCTATTGTGTTTGTCGTAATAAACAACTCCAAGGTCATGCATGCAACCAGCCTTGAACGTAGATTGAGAGAAAAAGGCAGAGCTAGAAACCAAAGGGTTGGATAGGTAGAAGTCGGAACCGACGTTTAGGGTTTCATGCCAAGCAGCAGTTCCAAAAGGGAAGCTAGAGGTAACATCGTTATTGATATGATACAAAAGGTTAGACCCAGAATTGAAAGACTGAGTGCTAATCGTATACGAAGAAGATCCAGTAGACGAAGATATATCTATGCTAGCAAAATACAGCGTAGGAACAATAACAACGGTGTTGTTGTTGACCACTGAAGATGTGTTGAAGTGCCACGCTGTGTTTACGCTGTAGTTCCCACTGTCAGGACTAAATTGTTGACCATTTGAGTAATTCGAAGACGACGAAGACTTTATTCTACCTCTGAGCTCTAAATCAGAAGCCTGATATGTCTTTGACCAATAGAAATCACCAATAGCCTCGTTGAGGAGGTCCGCAAACTCTGAGGTTGTGATTTCATCCTGGTTGGTGATTGTTATCGAGAAGCTAAAGTCTGTAGAGCCTGACTTCTTGAGGATAACCCCTCCAGACCAGCTATCGTAAGAACCCCCTGGTTGTTTATTTCCAAAGCCTATAACAAAAGAGCTGTTATCTGAGGTGTCTATTGCGTTAACCTCAATGGCGTAGTCAGTAGCGCTTTCATAGCTAAAGCTGCCCTCTGCATCCCAGTCAAATGAGATCGTAGTTTTTGAACCTGCGGGGACGTTTGAACTGCTAAATATCGAGTCACAATCAATCTCTATTCTTCCTCTTTCTTTGTCTATTGACGAGTATTCGCTAACGGAGTTGCTTGTTGAATTAGTCCCTCCAAATCTGTCCGCAGAATACCCAACCTGAATGGCGGCTGAAACGTCTGTATTTTCAAAGCCTTCAACGTAGTCGGAATAAAAAAGTCTGTTCGAGGATATTGCCTGACCTTGAGCTTTTAAAGGCACGTTATCATACAGCTTGTCAACAAGGGTGTTTGCCACACCAGAATAAACCCCGTCATTGTAGAATTTGTAGGTTCCTGAATCGCTATCATAGACCTGTGTAGAGTCGCCAAGAACGACTCTTGTGAGATCTTGATTGGGGTTGAACTCATCTATTACAAAAAATGATCCGTTGTTTCCTTGCCTTCCAAGGATTCTTAATTTATCTACGTCTGGAATATTTTGAACAGAATCTACATTAGGCGACCAGTTGGTGTCTATAACACAAATATTGTCTTCGTAGTATTGTCTTCCAGTGGATGCGTTTTCTATATTCTGAAGAGGGGTCACCTCTGGGTAAGCCAAAGCAGAATAACCTGATATAGCTGACTCCTCCCCATCTTTATAGACGTACTGGAGAGCAAACTGAAATAAATTATTAGTGAAGTTATTTACATCAATGGTGCTGTCTGTGTCAAAAGAGAAAGTAGGAACATCAATGGGGGCTGACTTAATGCACCTCAAGGCGTGATCAAGCTTAGTACTTGGTAGGTCATCGTAATCCCCTAGTATAGCTCTGTCTACGTTTATCTTTCTTGGATGGTTTAGATTATCAGTGAAGTACAGAATAGTCTGTATGACCCCATCCTGCTGAAAGGCTCCGTTAAGCACATCGGCTTTTACAAAACCAGATGGATTGAATTTAAGCCAACTGTTTTTAAAGACCGTCCTATACCTGTTGTTCGAAGCGTCATATTGATATATAGCGTGTTGATTCCCGTTACTGTAATCTCCAGTCGCATCAGCGTCAGCAACAAAAAAGTATATAAAATTTCTTTGCGGGTCAGATGCTTGCCCTACAACCTTTACCTCGTTGGACCTTGGGATATATGAGCTGGAGTCCAGAGGTACACCCGATGCCGTTCCCTCTACATTCTTTATGACCCCTTCTGTCCCATCTCCGTCTTCAGATATGGTGACGTTGAGGGCGTCCGTCATAGCACCCTCTTCTAACAAACGCTCATCCTTATCACTGACAAGGAAGCGTGGTATAATCTTATCAATCGCCATTAGAACTTAGGTGATTGCTTGTAGTTCTTTCTAATCGTCTTCAACGCCTCCTCTTTCGTGAAGGACTTCATGCGAGCGTTAGCTTTTCTTCGCTCGTTGTAGTATTCTGTTCTTGCCCTAGCTTTTTCGTTTGCTGGAACAGAAGACTTGCGCTCGATAATCTTGTAGTACATGTAAGACATCAGAGCTTCTTCAGCGTATACGTGTACTGAAGGGTTCTTCGACCTGGCTTCGTCGGCTACGTACTCGATAACCACTTCGCTGATGTTGTCGTTTGACTCAATCTCAATTCTGTTCTGATCGAGGTTTACTCTGAACCCACCTTGCAGGTGTCCTCCACCAACCCCGTACAAGCCATTTGAGGCCCCGTAGATGTAGTTTCTGAAGATGTATGAGTTAAACCCTTGCGAAAGGTCGTTTGAGCTGGCTGGTGTGCCACCAGTGGCCCCCTTAGAATCTACTCTATCAAACACCCCGTCCCCATCAGAGTCTGTTGCGTCTTCTGCTTTACCCACTTTATTTCCGCTAGAGTCAGCGTAGGCTTGAGAGTAGTTCACATTCTTGTTCTCTCCGAGCACGTAAACAATCCCATCAGAACCGACCACACCTACCTTGCTCCAATCTACGAAGTCATCAGGAAGCTCAACAGTATTGTTAGCTGAGTCTAGCGTAAGTTTCAAAGACCTGATAACCTTGGACATATCAAAGCCAAGCTCTCGAATACCACGAAGAGCATGCGTTCTGATTTGCGTATCAGATGCCTGCCCTGCGTAATCATCATCAGCAATAGTGAGGATGAAATCGTCGATTACTTGACTGAGTGGTACTGTATTTCTAGCCATTATAATGTCTCTGCTTGTTTCCTAGTTGCCATCTCCTGACCTGTGTAAGCGATGACGTCGCTGTCTCTCAAGTTCACCCCCACCAACCTGCAAATTTCATAGATGAGATCAGAAGCGTAATGAGCTGGCAAATCAAAGTCTACTGGGTCACCTCCTTCAGTGTAGCTAACAAGACCTTCTTCCACGGCACCTGTGTCTACGTGTCTTCCAGTCGGGTATCTGTAGTACCTAATCTCAATCTTGTTGATACTGGTAGGGAAGACGTAAATATCATCTGAAACGAGAGCTACAGGAAAGTCCTCTGTAGGTGCGCTCAAGTTGTTGAGGAGGATTCTCTCAATCTTCTCTTCGTCGTAGCAAATCTCAATAGGCTTCTTTGTAGACTGATCTAGTAGGATACTACCAGCCGTAGAGATGGAAATGATACGCGACATGTCAAATGTAGCGTCATCAACCACGTCAAAAACACCAGAAGCTTTAGTGATAGTAGCCTTCTTAGAGAAAGCCGCTAAGTCTTCCTGGATTCTTTTGATTCGAGACTTGTCTCTGTTTGGGTTGTACCCAGAACGAGATGTCCTCTGAGCATCCTTGAGTTCATCAAAGAGCCCGTTGAATATGTTTAGCTGAGCTAGTCTAGCAAGATTGGTGAATTCGCTGTCACTTACAAAGCCCTGCTGATCCTTATTCAAGAGATCATGCACAGCATTGTGTACAAACGAAACGCTAGCTCCCATTGTCTTTGCCATGAAGCAAATATACGAAAAAGAAAAAGCCCCCTTTCGGAGGCTTTCTCAGCAGTATATATGTAGAATCAATCCAGCTGACGCTCAATCTCAGCGACGACGGGGGCAGCAGCCTCTGTCATGCAGTAACGCACGAATACGTCAACTGGGTCTTGGCCCGCAGGGACCGATATAATATGCTTGTTGGTGTCGAACCACTTCACGCCGTCGTTATCAGCTTTAATAATCTGATAGCTTACGGCTTGCTTCACCATAGACTTCATAGAGACGACTGGGTTGTCAAATGACTCAATGAATGTCTTAGGTGCTGCTTTAGCTTTGAGGAGCAGGTCATGCTTCACTTCAGCGATAGGACGGTCAATATCCATACCGTAAGCCAAGGCTACAGCGAGGAGGTCGTCTAACTCTTTAGTTCGCAAGAGGTTGATAGCATCGTTTACGAGGAACTCGTTGTCGATGTCTACCTCCACCTTCTTTAGGTTGTCCACCAATTCAAACAGACTACCGCCGTTGGCTTTGTTCTGTGGGTGAATCTCAAGGAATGCTTTGAGGTTAGGCTGTCGTTCGTTTACGAAGAGCCTCCCCATACGGAAGATAACTGGGGTCTTTACAGACCGTTCAGCCTGCTCATCCTTCCAGATAGAGTTCTCGTTTTCACAGTAGCGAATCTCTCGTACCATGCCTGATTCTTCGTCGTACACTGTGATGCCGCTCTGCATAAGCATCATGACGGCTCCGCTTCCGTTAGCCTTGTACTCCTGTACCGCGCTAACTTTTTCTTCTCGACGAATAGCCTTCTTCTTAGGCTGTTTCTTTGCTGGGGCTTCTGCCACAGCTGCTGCGGGTGCAGCTTTCTTGGGGCGACCAGGGGGTCGCTTAGTTGTTTGATTCATAATAGTATTAAATTAAATTTTAAAATTGTATTACTAACTGGCTATTACGTCAGTTTAAACAAAATAAATCTGAACTCTTGATACGTGGTAAGATCGCTAGAGCCTTGATTTATGTAAGTAATTTCAAAAGAGCCAGAGGAAGGAACTACAGAATAAGTAATGTTCTCGCAGTTTGATCCAGGGGTAACCAAGATAACATCTGTAAGACTAACAAGGGAATTGGTTACCGTAAGCGTAGCAGAACCTCCAGCGGCAAGTGCCGCGTTGTTGGTTCGTACTACCCCAGCTATTTGGTTTAGAGTTACTCCATCAGCCCTGCTGTTCGGCTCTAATTCAGGGGAAGTTTGAGCTACATCAAAAGCACCAGAACCTGAACTTTTGAAACCTCCTGTCATTGTTATGAGTGAACTAAAGGTCGTAGCTCCCGCAACTGTTCCCCCATCGAATTCAGAGGTGTTGACGGTGTCTGCTTCAAATCGAGTCAATGGAATCCACTCTCCAAGAACGTTAGATGAAGAGGGACCCTTGTACAGGAGGAGTACTGCGTCTCTACTTGTGCTCAGCCTAAAAGTATCATCACCCGTAAAGTCAGAGGTAGGGTCAACATCAATATTTCCAGTCGCTCCAGTTTTGGTAACGACAAGCATGGTCCCGTGCTTGATTGGCTTTCCATTCTCATCTTTATCCCCTATAGACAAAGTGCAAGCTGTAGTTCCAGAAACCTCAACGAAGCTAGACTTGCCGCTCCATGTTTTGGTCCCTCCTCCAGTTGAAGATATGGTCTCTATCCCGCCGTCCAGGAAAAAGGGTAATACGTTCTTAATCATGTTTTTTTTGTAAAGATAGTAAAAGAGTGGAGAGCCATTCTCCCCACTCAGTTACCCATTAGTGTTTACGCAATAGTAGCTCCATCCAATGCTACAGCTCTCCATCCATCTTCAAAAAAGATGCAATCAGCTGAATCACCAGCAGAAGCAAAAGTAATTACGTCATTAGAGGCTCCATCGGCAGCATTAGTAAAGGTTACAGTTGGGTTTACTGTTGAGTCTGAACATTCAAACCGAACAAAAGTTCCAACCTCTGCTGCGTCGTCAAGAGTAAGATCGCAAGTAGCAGCACCGTCCAAAATAACCTTACTTGAAACAACCTCGTATGTCGCATCGTCAGCAGATACTGTAACGGCAGCTGCGTCTAAATACAGGGGGAAAACGTGTTTCGCCATTTGTTCTAAGTGTTGTGAACATCAAGAGAAAGCCCCGAAGGGCCTTCTCTGTCAGTTCAGGTTAATTACTTCAATACAACGTGCTGGTTAGCAGCGCGAGTAACGAGGTTGCACTCAGAACGGTAGTTGAACTTAACGGTGTCTTTACCGCTAGTAACGTGTCCGAGTACTCCACCACCTTCTACCCAGTGCTCCATCTCACGAGAGTAGTTTCCAGCGCCTTTGTAGTTCATCTGCAAAGCTGGTGCCTTAACACCAGACTTAGCGTCAGCTACCTGAGACATTGGAATCATAGCACCTTTGTAGTACTTAGCAGCACCAGCCAAAGTAGGATCGTTCAACAGCTTCCAGTCGTGCTTATGGAAAGTGTAACCGCCACGAGTGAATGACTTAAAGCCAAGGCGTACAGCCATATCAGCGTCGTTGTTAAACGCACCGAACTGACCAGCCAAGCCAGCAGTCACCTGTGTAGCGATACCGTTAGCAAGCATGTCATCAATATCCAATGAAGCTTTTCTGTCTAAGTACATAGCGTATTCAGCAGGAGCACCTTCTTTGTCAAGCTCTAAGATAATAGAATCAATATCAGACATAGAAGCAAAAGTACCCTGAGCGCCACCAGAAACATCAGCAACAATACCTCGTCTTTCCACCGCCTGGAAGTAACCTTCTGACGTAGTAACATTACCTACGGCTGGGTCGGTAGAAGCTCCAGTAGCAGTTACCGAAAAGTCAGCAGTAGGGTTCAATGTGCCTCCGTTTGTGTTAACAACAGACTCAGAGAACAAAAGCATCATTTCGCGCTGATTCATGAATCGCTTACGAGTATCCATTTCGTTCTTCAAGTACCACAAGTACTGACCGTTCACGTTCAACCAGCCGATGTTAGTAGCCTGAGAACCGTTCACCTCGTACATCTCCTTAGTGATGATATATGGGTTTCTGTATCTAGCAAGACCGTTTTGATAGAAAGCGGTAGGCTGATCAGTTCCCTGGGCATAAGCGTTACCGATAATAGCAAACTTAAGGCCAGTCGCTGTTTCACCCGTTACGTCACCCCCATCCAATCGCTGAACAAGAACTTCATTGTTTGTGGCGTCAAAGCCAACTACGATAAGTCTTTGTCCTGCTGGAGAGAGCAAAACATCATTCAATCGACACGGCTCATTGCCAGCGGTAAATGCTCCAACGTGAAGCTCACCAGAGTCTGGAGAGTCACCAGAAACAGCTGCCAAACCACCAGAAGCGGTAGTAAGAACTTTATGCAAACGACCTTCTTCAAACCACTCAACTTCGTCAGAGGTTCCAGCATTCTTTTTTGCGCCAGTCAACTCCAAGAATCCAGTAATACCTTGATCACCATAAGTAGCGGTGTAAAGGTCCATAACGTCTGGTTTTGTTGGGTCAATCAAGTCTCCCAACGAGACATAGTTTTGAGGAGTAGCTTGCAAGCCCCCTCCAGTAAGCGTAGCTGTATTAGCTCTGCCATCTTGTCCTGTAATAGCCATAATTTCTTATTTTTTAAAAGTTTAGATAAATCCGAACCCGCCTTTATTGTTTACACCAAGCGCTTCTCTTAATTGTTGCGCCAGTGGGTCGGGTCCTGTTGGTGCGCTCCCTTGATTCGGTGACGTAGGAGTTGCGTTAGCCGCGTTCTGCACTACCGTTCTCTGCGCATCCGCCATCCCCTGTCTGTAAACAGACTGAACGATTTTGTCTACGTTGTCGATAACAGCTCTGTGCATGTTGAGCATGTCGTAATCCCAGCTACCATCCTCACGCACGTAAGGATCAAAAAACTCGTCAAGGCGAGTGTTTTTCTCAGCGAGTTGACTCTTGTAGTTTGCATCCATGCCGAACGTAAAGTTGTTTCCGTTTCCGAGATCAAATTCAATCCCTTCCATGGCGTCCAACTCTCCACGCATGTTTGAAACCCAGTTGTCGTCGATGATTGACTCAGACTCGAATGATTCGCGTTCTGGGGCTTGATACTGCAATCGCATATCATCAATACCCTTACGCGCATTCTCTGCGTCGATCTTCATTTGCAGTTGCGAAAGTCGAACCTCTTCTTCTGAGTGCAGATCGGTATCGAGCTTGTACTTGCTAGAGACCAACAGACTAACCTCTTCTTGAGACAGGTTTGGGTACTCAGTTGCCATCTGTACCTGAATAGCAGTCATGTCATCCATTTCGGAAGGGTTCAACTGCTGATAGATAAACCAGTCTCGCGGATCACGACCTGTATTTTCTACAAAGTCTGCAATCGCAGCGATTCGTTCGTCGAGCTCTCTTTGCTCCTGCTGTTGCACTTGAAGGTCATCTAACGAGCCGATGTTTCTCCCAAGCCTTTCGCTAAGGAATTCGAACACAGCCGTGTCGAGATCTTGTTGTGCGTATTCTGGTTGAACCTCTGGTTGTACGGCCACAGGTTCTTCAGTAATTTCTTGTTGTACCTCTGGAGCAGCCTCTTGAGTAGGCTGTTCTGGTTGAGGGTTGTTGAGCGCCGCTACTTCTTCGTCAGAGACGAAACTAAACGACGGTTCTGGTGTAGAGACGGGGGCCTCTTGCTCCATCGCCTCTACGGGTTGTGTGTTTTCTTCCATTAAATTAAGATTGTTTTATTATCCAAAGTAGCAGATGATACCAGCTGTGGCTCCTGCTCCACTAAGGCTGACCTCAGTCCATTTTCCGTAAACAGTTAAGCCTTTTGGGAACACGGTATTATTAGCAATAGGATCTCCGTTGGACCCAGCGGGATCTAAAGAAGCCCCCTCGTCGGTCGTATTAAACGAAGCATCCAGGTTGGTGGTTCCTGCCGCTGTTAATACATCGAGGCTCAAGTCCTCTAAGAAGGTAATCGCAACAATATATCTACCAGTAGGCGGCTTGATAGTCTCCGCCGCGTTGTTGCTATACGAACTACCAAGTTGCCCAAATGCAATTAAGTCTGAATCGCCTTGTCTCATATTTCTTTAGTTTAAATGCAAATATATAAACTATTTATTTCCTGTACTTTGCGACTTTTTTAGCGATCTTCTTGGGTTGGCTTACGAACTGCTTACCAGACTTATTGCCCTTAGCCTTCGCTCTATTTGTAGCAGCCTTTTCCCCAGGAGACAGAGCTTTCCATGCAGCGTCTGGAAGGTATCTTCTTTTACCTTCAGACTTCTTACCGCTAGACGTGCGCCACTTCTGCGCTGTCCAGTTCTTGAGACTTCTCTGTGACTTAGCTAACGCCATCAGTTCTTGTAGCCTCCCCCAGCTTTCTTGTAGCGTGATGCCAGAAGCTGTGCTTTTCTGGCTGACCATTGGCCTGGGCGACCACCCTTAGACCCAGCCTTAATCTGGTTAAAAATGCGCTTACGCATTCCTGGCTTCGTGTAGTTACCAGCTTCGTTTACCCTGCTTTTCTTTGCTTTCATGAGTGGCTGACGAGTTTGAACTTGGCTTCTTTAACAGCGCCAGGATGTGGTTTGTAATCTCCTTTCATAAGGAAGTATCTACCCCGATCCACCATCCAATGAAAACCAGAAGGTGCAGGAACAGACTTTGTAGCCGAGCTAACTTTGAGCTTACCGCCCTTATTGTACTTAACAGCATTCATTACCACTTAACCTTGTTGGCCCAGTACGCTGCGCTGGTCTTGCCCTTGGCTATATTTTTTCTGTGTCTGGCCTTGAATGACTTACGCTTCGCCTTCATACGAGCGCTCTCCCCAGCTTTCGGCTTACCCGCCGTGCTAGCCCCTCTCTCTCCGAAGCGGATAATCTTTACTTTACCGCCGTCTCGTACCGCTACGATATGCGACTTCTTCCCGCTTGGGGATCGCTTAGGTTTGTTTAGTCCAGAGAGTCCGAACCGCTTAAGTTTCTTCTTTACATCTTCAGCCATACGGCAAAGATAATAAAAACAAAAAAGTCAGATAAATCTGTTCTTTAATGCGTTGTAGTTTTGAGTTATTTCTGAGGCGGAGAGAGCTTTTTTATGAATTGTTATGTAGGCAATGTCTCCATTGTAGGGTCTCAAAATAGACCCCCTGTTATTAACAGCACCTATATAGGGGCTGTGGGCTGTGGACTGAAAAGTGTCAGTCCCCGTCT
>Ga0208767_1001548_pt1 | contig 18185 bp, 16 predicted proteins | sample VirMetDEL_Mar_21_FD_184514 | JGI IMG/M metagenome (GOLD analysis project Ga0208767, IMG submission 184514) | Aqueous microbial communities from the Delaware River and Bay under freshwater to marine salinity gradient to study organic matter... | ecosystem: Environmental > Aquatic > Marine >... | reverse complement strand
TCTTTAAATTTTCCCAATGACTACCCTCTGGTTTCTTATCAATAAACTTAACAACCCCTAATTTATTACACATATTAAATAACTCTGCAAATTCTACAGGTGGAGGACTAATATTAGGTATTCTTTTGCACTCTTTTATAAGTTCAAGTTGGGTTTTTATTTTACTTTTCTTCTGCATTTCTGCAATATACTCATCACTACACACAGCACCTAAAGGCATTCTAAATCTAAAACCTAGTGTTTGATTTTGTGATTCAGCACTAGAGCCAGATTTGTATTCGTTTTGTCTAACTTCTGTATAAGTTTCCCAATGGCCTCTTTCACAAGTTCCATAGTCATTTAGATATTCATTCCTTGCTTGAACGTAAGTTGCAACGCAAAGAAAGAATGCGATCCATAATAAATTATCTCGTAAGGTCTTTAAGGTCATAGGTATGATCCCTCACTGTGTCTGCTAGTTGTCTATATAAATTTTCTGCCATAGACCATGTTGCTTCTGCTGCGGACAGTCTTTGTTTAAGGTCGTTAATATCTGCTGTAGAGTTAGTTATTTTAGACTCCATCTTAAAAATAGTTTCTTGGTTAGCTGTAATAGTATCTGTTAAAGATAATACATATCTTACCGATGTAAATGTTCCGGCTATGATTGCTGCCACAACAGGAACAATTACAATATTTTTCTTAAACCACTCTAATTTACTTTTTGTTTTTTTCATTACTTATAAAAACCTTTAAACACCCAGTCTACCCACTTGTTCCAAAGTTGTTTTGCTTTATCCCAAATTTTGCAACAAATATTTTTACATTTTTCAATCATTTTTTTTCTCCTCAATTTCGTAGAAGAAGTTATCTGTGTCCTCAGTCTTCCACTTACTTGTGTTTTCAACATTCCACTCAGAAGTTTGCACTTTCCAATCAGGAATATTATCTTTCACTGTAAATGAAGGTATATCCCAAATGCATCTGTTGTTAGGTTGTGCTGCATAGTTCCCATCGTCAAGGGCTATGATGTGAGCACATTTATGCTCGTGCGGTATCTCTGAGTGATCCGTATCTAATATATTAGCTTCAGGGTGGGCAAAGTCAACCGTAAATAAATATTTACCAGGATGCCATTTCTTATCTTTTCCTATGTATTTGCCTGCTTGTGATTCTAAAATATCCCAATTAGTAACAGCAGGATAGTAACTAAAACAATTCCAAAGCTGTAGCTCATCAAGTCTACGCCTAGGAACATCTTCCGGTTTAAAACCTCTTTGAATGAATGCAGATATCGGGAGACGATAGAAGACAGCTCCATTTTCCATAATACAATGAAAAAGCACACTACGCCCCGTAATAGCCGATAAACCAAAAATAATACAGTCTTCAACTTCACCATGATGTTTTTTAAGATCATATAAATATTCTCTCTTAATTTGTGCATAAGTTACCGGTATGTTTGCATTTAAATAAGCCATAAGTTAACCTCATTTTTTACAGTCACCCCAACTACTTCCTGTCAAACAATTAACTTTGTTTTTAATAAGTAAAGGAAGGGACTTTTCCATTACATTTTTTATTGTTTCTTTTTCTTTATCATCTTTTATAGATAAACACAATTCATCGTGAATTTGTATCTGAGGTAAAATGCCCCTCTCATACAATTGAACCATAGCTTTTTTTGTCATATCAGCTGCGGATCCTTGTATTAATCTATTCAAAGCTTTGTAAGTAAAAGCTGGCTTATAATTATATTTAAAATCTTTCATATAATTATCAACAACTTTACCTTTATATTTTTCTAATAGTTCTGCTTTGAAAGCTGTCTTCGCTTCTTCTTCAGTTAGGATAGGTACAGGTTCAAATCTTTTAATGTCATCATTCCATTTCCTATCTCTAGTTTCCCATTTATTAAATCTACAAAACCTATCTCCTAATGTGTAAAGAAGTTTATGATCTTCAGCAAATGTAATTAAAGTTTGTGATAATAATTTAACAAAAGGGACTTTTTTATGATAAGTATTAAACAAAACATTAGCTTCTTTTTTTGATAAGTTTAATTCTTTTTCTAATTTTAATTTACCCATACCATAGAACAATCCTAAGTTAATTGTTTTAGCCGTGGTCCTTGGTATGTTAGCCATGTCTGCTACAATCTGATGAAAGTCTGCATCGTCTTTATTAAACTCTTCTTCTAAACTGTCAGTACCTGGCAAACCTAATTTCAAAGCATAGTGTACAACGATTCTTGGTTCTTGTTGTGAGTAGTCAAACGATCCCCATTCTTGTCCTTGTTCAGGAATAAATAGTTCTCTCATCTTCTTACCGATGAATCCTCTTGCAGGTATCTGCTGTAGATTAGGATTAGACATAGAGAATCTTCCAGTAACTGTTCCTCCTTGATCAGATCTTATTTGATTGATGTCAGCATGTATTCTACCTTTATGAACATAACTTAATAAACCTTCCACAAAAGCTCCCTTAGCTTTGTCACACTCTCTTGCTTTAGCAATCATACGTAAGAAACGATTTGAATGTGTCTTTAAATAATTCTTAGGTAACTGAGGCATTCCAGACTTGGGAGTCTTTTGATAGTCTGTAATTTTTTGTTGATCTAAAAGTTTTTTAATAGAAGCTGAAGCCCATATCTCTACATCAACACCTGTTCTTGCTTTAATTATTTTTAATAAGTTGTCTCTTCTTTTCTCTAAAAGCTTACCTAGTTTTTCAGCTTTTTGGGTATCAATTCTAACGCCTTTAAACTTCATGTCAACTAAACATGGAAATAATTTTGTCTCTAAATCAAAAATATTTTTACAAGTTTTGTTTTCATTTGTGTCTGTGTTTATATATAATACTTCATTTAATTTTTTTTCAAATATGTTCCATAACTTTAGTGTTAGATTAACATCTTGTTCTGCATATTCTTTTACTAATGAATAAGATAATTTATGCATGTTACTCATAGGGTCTTTAATACCAAACTCTGCTAAAGATTTTTCTTGTAGATCATATTTATATTTAGACTCTTTTAAATAATCTTTACTGATTGAATCTAAAGAGTATCTCATTCTTGTTTCATCAAGCACCGATGCCGCTATCATAGTATCAAGAAGTTTTCCCTTAGGCATCATACCTGTTACAGCTCTAATCCAACATACGTCATACATTGCATTGTGAAATACTTTTGCAATGTTTTCATTTTGAAATAACTTTTCGTTTAGATATTTCCATGTTGTAGTCGGGTCTAAATTATCTGTCATGGCATGGGCTATTGGATAATAAACAGTTTGTTTATCTGTTGCGATAGCAATACCACAAACAAAACCTTCTCCTCTGATGGCCCCTGATCCGTGTTTCTTCAGCGATGGATCGTATGTCTCTAAGTCGACAGCTACGGTTGTTACATCTGTAAGATCTAAATCTTTTAATGACGGTGCACTACACATTATTTGTAATCCCTTTCTTTTATCATTTCTAAGTAATGAATTGCTTTATCAATGTCTTGCTCTTTCCCTTTCGCTGCATGTCTGCATATGTACTTTATAGCTGATCCTTCTGCAAAGGGCAACCTGTTCTTATTTATAAACTCACTTGGCTGCATGGCCATCGATTTATAATGTGATCCTCCGATTTGTTTTTTGTATGCGCTCATCTTATTCCTAACCTCCTTTTACTTTTTGAATGGGTTGCTAATGTCCAACAATCAAAGATACCTCTACTGTAAGCAGTGTACTTTAATCTTAGTTGGGTAAAGTAGTTTTCAGGACGATGTAAACTTTCATCTACAATAACGTTATCAAACGTTAGTCCCTTAACATCGTGTATGTTGCCGTATTTAATTCTGACATCTCCATCAAAATCAAAACCTTTTTTAATAATCCTATTGATATAAATTAATCTATCTTCATCTGTCTTCTTTCTAACAAGATCATAACTATCATGTTGTCTTGCATCTTCTTTTAAAAACTTTTCTTTAATTAAATAATCAACAGTATAATCTTTTTTAATCCAATCTTTAAAAGGGTCTTTGTCTTTTGACTTACCTCTAACTATTACTTTACTCCCCATGTAATCCCAAAAAGCTTTTATCTGTGTAAGACTCATAGGTTCTCCTGCCAGAAACTTAGGCCAAAGATAATGACATTTTATTTCTTTTTTAGAAACATACGCTTGATTTTTCACATGAGAAAATTCTATAGCGTTCTGTTTAAAGAACTGTCTCACTCTTAGATCACCTGGTGTCTGTCGGTAAGTAAATAAGAATGTTTGTTTTGTTTCTTGAATTTTATTTAAAAGATAATCTAGTGCACTTGACCCTGTAAGATTGGGTAGATAAAAACTTTTACCTTTAATAGTGTCTCCTACTTTAAACCCTTCTTCTATCTTCCCCTGTTGTAAATGTCTTTCAGTATATATAGCTGGAGTCCAGGTTCTTTCATAACCATAGTGATTCCAAATAGGTTTTATAATCTGTTTACAAATATTATTAATTGTCTCGCCACATCTTTTACCATTCTCTAATTCTTCTGCATCCTTTGATAAATTGTGAAAATACTCTGGGTCTGATCCTGAGAACTCAAAGATTGTTTGATCAGCATCCCCTACCATATAAAAATTTCCATCTTTTACATTAGTTGACATTTTCTTTATAGCTTCAATCTGTGGTACATTACTGTCTTGAGCTTCGTCTATGATCAAAGCATCTATTTCTGGTGTCTTTGCTTCTGTTATAAAATCTTGAATCATATCTACAAAGTCATGAATACGTTCTCTATCTTTATAATCATCATAAACTTCTTTAAGTTCTGTTATGATTTTAAAATCATAAGGCCAATAACTATTTCTGTTTGTTTTAAACCAAAAGTTTTTTAAATCATTATGGTAACCATGACCATGAGCATCATTTAAAAATTTATAAAAAGGATGTTTCTTAGTTAAATCATCTGAAGGATTTATTTTAACTCTATTAAATAAAGCATTTTCAGTTGTTAAATTTAAATGATCTTGATAATCAAAAACATCTTTTCTTAAAAGTTTACCCTTACAATACTTATGGATGGTACAGATTTTATACTCTAAAGCTTTCTTTCTTACTCCTTTTTCCTTCATCAAAGGTATATCTAAAATAACATCTTTAATCTCATCTGCTGCAGTATTAGTGTGAGATAGAATAATTATATTCTCATGACCATATTTGTTAATAAGCTCAATATATTTATCCCTAATAAAAAAATTTGTTTTCCCTGTCCCTGGAGGACCTGATATAAATTTAGGCTTCATAATCTATTTGCTGTACTTCCTCTACAACTTCTCCTTCAACAAGAATATCTTCCTTGTCAATATCTGGTTTATCTATCTTCCAATATACAAAAGATTTATTGTTTGGATCTTTACCGTGTATCTTCTTACCTTCTAAAATCATTTGAATTTTCATAACAAGATCTACTCGTTTCATATTTATCTTTTGACTTTCTAAATAATCTTCAAACATATCTAGATTAAATTGTATTGAGCTTCTACCCAAATCAAAATAGGGAAGTTTATGATTGTATAATTCTTTCTTATCTGTGTAAGCTTTTTCTTTTCTAATATAAGACTTGAAATATTTTTTAAATCTTAAGTTCTCATTTGCTTCTTCAACATAATTTTCAGATCTACTTCTTGCTTCATATTTTGCTCGCATTATCTTTTCAAATTCAACGGGTTTCATTTTAGGAACCCATACAGAAGCTTGACTAATAACTTCATCGTAAAACAAATGTTGTTTCATAAGTGTTGGACCCGATACTATGATTTGAACTTGCTTTGGTTTATCATTAACAACCGCATTTACTTTTACAAGATATCTATTCTGTCCATATTCTATGATGTCTCCTATTGCAGCTTGACCTTCAACTGCTTCGTTCGTAATACCTACCCAACTGAATAAAGTTTGAATAGCCGATACACTACAATTATCTCCAACAGATTGTGCAATCGTTGGCATTCCTAATTTTCTCTGTGCTTTAGCGTGTGATGTACCTTTGTTATTTCTTTTATCTGGGTCGTGATCTTTTGCTATTACAGCAATACGATAAATAAAATCATCGATGTCTTCAGGTTTCCATTTTGTATGGTTTAGTAAAACTCCTGCTATTGCTGTACAGAAATTATCTCTATCTCCTTTATCAGGATAAATGATACATAGTGCTGTAGATAAAGCTAACTTACCTACATCCATTTGTAAGTCACCAGTATATTCATGGATACCTTCAAAATGTTCCCATTCAATTGGTTCGTTTGTTGTATGGTATTTTGTTTCCGGTACTAAAGTATATTGTTGAATGTCATGTCTTATCTCGCAAAGCGTAGCCCCGTGAGCATATTTTTCATAAATTTTTTGTAAATCTTTTGGTAATATAAATTTTTTAGGTTTAGCTGTGCCAGCCCATAAATAATGATTTGTTGGACTGTTCTTTCTTCCAAATATAGCGCCACATTTCTTAATATAATAATCTGTAAAATATTTTACAAAGTCATTATCAATATCTAAATCAATGTATTTGTCTAAACGTAAACCCATTTGTTTGTTTACGTGTTCTGATCTCCATTCTTCTTTCGTAATTTTAAAATTGATGTCTGACCATTTTTTAACCACGGATCGTTTGTTCTCACATGGTATAATAATATGATCAGTATCTAACCAATCTTCATACGTCTTTGGCGCGTTGTCATTCACTTTGTTCATATAAATAAAGCGAGGCGGATCCAGTCTCCCATCACCGCCTCAGTTATTCCCGCAGGAAACTATAAATTTATTTTCCTAGCTTTAGGTGATTCTTCAGTTTCTGGTTTAGCTTGAACTTCGCCTTTGCTTACGCTAGCTGCAAAATTTTTCGCTATCTCATAAACTCCTTTATCTTGAACTGGTCCAACTGTGGACACATCCCAACCAAACCAAGTTCCTTTGTCGTTAGACATCTGAACTGTTTTTAGTTTATAAATGTGGCTATATGTTGGCGGTGTGAATAAACCGTTCTTACCTTGCATTTTCAAACCCATCATCATTGAGTTCCATTTTCTACTCACTTTTAATTGAGTAGCTTTCATAGAAATCAAAGCTGTTGTTGGGCTTTTACTTAGCAAAATAACAAAGTGATTCGCAGTGTTCTCGATATAATTACCATTTGATAATCTATCTTTGTAAGACTTATCTCTTGTAGTCTTACTCATAATATCACTACTAGCTTCATGTATTGCTACAGGAGCTCCTTTGCTCTCACCTCTGTCTTGCCATTCTACAAGTTGTCTTTTGTAGTATACTGGCAAAACATCTATCCCCTTATCACCATCAAAAATTTCATTTGTGACAGTGTTGAGAATCATGCCTGGTTCTGCACCTTCGACATGCTTCCCATCCCTTTTGTTTACTTCAGGAGATAGTTGTCCTAAGACTTTCAAAAATGGTAATGCAAGATCTTCTTGCGCCATGTTTTGAGAGCCAGCATTTGCATCTGCTTCAAATAAGTTTGTAGCTAATGCACCTGCATTTTCTTTTTTTTGTACTTGACTCATGGTTATTGTTTCCTTTTTATTGTTGTCTTATTCTCAGTGAATACACCGAAAATTTCCGTTGGCATTTCTTTACCTGCCTCGATACGTTCACGGACTAACGCTTTCAAAGTCATGGGTTCAACCTTCAACTTTTGTGTCGGTTGGAACCCTTGACCTTTCGCAAGTTCGGCATAATCAGCCGCCTTGTTATCTTCGTTGCGACCAAAGGATACGGATATCTCGTTTTTGATTATATCCCCTAGTCCATTTTTACGAAGCCAGTTAAACGCCGCTTCCTTATTAGCCACACTGATGTGTGCTCTATACGACGTTGAGACTTTGATGGATGACCCATCTTGAAGTCTTAATTCTGATAAACCCATTTCAGAAAGCATTGTAGGGATTACTTCACCTGACAATCTTTCTAATTCTTTTTTCTTTTCTTTTAGTTTATTTTCAGTTTCTTTTATATCAGCATCTAAAGATTCTAGTGTTTGAACCTGATCTGCTAAAGACTGAATGTTATCTGTTTTATTTAACAGATCTTCTTTATCTTTTTCAAAGTTGATTTGACTCATGTATTTCTCCTTTATTATAAATGTCTATCTCAATTGGATAGTATCTTCTTTCTTGTTTGTCCCATTTTAATAAATTAAATTTACCATTTGTCAAGTCTGAAACTATACAGCAGGCAACACCTATTAAAGCAGGATCGCCAGTTAGTAATAAATAATCATCTTGTCGGAAGTCTTTCAATAATCTTTTTAACTTTAAGATTAATGGTCCAGGTGAAAAAATCATTTGTGCTCTTTCGTCTAGTAGAAATTTTATTCTACCATAACCCGTTGCACCCATAATATTTATTTTTGGACGACCATCTCTAGTGCCTGCAATCTCTTGCAACACATGTACGATAGGCTCCCTATCTTTTTTTATTTCTGAGTAATTTATACTTTCTGGCATTGACAAACATATAAGCTTTATTATATAGTATGTCAATAGAAAGAAGATATAATAATTATGAACTACAAGTTTAAAACTAAACCGTATGCGCATCAGTTAACTGCGTTAGAAAAATCGTGGAATAAAGAAAGCTATGCTTACTTTATGGAAATGGGTACAGGTAAAACTAAAGTGCTTATTGATAACATGGCTATGTTATATGATAAAGGCGCTATAAATGGTGCTTTAATTGTTGCACCTAAAGGAGTTATTGGTACTTGGTACAATCAAGAAATACCTACTCACTTACCTGATCATATAAAGAATGTGTCAGTATTGTGGCAATCTAATATAAATAAAACTCAACAAGAAAAACTTAATACTTTATTTGAAACAGGAGAAGATCTTCATATTTTAATTATGAATGTTGAGGCTTTCAGCACAGATAAAGGTAAAACATTTGCAGCTAAATTTTTAAGAACACATAAAACTTTAACAGCCATTGATGAAAGTACAGTTATTAAAAATCCTAAAGCTAAAAGAACTAAAAATATATTAGCCCTAGCTGATCTTTGTAAATACAGAAGAATCATGACAGGATCTCCGGTAACAAAGAATCCACTAGATTTATATTCACAGTGTAATTTCTTAGATCCTTTCCTATTAAACTTTCATTCTTATTTTGCTTTTAGAAATAGATATGCAGAAATGAAGACATTACATATGCATGGTAGACAAATACAAATCGTTAATGGTTTTAAAAATTTATCTGAACTATCTGATAAACTAAAAGGTTTTTCTTACCGTGTATTAAAAGAAGATTGTTTGGATTTACCCCCTAAAATATGGACTAAACGACATATAACTTTAACACCTGAACAAGCTAAAGTTTATAAACAAATGAAAGAGCAAGCCTTGGCTGTTTTAAAAGGTAAACAAGTTACATCTGTATCTGCACTTACTCAGTTAATGAGATTACATCAGATTACTTGCGGTCACTTTGCTGCCGATGATGGTTCTGTTCAACAAATTAAAAACAACAGACTATCTGAACTTATGGATGTATTAGAAGAGACAGAAGGTAAAGCTATTATATGGGCTCACTATCAACATGATATTAAAAACATTGTAAAAGAAATAGAGAAGGTTCATGGTCCGGGTTCCGTGGTGACTTATTATGGGCTCACGCCTCAAGATGAAAGACAAGATAATATTAAACAGTTTCAATCGAATGATGAAGTACGATTCTTAATCGGTACACCAGCAACAGGTGGTTATGGTATTACACTTACTCAAGCCAACACCGTAATCTATTATTCAAATGGTTATGATTTAGAGAAAAGATTACAATCAGAAGATAGAGCACACAGAATAGGACAAAAGAAATCAGTAACGTATGTTGATATTATGGCAGAAGATACTGTTGATGAGAAGATTGTAAAAGCTTTACGTAAGAAAATTAATATTGCGTCTGAAGTTATGGGTGAAGAATTAAAAGATTGGATCTAAGTTAATAACTTATCAAAAAAGAATAAGGCCACAGTCCCCACCGCAACCAATAATACCCAGTAGATTTTGTCTACCTTGCCACCCAATTTTTCTAAATCGTCATGCATGTGTTTTAAATGATTATTTTTAATCTGGGAAATGTCTTTTTTTAATCCAGTCACGTGACCGTATAAGGAAAGAATGTGTTCTCTAGTATTTTTGGGTTGTATAGCCATGTTATATATTTTTCTTTTGAGCGATTAGATTACCTAGTTCATCTCTTGGAAATAAACTAGCATAAGTACTACCTTGTGTCGACTGTGTTTGTTGAGACACAGGACTAATAGGCGCGGGCATTGGTGTTCTTAATGGTGGAGCTTGAACTTGAGGTTCTAATTGTGTTGTTTCTTCTTGTTGAGTTGTTTTTATATTAGAGAAATCTAATTGATCTTCCAATAAATCTAAATTTCTGTTTTCATTTATTATTTTTGTAATAGTTGGTAAAGTTGTTAAGTATGGATTAGGTAAGTTTATACCTTCTTTTTGATTTAAATCTCTTGTTATCTCAGCCATCCTTGTTGCAAAAAACTTACTTGGTCTGCTAGGAGTATAAACTCCTCTCATTAGACCATCAAAAACATCCTTACTAATTCCCCTTCTTCTTACTTTTTGTCTAATTTTATATTCTGGAACACCTAGTTCTCTAGCCGCTAATATGTTTTGATTCATTTCTTTAACTTCAGCAAGTTTTCTAGTTTCAGAATAAGCATAAGTATCTAAAAGTTTTTCTGGAGAAACTCTTCCTCCTCTTAACAAACTAGCATTAAATAAATTATTAGCATTTTTTAATTGTCTACCAAATCTTGTAGTCATAAATACTAAACCTTTTTCAGGTTTACTTTGAATAGGTCTAAAACCAAATATACCTTTTAATTCATCATTAAGTTCAAAAGATTCTCCGTATTTTGGATCTGTTTTACCTAAAGCTGTTCTACCTATTCTTTTCAATTGTTCATAAGAGCCTGGTTCAAAAGATTCAGCTACGTGAAAAATACCTTTCTGTATTTTAACAAAAGGGTCATCCGCTTCTTGCCATACTCTTCTTCCGTTTTTACCTATACCTCTTCTAATAGTTGAATCAATTAAGGCTTCAGTAAAGATTGACTCAGATGCAAATGGTTCTAACAGTTCTACTGTTCCTTCTGCCATACCTTCTCCTAAAGCTTGAGCTAAAGAATCTTTTGTCTGTGCACTATCTCCTATTTTGTTTAACACAGCTCTAAAAGGTCTTAGCAAAGGATCATAAGCATTAGTATAACTAAAATCTATATATTTAATATAACCATTTTCATCTCTGTCTACCGGAAGTAACGTTGAGTTTTTAGACCATTCAGGAACAAACTTTCTCAATGCATTCAGCTCCTCATTACTTACATTATTTTTTGCTTTATAAAGTTCTGTTAAACCTTTAGGTAGTGCTAGTATTGTAGACCCAAAACCAAACAATCTTTGCAGACCAATATTTCTTATGTCTGGAATACCACTCGTTATTTCATTTATAGCTTGTGCCATAATATTGTTTCCCGTTCTCATAATTTCTAAAGGAAATGCAATAAAATTTCCAAAAGGTGTCTGTCTTAAAGCTTTACCTGTTCTTCCTATGTAGTTATAATTAGGAACTAGATCTCTAACTAAACTGCCTCCAATCTCATCTAAAAAACCTTCAAAAGATTCAGCGACCACATCTTGTTTTTTAACTAGTCCTCTAAAATATTTAGCTGTGTCATCTAAAATTTTTGGTTCCATTCCTAATTCTCTTGCAAGATTATCAAATCCAGGATTAGTTGCACCTGTAGGTAAAAGTCTATCTGGTGCAGTAAGGACTTTCATATAGTTTTTTTTATTTACGCCTAAATTTTCAACAACATTACCATATCTATTTCGTTCTACTCCCCATGTTAAACTTTTCCAATAATCATCTTCTTTTAAATATAACTCTTGTAATTTTCCATAAACACCTCTTAACTGATTGGTTGTTTTACTAGCTAAATTATCTAGGTTTTGATAAACTTTTTTATCCATAGCACCAGGATCTGTAAAAATATCTCTAACTAAAGCATCCATGTCTCGACCAACAACTGAACTTCCTAATACATCTACTCTTTGCATTCTTTTTCTAAGAAGTTGATAAGGAGCTGAGGCTTCTTTTCCAAACGTTCCTTTAAAACTAGTACCGTATGCTTGACTAAACATACCTTTTCCTCCAAACATTTGAGGAGCAAGAGCGGAGATGTTACCATATCCTGGAGCAAAAATTCCGTTTGCTCCAGCAAAAGCCCCTGCACTTATAAAGTTACGAACGTGCGTGATTGGTGATAATATAGTTTTTGCAACTTGTGAAACAGCTTTAGGTAAAAGAATCATCATCTTATAAGCAGTTCCAACATCTGATCTATTTAATATATTTGAAGTCACATCAAATACTTGATCATAAATAGGAGCTCTTAGATATTTTCCATCTAATGACGATAGGCCTTTGAATTCTCCACCAGCCTCTATTTTTGGAGAAGTATACTGTTTAAATCTTTTACTATCATTTAGTGCACTAGATCCAAATTGATCGACAATTTCTTTTTCAGTATAAACAAATTTACTTACTCCGCTTTTTGACCCAATAGTATTTATCTCATCTAAATATTTAATAGTTGAGTTTAAATTAGCTTGTTTCATTATTGTAGCATAAAAAGTATAAGAAGGATCTTTAATAACTCCTGCTATTTCTCTTTGCCATGGCTCTAAAATTTTTTCTTTTAAAGCTGAAGTCTGAACTCTAATTCCTTCTATTTCTTTTTGAACTGTATTGTCGGGTGTTTTCTGTTTAATTTTAGGTCCTGTTGCATCAATATCTTTTTTTGAAGGATTGTCCATTACAGTTTTAGGACCATTTTTAAATTCGCTAGAAGCAACGTCCACTTCATCAATTGATCTTGTTTTTAAAAATGCATCTACTTCGATTTCTGCTCTTATTCTTGCTTTATCAATAACTTCTTGAGGGACTTTATCTGTAGGCTTTAAATTATTTTTTTTTCTATAAATATTTTCTTGTTGTTCTACAAATAATTTTACTGCATTATTATGTTGTTCTGCAGTAATTTTATATTTTTTAAGAGGCATTACTCTATTAAATGCTTTATACTCAGTAGTAAAATATCCTCCAATATTTTGACGAACTGTTTTTGAAACTTCTTCTGGTAAACCTAATCCAAGAGTAGTTAATGACATATTATCAATATCTCTTCTAACTCTAAAAATAGAATTAATTAAAGGTTGTGCAGCACCTTCTTGACCAGCCGCTTCATCCACCATTTTTTTAATTTCTTTTAATTGATTATTTAATTTATAATCACTTTTAACAAATTTTGTTTTAGAAAGAATTGGTTTAGGATTTTCTATTGTACCTAATATTTTTTTCTTAACTTCTGGCTTTAACAATTGATCTGTAACATCAGAAGGCTCAATTGTTTTTTGAACTAATTCTAAAAACTTTTCTTGTTTAGCTTGAGGAGTTAAATTTTCTCCTACTAAAAATTTATCTTCAATAATTTTATATGTTTCTTTTAAATCTTGATTAAATCTTTTAGAAACTTTTGTTGAAACTTCATCTGCTATAAGTGTTTCTGCTGCTGCAGTTCTTTTAGATTGAAAAGTATCCAAAGTTCCTGTTGTTTGTTTTCTTAATCCTAACCAGTATTTTTCTAAAACACCTTTTAAGCCGTCTTGATATTGCTGTAATCCCGTTTCAACAAATTCAATATCATTTTTTGGAATGCTACCATCTTTGATTTTACTTTCACTTAAAACTTCTCCAGTGCTTTTTCTGATATACTGACCAGTTGGTTTTTGCAATTTAGATACTCCTTTACCCAATCCAGCAATAGCTGCATTAAAGAGTGCTCCTTCAGTAGCAAATTTAATTCTGTTTAATAATTTTCTTCCTGCCTCTTCTCTTCCTGCTTTATCTGTACTCTTATCCATCATTGTTATAGCATAAGGCTCTAAAGAAGTTCCTCTAGCCATGTCTGCAAATGTTCCTATATCTTCATCGGCTACAAACCCTTCTCCTATACCTCCCCCTATAATAGCCCCTGTTTTAGGGCCTATTATTTTTGCTCCATACTTAGATAAACTAAAATATTTGTTTGCTTGTTTTGCTTGAAGTGCTCTTTGTGCTAATTTTTTTCCTATAGATGTCCCTGCTTTTATTCCAAGAGCTGCTCCCCCTATTGCAACAGGAGCGATTTGAGTTATTGCTTGAACAACTTTACCAACAGTTCTAGCTTCTGCTTCATCATCAAAGGGATTTACCTCATCAAACCATTCTTCAACTTCTTTTGCTTTATCTGTATCTCCAATTAAATCGTATAATTCAGCACCTAAAGATACAAATCCTTTTGGTATATTCCATACACCTGTAGCTACTCCAGCTAAAGCAGATTCAAAAAAACCTACGTTTTCTTCTTTAGGTTTAGAGCCATAAATTTCATCAATACTTTGTGGCATTTAACCTCCTTTAAGTTTCTAATGCTTCGGCTTCTTGAACACTTAAAAATTCTTTCTTATCTGCGTTATAAACTTTTAAGTCTCCACTATCATTAAAGTAATAATGCATGCCTTTTTTAGGAAGATCTTTTCTTTCAGGTTGTTTTTGATTAAATTTACCAGCCAAAGGAGAATTTGTTATTCTTAGTGAGTCTAAAGAGTTAGCAGCTTTATAGCTTGCATCTGCTGATAAACCATAATTAGTAATTAAATTTTCGGCAACAGTTTCAATTCTTTTAGCTGATATTCCTAATTCAGTAGCTGTTGGGCCATCCATTCTTTTCATGGCTGCTTGTAAAGCAAGAAGTTTGGGAGCTATTTCTTCTTCTCTTTGTTTTTCTCTTAAAGTTTGTAAATTAGTTATTGCAGGGGCTGCTGCTTTTCCAACAACTTGTGCTATATCACCTCCAGGCTGCGCGAGTATCCCTAGTCCTACTTTTGCTAATTCTAAAAATTTTGATCTTTTAATTTCATCAGTATCAGGTTTTAATTGCTCTTGGATTACTGGTAAATATTCTTGAAAGTATTTTTCAAATTGGCTAGAAGCAGCTTCTGGTTTTGTAAGTTTTTTTAATTTTTCTAATTGATTAGCGGTTTCATTATTATTTGTTGCCGTTGGTGGAAGTTTATAATCAAGGTCTAACCCTGCTGCTTTTGCTGTTTCTATTTGTTCTTGTTGTTTCGTAGCATAATCAGTTCCTCCCATTAACTTATCTCCTGTTTTAAACATCTCGTAAGCTTTTTCAGGTTGTGTCTTTATAAGCTCTAAAATACCTTCTCCTTTAAGTGAGGGAGGAGGTGATATTTGTAATCCTTCTAAAACATCTGTTTCTGGAACTCCCCCTAATTGAATATTTTTAATAAATTCTTCATATTGTTTTCTAATGTAGGGCTCTGTAATTTGTGTTTGTTTTTGTAATTTTTTTCCTGCAATAATTTCTTCAAGCCCTGGTCCAGTTCCGTTAGCATATCCAGGTCTTGATTCCGTTAAACCAGACATAATACCTTCGTTAGGTGTTCCACCTTTTCTAAACATTGGTCTTTTTAAAGTTCTATTCATTATTTTCTTAAACCTCCATACAAGCCAGCGATTGTTGAACCAATACCTAATGCTGTTTGTAATGGAGAAGCGCTAGGTGTAGATGAAAATTGATATTGAGCTGGATATCCGCCCATTAAGCCCGTGATCCCTGATCCATAAAATCCTAGTCTTTCGTATGGTTCCATGGCTTGTGCTCTAGCAGCTTGTGTTTGTGCTTCTAGTTGTGCTTGTTCTTGCGCCTGTTGAATTGAACCTACTTGACCTAAAGTTCCGATTTGCTCTCTTTGCAATCCAGGAACAAGAGTTGCTAAACCTAATTGTTGCTGTTGTGCTCTAGCTGCAGCTTGCTGTGCTTGTTGAAAACCTTGTTGTTGTAAACCTGCTTGTAATAAAGCTCTTTCTCTTGCAGCGCCTGTGCCAAACTCTGCTAGTTGAACACCTTCTCTACCTCCGCCAAATGCACCAGCTGAAACAGCTTGATCTCTAATTGCTTGTTCTTGTATTTGTCTTTGTCTATCAAACTCTGATAATGTTACATCAATAACATCTTGTTGATAAGGAGACATGAAAGGTTGTTGTGCTGCTGTAACGCCTGCAGCTGTAACTTGTCCTGTTGATGGATCTACTCCACCTAATCTTTGTGCTTCAGTTATAAAAGGTTGAAATGAACCAATACCTGATTGAGCTAATTCTGCTGCTTTAGTTTGTAATACATCTTGTCCTGCAACTTGCGGAGCAAATTGAGTTACATCTATAGGTTGGGCCGTTAACGCTGTAATTTGTTTAGCGTAATCTTTGCCTAACTCTTCTATAAACGGTGCGGGTAATGTTCTTGTTTCTGTAATAGCCATTATATTTTATTTTCCAATTGTTTCATAGTGTTATACATTTTTTGAGCGCCTTTATCAACACTTCCTCCACCTGCTGCTCTAACAGCATCAGCCGTGAAAACGAACTCATTTTTAGATAGTCTAGCAGGTACATCATCAGCTTTTTCTTTTTTTCCTATAGGTACAAAACCTCCATCTCTTAGGTCCATTTCTTTACCATCAAGATCCATCAGACCTCCTTCTGCTTTACTATCTCTCATAATCTCCTTCATTAGCATTTCATAAGAATCAGGGTCCATTTTATCCTTCATAGATTGTAATCGTTCTATTTGAATTTTTAATATTTCTTCTTTTGGTTTACCTTTTGGCATAACAAAATTTTTTTCTGCTTCTGTTATCTTACGCATAGCTTCTTGAAACTCTGCTGATGTCATTTCTTTTCCTTCAGCATCAGTGTATTTAACTCCATCTCTGTACTCAGCTAAAGGTCTATCTCTTTTTTCTAGCATTTTAAAAAGTTCTTTTTCTTCTTTTGATGGAAGTTTAATTGGAGGAGTTTCTGGTTCAGGAAGATCTTTCTGCCTTTGCTCAAATAATTGTTTAGCTCTTTCAACTGTAGTTAAACCACCTTCAGCTGCACTTAATCTAAACGCTTGTGGTAATTGAAAATATAATTCATTAGGATCACTATATCCTAATGCAGCTTTTCTAATACCAGGAATATCAATACCTCTATCAGTACCATATGTTCTTGCAATTGCTTGTTCTAAAGTTTCTTCATCCTCTTCATCTGGTGTTGCCATGTAACCAAGTAAAGAAGGTATACCAATACCGGCAATCTTACCTAATGTTGTAAGATCAAATTTACCTGGTGTTTTTGTTAAACGTAATTTATTTAACAATCCTTTAGATGCAACTTCACCATAATCCATAGCTTGTTTACCAACTATATAATCTTTTAATCCTCCCAATGAACTCATCATTCCTGGTCTTGTTAAACCATAAGCGCCAGCCGCTAATAATGCAGCTTTACCTACATCGCTTTTTACTAATTTTTTAATTGGTCTTGTAATTTTTTTAACTAAACTTCCTAAACCATATTTTTGTCTAACTTCTCCTCCCTCAGCTGCAGCAAATCTTGGGTCTAACATAAATGGGCTTGGCTGAGCTTCTCTTAGAGATGCAATGTATTGTGCTAGTTCACTTGGTTGTTCCTCCATCTGAGATGCAATACCTACAGCTGGAGATACTAATGGCATAACCGGTGTTGTATCATCTTCTGTTGTCGGGGTTGGACCTTTAAATTTTGCATTTGGATCTATTAAACCTAATCTATTTAATAAACCTATACCTAACTGTGCTTTTCTAAAAGCACCATAAGGAGGAAAAGCTGTTTGTAAAGCTACATCTACTGCACCTTTACCTATTCCTTTTGCTATTTCTTTAGCTAATTTAGTTTTAGTTACGTTATTAGAATCTCCTTCAAATCCTCCACCAGGACTTGCTTCTCTACCTACATTTGTAGCGTAATCGGTTAAATCATCTTGAACACTATACCCTCCATCAGCAAATTCCACTCTGCCCCCTGAAGCCATTAATTGTTTTGCGATTTTTGATCTGTTTATGCCCATAATTTTAGTTAAATTTTAAGTGAAGCAGGAATAAAACCTGAACACTTACCTTACTTTGTTTTTCCAAATAAATCAAGGCTTGGCATGATAACTTTGACATCTCTTCTAATGTCTTGTTCTGGAACGTTTTTAGCC
>Ga0208767_1001547_pt1 | contig 18192 bp, 19 predicted proteins | sample VirMetDEL_Mar_21_FD_184514 | JGI IMG/M metagenome (GOLD analysis project Ga0208767, IMG submission 184514) | Aqueous microbial communities from the Delaware River and Bay under freshwater to marine salinity gradient to study organic matter... | ecosystem: Environmental > Aquatic > Marine >... | reverse complement strand
TCAGCAACAAAAGTGCGATTCAGTTCAATTTGAGTTCATTGAGCAGTATGATCCAACATATGGGGTTCAACCTGGGGCAGGACTTACCATGTCAGGACTTAACTTTGTCGTTGGAGTTAAATCTGGCTACTCAACAATTAGTAGATTTAATACAGCGGGATAACATGAACGTAAGGATTTTAAACAAAAAGACCGAAATGGACAAAGTTAATAAATTTGTGCCATTTGAGGTAAAGGCGTCTGATTTGCCAGGTCATACTTATGCGGCAATTTACAAAGATGAGATTGTAGCGATTGCAGGACTTAGGCTTATGGAAGGTGAAATTTGTTACATAGATTCCATGGCAAGTAATCAGAACTTTGAAAGCACTGTACGGCATGAGGCTTTAGATTTATTAACTAAAACTATTTTGGATCTAGCCAAGTCTTTGGGCTTTAAAAAGATTTTTGCGCACACAAGAGAAGAGTGCATTATTAAGCGCGCAGAAAGACACAAGTTTAGCTTGGTAAAACAAAAAATCATAGCAAGGGAGTTGTAAAATGGGTTTTATCGGAAGTCTTTTTAGCGGCAGTTCTGGAATGGGATTTCAGGCAGACAGGCCTGCCAGCGTAGAGCAAGCACAACAGCTCTACAATCAACAACAACAGGCCTTAAGAAACCAACAAGCATTTACTCAAGCGCTTCAGGCTCAAACACCACAAGCTATTCAACAACAAATGATGCTCGGTAGAGAATTAGCTGGAGCAGTTCAAGGACAAGGGCCAAGCGTTGCACAAGCGCAACTTGCAGAAACAACAGGTCAGAATGTTGCAAGACAACAGGCGATGCTTGCTGGACAAAGAGGAGCGAGTGCCAACGTAGGATTATTAGCAAGAAATATTGCGCAAACAGGAGCGCAAGCACAACAACAAGCAGCAGGACAAGCAGCAACTTTAAGAGCGCAAGAACAATTAGCAGCAAGACAGCAATTAGCTGCACTTTCAGGACAACAGCTAGGACAAGTTGGAGCAGCTCAAGCAACTGGATTACAAGGAACCGCACAAGCCCAACAAAACGTTTTGGATGCGATTGCTAGAAGAAACGAAGCTCAAGCAGGAATTGCAAAGCAAACAGCAGGACAACAGGGTCAATTCTTTGGCGGGGTTCTTGGCGGTCTTGCAACTCGGTTGGTTGGGTTTGCCGAGGGAGGAGAAGTTAAAAAAGACGACAAAGAAAAAGAAGAAAAGACATCCTATTGGCAAAATTTTGGAAAAAAACTTGGCGAATCCATGAGCGGCCAACAACAAATGGGAATGGCGTCTGCGGGACAAGGTATTGGTCAAGCAATGGGAAAAGGCCTTAGATCACTTTTTACCCCAGGAACACAAGGCCAAACTCAAGGGGGATATGCTGGAGCAAATTTAGGTGTACCAACTCAAATGCCAGCCTCTGTAAATCCTGTAGCCACTCCGCAGGCAATTGGTCAGATGCAAATACCACAATACCAGCCAGGATTTGCTGAAGGCGGTAAAGTGCCTGCAATGGTAAGCCCCGGTGAAAAATACTTACCACCGCAAGAAGTAAAAAAGGTGGCGGCCGGACAAAAAGAGCCTCATAAGGCCGGAGTAAAAATCCCAGGACAAGCAAAAGTTGCTGGAGACAGTCTTAAAAACGATACAGTACCAATGACGCTTGAAGAGGGCGGAATTGTTATTCCAAGAAGTGTGATGAACTCTAAAGACCCGGCAGAACAGGCAAGAAAATTTGTAGCTGCCGTTCTTGCAAAAAAACAATCAAAGAGGAAGTAAAATGAGAGACTTGTACAAGGGCTTTAAAAAAATACAAGAAGACGATAAAAGGGCCGTGTTACAACACGAAAAGGGCCATGAAATTGTTATTTCAAAAAACGGCATTAGTAAAAAACAGTTAAAGTCTTTGTCCAATCTTCCTTTGCATCAAGCAGAGGGCACAAAACCGATTGAAGAGCCCGTGGTTGCTCCCGAAGCTGATGCCGGAGAAGCCTTAAAAAATGTTGGCGCACAAATCACAGAAGCAGTTGCAAAAAAAGTTGTAGAAGGCGCAGAGCAAAGCATTCCAGCCGCTGGCCAAACTTCTTCTGGACCTACGGCGGAAGAGATTGCTGGGTTACAACAATTTCAACAGCAGCAACAACAGCCGATGCCACCAAGGCCGGAAACCGTTCCCGCTCCAGGGTTATCCGCGTACGGAACCCCGGAAGAAGAAATGGCCGCTGTAACCCCGTCAACTCCAAGTGGATTTGGAGCGGCTATTATGCAGCCCGGGCCTGAAGAGCCCACGACTGTGCCCGTGACCGAGGCTCCTATGCAAACACAGCCGGAGCCAGAAAGAGCTGTTACAGCAGCGCCCACTTATCAACCAAAGGCTCCAGAAGCAAAAGTAAAAACTTTAGAGGCGGCAGCAACTCAAGCAAGCGCTGATATAGAAACTCCAGACGAAGAGGCTGATTATGCAGTGCTGGTTGATCCAAATACAACTTACACACAGAAGGCAGCGGCTTTAGTAAAAAGGTCAAACGAAGCCTACCAAAAAATGTTGAAATCTGAGCAGGATTTCAGATCTGCCATGGAAAACAAACAATTTACTAGACCTGAATTGTTTCAAGACAAAGGAGTACTTGGAAAAATTTTAGGAGTTATTGGATTGGCTCTTAGTGGAGGAGGCGGAGCCTTAAGCGGACAAGGAAATTTGGCCCTAGATTATTTAAACAAACAAATTGATCGGGAAATTGAAACTCAAAAAAGAAATTACGACAAAGATTTAAACATCCATAAATTTCACATGGAGCAACTTAAAGACGTTGCACAGGCAGATCTAGCAACCGCGACAACTTTAAAACAAGTTGCTTTGATGGAAATGGATGAAAAACTTGGGTTAACCGGAAACAACCCGTTAGCAAGACAGCGATTGATGGCCGCAAAATCCCAATTAGTGGCAAGCATGGAAACCGATAGACAAAGATTGTTGCAAATGGGTTTAGAAAGAAAAATTTTGGAAAGAAGATTGAGAGGAATGACGGGGGGAGCAGCGGCTGGAACGGCGGGGGCTCCAGGACAAATGCAGGGATTAAGCCCAGAAAACCCATCCTTATTTTTACAAAGCGTAGAAAAAAACCTACAAGGAAAGGCAGCAGACGAAATTACTCACAGAAGAAATGTGAACAAGATCATGAAAGGCCTTTTAGATAAATTTGATCAAATTGATAAGCTTGGCTATACGCCAGGATCCGTTCAGGCATATCAAGCAGAATTGGTGTCTTTAGTTCCTCTTATTGAAGGAAGTTTTAGCGCGGGAGCCGTTCAAGCAGCAATGGAAAAACTAACTCCTAAAAAATTTAATATTCCAGGAAAAAACAAAGAAATAAAAAAAGCGCTTATTGATTACGCAAAAAGCAAAAGTGCAGACACCGCATTTTCTTCCAGCATGATGAATTTAGATGATTTTGCATCCACTTCTCACAAGTGGATGGAGTCTGAAATAAAACCGGAGGCTACACAAAGACGACAAACAGCAACGGGAAAAATCGCGTTATTTGATAAAAATAACAATTTTATCGGGTACGAATAATGGAAGAAATTCCAACAATAGAAAATACGGTTCCGATAGACGCAGAGATGCCCGCTATTGCGTCTACGCCAGAAGTGGCTTTTCCTGCAGTTGAAGAACAAGCCCCGCAAAGACAAATTGCATCCGAATCATTTGGTCAAGAACCAATACCAACTATTGAAAACACGTTTCCTATTGCAGAAGAACCAATTCCTACAATAGAAAATACTATAAGTCTTGAATTGACACCGACAGAAGAGTTAATGGGGCTTGGGACAGCTTTTGCCAGAGGTCTTGTTTCAAGACCCGTTGTTTCTTTGGCTCAACAAATGTTGGGGGTGGATTTAAAGGAGGCGCAAAGAATAGAAGAAGGTCTTGGCGCAAAAGCCACTGCGGCAGAGGCTTTTGGTTTAATTGCGCCGGCTGTAGTAAGTTTAGGCGGATCTCTTGCTGCAAGAGCCGGATTGACCGGGGTTGCCGCAGCCGCAGCAAAGGTAGCCGCTACTCCCTTCACCCAAGCAGGAGTTCTTGCATTAGCCGGAAGAAAAGCAACAGAGATTGCAGCAAAAAAAGGATTAGAAAGCGCTGCGGTTAAAGTTGCCCTTGATTTAGGAGTGCAAGGAACTATTTATGCAGCCGCAGATGAAGTAGCTAAAGCAATTGAACAAAGACCAAACACGATAAATCAAGCGGCCTGGAATGTCGGTGCATCAGGATTATTGGGCGCGGTTACCGGCGGAGCTCTTGGTAAGGTTAGCTCTTTGTGGTCCGCAAAATATGGTCCCAAGCTATCTCAATTTAGAAAAGATTTTATTGGCCGAATGAGAAACATTGAAAACGGGGCCGTGCCAACAGCAACGCAAGCAGCAGATGAATTAACTAACATAGTTAGCACCGGCGATGAAATAACATCAAGACTTGCAAGCGCTAGGGGCCTTAAAAGACAAGAAATTGAATCTATTTTACCAAAAGCGCCCACGAAACAAATGATTGAAGCTTCTGATGATATTCTTCGAAAAACCGATGAAATATTGTCGTTAGCTAGAGAAAAGCCAGCCACCTATGCCGGAAGCAAAATAAAAATAGTTGAAGAAAACGCCGCAGAATTAGCGGGGGTTTTGGCAAATCCAGAAGCAACCGCTTATGAAAGATATGTAGCAATAGACTCTTTTAAACAAGCGGTTGGAAAACAAACCAGATTTGATTTGCAGCAAGAAGGAGCTTCTAAGCTAGTAAAAAGACTTTATTCAGACATACAAAAAAACTTAGAAAACACAACCGCGTGGGGAATGGCTGGAAAAAGACAGGCAGAAATTAACAAGGCCGTCAGCAATTGGAACAAAAAGTTTAAAGCAGCCAGAACAAGTTTCATGAACAAAGTTCCTGGAACAAACGAATATGTGGCCAATCCAGACAAGCTTGTCACTATTATTAATCAAGCAAAAAAAGGTAAGGGCGCAATAAAACAAAACGCCTTGTCTGAGTTCTTAGATGCAACAGATGATTTGTACAAAACAATCGAAAAATCAAATGCGAATTTAGGAATACAAGCAGACATCGATTTACCAAGCTTAACCGCTGCAAGAGCAATTACTGAAAAGTTGACGCCCGGAATGAAGTCGGCAGATTTTATTTTTGGTCACGCAGCAGACGCGGCAGCAGAAGTGATCGGAATGAGAACGGGATACAGCTTAGGGAAAGCTACTGGTTTACCATTTGGCGGAGAGCTTGGGGCTTTGTTTGGTCACTATCAAATTAAGCCAATTGTCAGGACCATTTTGCCTATCGTTTCAAAACCCATGGTTGCAATTGGCTCAAGAACGCCCTCAATTCATGCTGCCAGCAAAGCAATTACGGAAGTTGTAAATGGATCAAACGTTTCTAAGCTTGCGGCCAACGCATTGTTTAGAACAGAAAAGCCAATACCAATTGGAATGGTTGCTAGCGATGCGGCTTTAGAAAAGTTGGATAGAAGAGTTCAGCAATTGTCTCAAAATCCAGAGGAACTTTTAGAATTAAATAGTGAGTTAGATGAAATATTGCCAGAGCTTGGCGGATCACTAACGCAAACCGCAGCAAACATGGTCGGATACATTAATTCTCAAAGACCGGCCCCAAAATTTGAAAGCGTATTTCAAAAAGAAATGCCCGTTCCGTTTTTACAGCAAAATCAATACAAAAGACTTTTAAGGCTTGCTTACAATCCGTTAGAAATTTATCGAATGATAAAAGACGGAACAATTACATCAAAAGACGCCATTCATTTTCAAAATATGTATCCAGATCTTCATGCTGACGCAAAAGAACGGATTATGGATAACATTTTAGAATTAAAAAACAAAAACATAAACGTTCCTTATAAGCTTAGAAAATCATTAAGCGTATTTGTCGGATTCCCGCTTGATCCAAATCTAACCCCACAAGCAATACAGGCAGCGCAAAGCACCTATGCCCCTGAAAACTTGCCGCCTCCTCAAACTCCACAATTTGCCCCGAAATCGGGACGAAAGTCTCAAGTTCCTTCTTTGACTGAAACAGAGCAGCAAAGACGTCAAAGACAAGATTAGTTTGGCGTAAAAAACCAGTTGTATAAGTAGGCCCACAAGGCCCTAACCCACAAGGACGGTTCAAAATGTCTTCAAGAGTTCTTTTAAAGCCCCAAAAAGTCATGGACGCTGTAGTAGCTGATCAGAATAGAACAAGCCTTGTTACAAACGTAAATATGATTTCGCTGGCCTCCTACACAATCGCATGGGGCAATAGCGTTACCGGCGATTTTGATGTTGAAGTATCTAACGACTACATTGCACCCGTCGGCGTGCAACCAGAGCAAATAGATTCTGGTACCTGGGTTCCTGTTACTCTTAGCACTCCAGTCTCGGCTTCTGGAACCGCTGACACAGCTTTTATTGATGTTGCTTTAACCGGAGCAGCTTACATCAGATTAAAATTTACTGATACAAGCGGCGGCGCTGGCACTGGTACAATTACGGCAACACTTGCAGGGAAGGTTAGCTAATGCCTACTTATTCAAAATATTCTCCTGTTGGCGGCGGGGGCGGTGGAATTACATCTATTAATGGCGATACAACAGCGGCTCAATTGATTGTCGGCGGCACAGGTATCAGCGTTGCAACTGCCCTTGGCACAACGACAATTACAAATACTTCTCCTGCTCCAGCTACTGGAAATTTAACAGAAACGATTTCAAGTATTTTAACCATTACTGGCGGAACAGGTGCAGTAGTAGGAAGCGGTACCACGATTCAAGTATTGCAAGCAGGAGCTGCGCAAGACGGGTTTTTATCCTCAACCGACTGGAACACTTTTAATAATAAACAACCTGCTGGAACTTATGTCACAAGCGTTACTGGAAGTGCTCCTATTGCAAGTTCTGGGGGTACAACTCCTGCAATTTCTATTACTCAATCTGGGGTTGCAACTGACGGGTATTTATCTTCCACTGATTGGAATACTTTTAATAACAAGGCAACATATCCTGCCTTTTCTGATGACCAGGTTTTGTATTCAACAACCACTGGCGCCGAGTGGAGAATTGTAGGAACCGGATCAACCACAGCTGCATATCCTACTGATACTGTAATTTTAGGAAGGACCAAGCCTGCTGCATTAACTGGCGCAACAAATTTACTTGTTGGAACCGGCGCCGGAACCGCTCTTACTTCTGGCGCAGACAATGTGTTGATTGGAAAAAACACTGGCCTTGGTCTTACAAATCAAAATCGTTTTATCGCCATTGGTTCTGGGGCGCTTGATTCATTAACGGGCACTTCTGATCCGGGTCAAATAGCAATTGGTTATGATGCTTTAACGGCAGTCGTTAACCCAACCGCTGGAGGCTTGGGAAGTGGCGCCGGATCACATGTCGCTATCGGTTATAGGGCTGGCGTCAACATGACGGGCGGAAGGGCTTCAGTTTATATTGGAGATAGCGCTGGAGGTGGATGCACTACCGGCGGACAAAACGTCATGGTTGGTCCCTTTGCTGGAAGCGCAAACGCTAACCAATCTATTTTTATTGGGTATTGTGCCGGGCGGGGAGCAAGCGGAAATTACAACACGGTAATTGGCGGAACTTTAAATGCATTCGTGCTAGGAAGTGGAAGCAGTAACGTTGGTTTAGGTGGTTTTGTTTTTACTACAACTTTGAGTACTCCCGGCGGCGCACAGCTTACTTCTGGCAGCAACAATACGTTTTTAGGAACCGGATCAACAGCTCTTGCGTCAACTCAATCAAATTCAATCGCTCTTGGATATCAATGTGTCACTGGAGCAAATGAATTTTCTGTTGGAAGTAGCAACGCCCAAATAAACACTATGCTACTTGGACGAGGCGGAGCATCTCAAACCGTTGCAAACGCTGTAAAAATCCAAACGATGCGATCAAGCGGAACTGACACTGACATGTCAGCTGGAACGCTTACACTTGCTGGCGCACAAGGGACAGGTACAGGCCCCGGAGGCGATGTTATTATAGCCACGGCTCCTGCTGGAGCATCTGGATCAACATTAAACAATCACGTCGACAGGCTTAAAGTTACCGCGGCCGGTGAAACTCAATTTTTAGGATCTACTTCAGGATATGTAGGCGTGTCTTCACCGGCAGCTCCAACCTCATATTCTTTGGTGCTTCCTTCTGCACAAGGCGGAGCTGGAACAACTTTAGAAAACGACGGAAGTGGCAATCTTTCTTGGGTAAGCGGGGGGCTGCCCTCACAAGCCGGCAATGATGAAAAAGTACTTGCCACCAACGGAACAAACACAAGTTGGCAGTATGCAGGATTAGGAAGCGGTTCTTTTGCTTCTGGAACTGTTATTTTGGGAAGGCCAAAACCAACAAGTTTAACCGGAGCTGATAATATTATTATCGGCTCAAGTGCAGGAAACTCCCTTTCAAACCAAACCAAACATATTGCTATAGGAACAAGCGCTTTATCCACCTTTAATGTCGCTGTTGCAAATGAGCCAAACCAATGTGTTGCGATTGGATATGAAGCCTTAAAAGTAATTAACACAGCCTCTCAAAACTGGGGAATGGTGGCGATGGGATATCGCGCCGGCTATAACGCTACTTCAGGTGACGGCGCGGTTTTAATTGGTTTTTCAGCAGGAAACAATGGAACAAGTTTTGGTCGTTGTGTTTACATTGGAAGACAAGCCGGAGGTGGCGGCAGTGTTAACACCGGCGTAGGGATGGCTTCTTTGCGAGCGTGCACCGGATCGGAAAATACCGCTCTAGGGGACAGCAGTTTAAGCAACGTGTCCACGGGAACGCATAATATTGGAATAGGGGTAAATGCAGGGAATTCTCCCACTGGTGGCGTAACAATTACTACAGGCAGTAGTAATATTATTATTGGGCATCAAGCCGGTGTTTTAACGGCAAGCACAAGTTCTGCAATTGCATTAGGACGATTAAGCGTCGCCGGAGCAAATGAATTTTCAATAGGATCTGCTTCATACCAAATAAATACAATGCTTCTTGGCCGAGGGGGAGCATCTCAAACTGCAGCAAACGCTGTAAAGATCCAAACCATGCGTGCTTCTGGAACAGATACCAGCATGACCGTTGGTACTCTAACCCTTGCTGGAGCACAGGGAACGGGCACGGGGGCAGGGGGAGATGTTATCATTGCAACAGCTCCTGCAGGCGCTTCTGGATCTTCTCTTAATTCTCATGTGGATAGATTAAAAGTTACTGCAAGCGGAGAAACTCAACTTCTAGGTTCAACCTCTGGTTATGTGGGTCTTTCATCTCCCGCAGCCCCAACTTCTTATTCTTTGGTTCTTCCAAGCGCCCAAGGTGCTGCAAGTTCGGTTCTCACAAACGACGGTTCTGGAAACTTAAGCTGGAATGTTCCTGCCTCACCAACAAGAAACAAAATTATTAACGGGGCAATGGAAATCGATCAAAGAAACTCTGGCTCGTCTGTTACTTTAACCTCGGGCGGAATTTACACGGTCGATAGATTTGAAGGATTTGAAGACACTGATGGGGTTATGACCGCTCAACAAACAGCGGATGCTCCTCCTGGGTTTTTAAATAGTTTAATATGCACCACAACGACTGCAGACGCTTCGATAGGAACCGCCCAATATTGTATTGTTTCTCAAAAAATTGAAGGCAAAAATGTCATTGATTTGGCTTGGGGTTCTGCAAGCGCACAAACAGTCACTTTGTCTTTTTGGGTAAAATCAACTTTGACTGGAACTTTTAGCGGCTCGTTATTAAATAGCGCTCAAGACAGATCTTATCCATTTGAATATTCAATTAGCTCAGCAAATACCTGGGAACAAAAAACAATTACTATTTCAGGAGACACCACAGGAACTTGGTTAACAACAACTGGCATCGGCGTTCAAGTTGTTTGGAGCCTTGGTATTGGATTTGATTATTGGGGAACGGCAAACACATGGAATGCCGCTGGAGCATTTGGAACTGTTTCAACCGCCGTTATCGGAACATTAAACGCAACATGGCAACTTACCGGCGTGCAATTAGAAGTCGGCTCAGCCGCAACTTCATTTGATTGGACAAATTATCAACAAGAATTGGCCATGTGTCAGAGATATTATTATCGATTTACTCCAACTGCCGCCACACAAAGATATGGAAACGGATTCTTTCAAAGCACAACATCATTTAGATCATTAATTAATTTTCCTGTTCCAATGAGAATTGCGCCAACGGCGTTAGAACAGTCTGGAACTGCCGGGGATTATAGCGTTGTCGGGGGAAGCACTTTTGTATGTACTTCTGTTCCAACGTTTTCTGTTGCGTCTTTGTATAATTGCGACGTTTCTTTTACTGGTAGTGGATTTAGTGCCGGTGAGGGCGGATTATCTAGGGCAGTAAACACATCGGCGTATCTTGGTTGGAGTGCTGAGTTATGAAAAAGTACAAATACACAGACGAAGAAAGAAAAGTTGTTCTACAAATAGACGAAGACGGAAAAGGCAGGGTTTCTTTTCTTGTTGATGGAAATGGTTCTTACCAAAAAGAATTAAAAAAGTGGTTAGAAAAAGGAAATCAAATTGAGGCAGAAGATGTAATACCAAAACCGCCACCTAAAACGCCTAAAGAAAGATTAGAAAAACTTGGAATAACCGTAAAAGAATTAAAGAAACTTTTAAAAGACGAGCCGGAGGAATAAATGAGATTTGCACCAATTAAGATTGTAGAAGCTGGGGACATGGCTTCTTCTATTACTTCTGAAACCGTTCCTTTAGATCAAGTCTTTGGTCTTTCGGTGCAAGCGGTTTACACCACCGTGGGAACTCTGGCAGGCGTTCTTTCTTTACAGGGGTCAAACACCCACGAAGAAGATAATGAAAAAAACGTTCTTAATGCTGGAACCTGGACAACGATTAGCTCTGTCACTTTATCTGGCGGCGGCGATACTTTATGGAACGTAGAAAATTCAAATTATCTTTGGCTTAGAGTTGTTTACACGCCCGCAGGCGGAGATTCTGGAACTTTAAATGTTGTTTGCGTAACTAAGGGAGTTTAACAAATGCCTTTTATAAATATTCCTTCCTCTAGTTCTGCAAGCTGGAAAGACGCTGTAGCTGATCCGGCAAGCTTACCCGCTAGCGGAAATGAAGTAGGTGACGCACGAGTAACAGAATCTACAAGCGAGATTTATGTTTGGGACGGAAGCGCGTGGCAAAGTACCGGAGGAGGAGCTTCTGCAATTACCGCCCTTACAAATGATGTAACTGCTACAGGACCCGGTAGCGCTGCTGCTACTGTTGCATTTGTCGGAGGAGAAACAGCTGCTGATGTAGCAACAAGCGTGCAAGACACACAAGCCGCAACTGATTTATCAACCGTCTCAACAATCGTAAAAAGAGATGCTTCAGGAGAAACTTCTTTAGACGGTCTTAATTTAGATGGGTCTGTAAGCGGTGCAATTAATATTAAAGCTGCTGATACAACCACAAATTACACAATTAAAATGCCCAATGCTCAAGGGGGCGCAACAACTTATTTAGAAAACGATGGCAGCGGCAATTTGTCTTGGGGAACCGTATCTGCCGGAATGACAAATCCCATGACTACTCAAGGGGATTTAATTACTGGCGGAGCCGCTGGGGCTCCCCAAAGACTGGGATTAGGAACAGAAGAATATGTTTTAGCCGCCGGAGCTACCGATCCTTACTGGACAATCGAAGGTGTTAAAACTGGTTATCCTACTGATACTGTTATCGTTGGAAGAACTAAGCCCGTTGGTTTAACGGGAGTATCAAACACGATTATAGGGGCAGGCGCTGGAAACGCGATTGGTTCTGGAATTGTAAATACTTTTGTTGGAAGAGGAGCTGGAAGCTCCACCACACAGACAAGAAACACTGCTGTTGGTTATAATGCAATGACGTCTAACGTAGATTCTTCTACTTGTGTTGGTTTTCAGGCTAACACAACTGGGAGTAACGCCGTGGCTATAGGTTCGCACCAAACTTCGGCTGCCGGCAACGGAATAGCCATAGGAAGGGATGCGATAGCTGGGTCGTCTTGCGTCACATTAGGAAGAAGTTCTTCTTCTCAGGGTTTATCAAACGTATTTACCTTGGGATCTGTTACTGCTCAAATAAACACTCTTTATTTAGGTCGGGGCGGAGCGTCTCAAACTGTAGCTAACGCCGTAAAAATCCAAACCATGCGGTCAAGCGGAACTGACACAGATATGTCAGTAGGCACATTAACTATCGCAGGAGCGCAAGGAACTGGAACCGGTGCTGGCGGTGACGTTATCATCGCAACTGCACCTCCTGATGTTGCGTCAGGATCAACATTAAACGCGCATTCTGAAGTAATGAGAATTACTGACGACGGCAATGTTGGTATTCAAACTTCTACTCCTAATGATCCATTAACTGTTCAAGGTGCTATTAACTACACTGACGGAAGCTCTGATTATAAAATTAGCCCTGCACACCATGATGAAGGAACCGAAACCGGAAACTTTACAATTAATTGGTCAAACGCCCCCGTACACACTGTAACTTTAAACGGAACAACAAACGCAGTTGTTACAATGAATAACCCGCTACAGGGTGGCGCTTATGTATTAAGAATTATTCAAGGCGCAACTCCTGGCACAATTGATTTTACTGCTGGAAGTTTTGCTAATGCTGTTTGGCCTGGCGGTACCGCGCCCACTTTGTCTGGTTCAACTGGAGATGTAGACATTATTAATTTACTCTACATTGATGATGGCGGGGGAACGGTTACATACTACGGAACCTTTGCAACAGATTTTAGCTAATGAATCTTTTAAGACTAATTACATTTAGGCAACAAGCCGGCCCTGGTTTTGATCCAGATGCGCAAGCTTTTATTACCGCTGCTGGAATTACAGATTCAACACAGCAATCTGCAATCAATACATTGGTTGTTGATTTAAAGGGTTACGGCATTTGGACAAAGATGAAAGCCGTCTATCCTTTTGTCGGCGGAACAGCCACGACACACAAATATAATTTAAAGGACCCCAGAGATTTAGATGCGGCATTTAGATTGAGTTTTATTAATACCTGGACTCACTCATCGACCGGAGCAATTCCAACTGGCGGAACCGCATATGCAGACACGTTTTTGTTAAATGGAAATCATTTAGGACAAGACAGCGCGCACGCTAGTTATTACGTCAGAAATCACGTTAGCGGGCAATATACAGAATTGGGTATTGATAATTCAAATACAGGCGGAAAATTAAATATAGCATACAACTGGAACGGGACTAGTTATCCAGCTTGCCAAGCAAATCAAAATGCCATAGGTGGAGCTTCTGCCATTCCTTCTTATTGGATTATTTCACGAACAGGATCTGCAAACTATGGATGGTTTAGAAACACAACGAAAACCACGGTAACACAAGCATCAAGCGCACCAAATACGACTACTACAATTAAATTGGGGGGGTATGGCCTTAATTATAGTGGCGGCGGCAGAGAATGCGCTTTTGCAACTATTGGTGACGGCTTATCAGACGCCGAAGTAAGTAACTTATACACTGCTGTACAAGCATACCAAACTACTTTAGGCAGACAGGTATGAACAACAACTCTCTCAATGATTTTCACTTAGAAAAACTCTATGAGAGATTAAATCGTATTGAGGAAAAAATAGATAAGCTTCAAGAGTTTAAAGTAACAAGTCTTGCAACGGTAAGAACGGCCTCCCTTGTAGTCTCAAGTTTTTGCGGTTTTGTGACGATGATTGTGACTTCAATCGTAAACTATTTAATCAACAAACAATAAGGAGATTTATGTCACCCAACCTAGAAAAGCTTATTAAAGATTTAATTGATATCGGACTTGCTGCAAGAGACTTAGCAAACGGCAAATTCTTATCAGCAATTAGAAGGGGCGTTGCTTTAGCTGGAGAGCTAGACGGAAAAAGAAACTGGAAAGCTTGCGGTGAAGAATTTTTGGCTCTCTCACATAAAGACAAAGAGCCTATTATGAAGTTTGTAAAAGAAAAGCTAGCAGCATTAGAAGACAAAAAACTAGAAGACAAAGTTGCAAAAGGATTTGAATTAGCCGTTGAGTTGTCTGATCAGGTTGAAGATAGCGTAGGTGTTGGTAAAAAAATCGCAGACTTTATTAAGGAGGCCTAATGCCCACCTGGTTAATTCCCATTTTAAAATTACTAGGTCCTATTGCCCTACGTCTTGCTTTAAAGTTTTTAGAAAGCAAGTACCCTGGCATTAAAGACCTATTAGACCAAATCATTAATTACGTTGGGGATGACAACAAAGAGCACAGTGTTGAAAGTGTGAGAGAAGCGCTAACACCTTGTATTGGTTGTGTCACTGAAACAAAAAAAGTATAATACTTCAGTGCTGACACTGGTTGAAAAACAACAGCAGTTCAGTTTATTTCTCTCTCGTTTCATTGCAGACCTAAGAAAAAGGAACTACTACGTCACGCTCGGGGAGGCTTACCGCCCCGAGCAGATGGCGGAAATTTACGCTTCTACCGGTAAAGGCATCTTAAACTCCAATCACAGAATCCGCCTTGCGATTGATTTAAACATTTTTTACGAGGGCGGCCTTCTTACCACAAAAGAAGACTTAGAAATCCCTGGAAGATTGTGGAAAAGCTATTCAACTGATTTAATTACTTGTTGCTGGGGCGGCGACTTTAAACGCGTTGACGCCTTTCATTTTAGCTTTCTCCACAATGGAATCAAATAAACCAAAATACAAAGCTTACCTGATTTTAGGTAGAAAGGTTTGGCAGGTAAAACACATCGTTGGAGACATCCCCGAATACCAAGAGTTTGGAAACAAGAAACTAAAACTCAAAATGGTTCTTTGGAACTGCAATAACAAAGCAAACTTAGACAAATATAAGTTTGTAGAAATTCAAGCTTTAATCTATCGGTGACAGTTTATGGCTGGGTCGGACCGGCTCGAACGGTCATAAACCGAGTTAACAGCTCGGGGCTTTACCAATTAAGCTACAACCCAGTGACAATTATTGCGTCTAGATTTTAATTATCGAGTTTTGTATAATAGTTCAAGCCGGAAGCGAGGTCGGCAGACATGAAACTTACCAACAAATTAAACTTACCAGAACCGTTTGTAAGAGCGGTATCAGAAAAAACATACGACAATCAAGGCAGCTGGAGAACGGTGACAGAGCTTATCGGCCCTCCTAAAATTGCTGCATTAAAACGAAAACATGAAGAAGAAATTGAGGTAGACGCAAGTGAACTTGTTTACACTTTTCAGGGCGAAACCGCTCATGCGACGATTGAGCGCGCTGCCAAAACGATGTGCAAAGAAGGTTGGCAAGCTGAAGAGAGATTGTTTAAGAAGGTACAGGGAAAGAAGATATCGGGTGCTTACGATTTATTCAATCCGAAAACCGGAGAATTAATTGATGTTAAAAACTCGACGGCCTGGAAAGCTAAGCGTGGAGAAGCTCCTGCCGAGTGGGTGCAACAGTGTAACTTACTGGCGCATCTTATACGCGAAAAAGGACACGACGTTAGGAGAATTCGAATTGTTCTCATTATTAGAGATCATTCAAAACCTGAATCTAGGCGAGACCCTGAATATCCGCAAACTCCCGTTGTGCAAATCGAAATCCCAATCTGGACGGACGAAGAAGCAAAAGCGTTCCTTGAAGATAGAGTCCGACTTCACCTACTTGCTGAAACTGAGGAGGTGGAGTGTTCTCCCGAAGACCGATGGGCAAAGCCAACTATCTGGGCAATTAGAAAAACGGAAAAAAAGAAAGTTAAATCAGGAAATAGAACCGTTTTAATTCCGTCAAGAGCAATACCCGGCGGGCTTTACGCCGACGAAGAAAAAGCCAAAGAAAAATTAGAGCAATTAGGTAACGCATACGAGATTGACTATCGCCCCGGAGAGAACACAAGATGCGCTCTCTACTGCCCCGTTGCTAAGTTTTGTGCGCAGTATCAAAAGCTATTGACACAGCAAGGCAAATAGTGTTTGAAGCATTGTCCCATTGGTTCCGTAGTGCACAGGGCCAAAGGCGAATAGGCGTACCCGCGCCTTAAGAAATCTGGGGTAACGCATCTTGACCCGAATGCGGTTCTCAATCGGGTCTTAAAAACCTTTTATGGAGACATCATGGAAGCTAAAGACAAATACCAATTATTTAAAGATATATACTTAGAATTATTAGGTTGTGAGCTAAAAAGCTGGTTAACAGAGCCAAAGAATGACGAATATTCTAGCTATGATTCAATTGCGGAAATAGACATAAAAAAATTACATGGAATTGTTTTTTCTAGAGCCTTTACTCTTACGGCTTACGTTATTGATGACGCTAAAGAAACCAAGATAATTTCTTAAAAAGGGAAACATCATGCAATTAACTAATCTCGAGCGAGCTTTATTACGCGCTGCTAATGCGTTTATTCAGGCCTACAATGAATCGAAAGGGGGCGGGCAAGGGGTAGGTAGCGGGTCACCTAGACAAGCGGCCCAAAGCGCTCCTACGCCAACTTCAAACGGAATTCCTGTTTGTAATATTCACGGCAAACCAAACCGACCAAGTAAAAAGCGTAGTGGTTACTATTGCTTAGATTGTTTCTTAGAGCGCAAGAATGCAAGAAATTAGGCTTGAGATTCTAAACTGGGAAAAATTCCAGTTTCGAAAGGCGATAAAAAATCCTAGTTGGTTTCGGCTTGAGAACCGGATGTGGAATGACCAACAGTTTTTTTATTTTAGCCCGGAAGAGCGTTGGATTTGGATTTGTCTGCTTAGTTTAGCTTCAAGCAAGCAATCTGCAACGCTATCTGTCAATATGGAATGGCTTTCTCAAAATTCCGGTGTTGGCCTTAAAACAATCACCTCAGCACTAAAAAAGCTTAAAGATAATGAATGTTTAGAATATACGTTACATATGCGTAACGTACAAGTTCCTGTATGTAACCCTACAAGACAAGACAGAACAAGACAGAACATAACAAAACAAGACATAACAAAAACAGTTTGCGTCGAACCAAAACAAGTTTTGGTTACAACGCCTACTGTTATTAAAAATGATCTTTCATTTTTTATTAATAAAAAGCTTTTAGAACTTTATCCTCAGGAGTACATCGATCGTGAAAAAGTCAAAATGGAGATGTGGCTTGCTACCAACGGACATAAAAAGCCCAAATCCGATCGGGGTATGGTTCGGTTTGTAACAGGGTGGTTATCCCGCGGATGGGATCAGTATCGAAAAGCCTTACAATCTAACTCGATAGAAAAAAAGAAAACGTTTGAAGAATTACTCGCAGAGCAGGAGGCAAAAAAGAGTGGATCACATATTTTACAAACAAGAGATTGAAAGATTAAAAAATCAGTGGCCCAACTCGTACTCGGAAGAAAGGATGATTATTTTTTTTAACGCGTTTAGAAATGCGCACCAAATGGATTTTCATGACGCCGTTTCTTACTGTCTTGCGAATTGTCGGAGTGCCCCTCTTTTGCCAGAACTCACTGAAGCAATAATTAAAATGCAAACTCATCGAAAGGCTCAAGAGCGTTATGATCAATCAAACCGCCAAAGAGATGATTTGTTCTCGGCGATTAAGGGCGCGGCACTAGAAAATAAAACGTCAGATCCAGCATTTGTTCTTAAGTGCCTAAGAATTAAATCAGACTTTGAAAATAAAAAAATCGATAGAAAACAGTTTGATAAATTGTGCGATGAACTCGACAAAGAAGCAGAAATTCTTACAAAGAAAAAGGGAACTTACGAAAACCCCGAGAACTGGAAAGAACTTGTAGAAGAAGCAACCAGAATCGTTGAAGACCAAAAAAAGAACAACGCATCAAAAGACCCGTTTTTTAATTTTAAATAAAAATTAGTTTACAAAACTAAAATCGTCGCCGAACATTTTTTGTTCAAGCGATGAGAAGCAATCTTAAATACCGCAGCAAGAGGGTCAAGCACGAAGGATTTTCCTTCGCCTCCCAATTAGAAGCCGCAGTTTATCAGCATCTTAAACTTCGTGAAAAGTGCGGCGAAATAAAAGACATTCAAAATCAAGATCATGTTTATCTAACCGACGCCCGCATTTGTTACATACCTGACTTTAAATTTTTTGACATATCTCGAGACGAGTTTTCCT
>Ga0208767_1001545_pt1 | contig 18212 bp, 20 predicted proteins | sample VirMetDEL_Mar_21_FD_184514 | JGI IMG/M metagenome (GOLD analysis project Ga0208767, IMG submission 184514) | Aqueous microbial communities from the Delaware River and Bay under freshwater to marine salinity gradient to study organic matter... | ecosystem: Environmental > Aquatic > Marine >... | reverse complement strand
GGGGAGTGCGTAGAAATTACTTACATAGATTTTGATACTATATAACTTTCCTTTATATATTTGCTGCAAAGCAAACTATAATGGCAAAGTTAAAATTCAAACCAACCCGTGACTGGGTAGTATTCGCATCCCCGCGAGTAGAAAAAACAGATTCCGGCATTCACCTTGTTGGGGCAGCTCAAAAAGCAGTAAGTACAAATATTGTAGAAGTATTAGCTGCAGGCCCAGAATGCCAAATGGTTAAAGAAGGTGATACAGTTCTTGTACACCCAGAGTCAGGAGCTCTTATCATACATTTAGATGAGGGAGAGTTTGCCTGTGTCAATGAGTTCCAAGTTGTAGGGGTTATCCCAAAACTCATATAAAAAATGAACGGGACAGTAACAATCCCGTTGAAAGAGTTCGATGAATTACGAGATTCATCGGAAGCTGCGCTGGAAATGAAAAGGAAACTATCTATGGCCGCAAAGGAAATAGAAGTGTTCCTGTCTTTCCTGTGTACGCGCGAGCACATACAGGTGTATGTAGATGAATTCAACAAACAAGCAGTCCGAACTACAATAAAAATTGTAGACGGGAAGGCAAAAGTGCAGATAAATGAAAACACTTAAGATCAAAGTGGACTCTACGCTTAAGTATCTGCAGGTATTTAATGGTATACTTGAACTAACAGATAAAGAGCTCCTAGTCCTATCCAAATTCATTGACGTGTCAGACACGGTCAATCTATGCTCCCCAGAAAACAAAAGAGAGGTAGCTAAGTCACTGAATATCAAGGATTACAACACCTTGAATAACTATGTTAAGAAGCTAAAAGACAAGGGGGCAATTAAGAAAACAAAGAATGGGTATGCACTATCCCCAATTCTATCCCCACAGAAGAATGTAAGCTTACAAATACTTTACGCAGATGCCTAAGAAACTCTCTATATTTAGAATGCTAAACGACTTTAAGAAAGAGTTAGTAGAATACGCAAGGCAAGGCGCCCCAAACGTAGATGAACATACGTACAAAGACAGACTGCACACATGTAACAAATGCCCACATCTAAAGAATGCTTATAGGTGTGGGCTTTGTGGTTGTGTAGTAGAAGAGAAAGCAAAATGGGGAACAGCCGACTGCCCTGACAATAGATGGGATAAGTATGAAGGAGAAGGTAATAATTCAGAAGCTGGCCAGTGAGCACAACCTCCCACTGCATAAAGTAGAAGAGGCTGTTTATTATCAGTTTAAATATGTAGCAGATGTGATCCGTGCCGGGAAGTTTGAGTCAGTTAGACTCCCCTTTCTAGGTAAGTTTCACGTGAGAAAAGGAAGATTAAACTATTTGAATGAAAGATCTGATAACAGTTAGCGGAAATAAGGTAATCCCGTCCCCATATGCACTCACTATACCAGAGTTTAAGATTCTAAAGGTAGATGAGCTGTCTGCGGTGTACTTTTTTGTAGACCATCGCTCCCCATACAGTGTATATGACGAAGAAAACAGGTGGGAACAAATAAAAGAAGTCCTAAAAGTACGTGCATCCCCCAATATCAAGGCTGCAATACAGGTATATGCAGAGTTATCAGAGACATCTGCAGTAAAACTCCTAAAAGCTGCACGTGCATCCGTAACAAAGCTGGAGAAATACTTCAATGACGTGGATCTCACCATGATGGATGACAATGGGAAGCCCATATTCCACGCAAAAGACCTAATATCTAACCTTGCTAACATGGCCAAGGTAGTGCAGGGGCTAGATGACCTAGAAGAGCTAGTTAAAAAGCAGCAACAGAAGGAAAACCCTAACCGTGGTGGGGTGGTCACTAACAAATACTCACAATGAAGATATTTATAACAGGCTGTGCAAAGACTGGCACTACTCTGGTTAGAAGACTATTTAACGCATACGACTTAAAAGTCTGCAACAGCAAGGAGATATCACTGAGTGAGTTTATATCATCTGACTATCAGGTAGGAAAAAGAACAGTAGGTACAGTGTTTAGTGGGGCCTCTAATGAAAAAACAGTAGCTACGCAGTTAGCAGAAATAAAAAAGAATAACATCAAGATCATTAATGTATTTAGAGGCAGAACCGCCACACTTGCTAGCTCTAATAGTTACGTAAAGCCTAGCAGATACGACAGGTGTATGTTTGATATGTATATGTTCCCAGAGTATATAGACTGCCTAGTTAGATATGAGGAGTTAATTAAAAATCCCGACGCAGTACAAGCGTATATATCTGAAGTACTAAACCTTACACCAGCACATAAGTGGAGCAGTTACCCAAAATTTGTAGATCCTTCGCAGGAAAGCAATCTACCTAGTAACTATGACCTAAGACCAATCCAGTAATGTTTAAGGACACGCACTTATTCTCACCTGCAGCTACGCATTACCTAGAACATGGGTACTATACCGACGCATTAGACGGTACAAAAGAGTACTATGACCACTGGGATAGAGAACGAGATAGGTGTTTATACGGATTTGAGGTAGATGGGGTACGGATCACGGGATATCACTACTTCTACTTAAACTATTGCCCAATTGACCGAGCAGTAGACGAAGTACTCCCAGATGGGACAGTACAAGCCCGCAGAGAGCGTACATTTCCTGCATTCTACGACGGGGACTACGATTATTACCACGCAGTCGACAAATGTCGTAAGGAAAACAAACATATGTCTGTACTAAAGGCTAGACGTAAGGGTTTTTCCTACAAAGCAGGGTCTATGCTAGCACGTAACTACTTTCACCTGCGTAACTCTAAGAATTTCGTGTTTGCAGAACAGAAGGAATACCTAACTGGGGACGGATTGCTTAGCAAAACATGGGACTTTATATCGTTCATAGATGATAACACAGCATGGACACAACCTCGTCTGATCGACAAGGAAATGCACAAGCAGTCAGGGTACAAGAAGCGTGTTAACGGAACTGACGTAGCATTGGGGATGAAGTCACAAATAATAGGGGTATCACTAAAGGACAATCCGCACAAAGTCAGAGGTAAAGCGGGAGAACTTATATTCTTTGAAGAAGCTGGTTCGTTTTCTGGACTGTTAACTGCGTGGGAGATTGCTATGCCTACAATGAAACAGGGCTCTAAAACACTTGGGACTATGATAGCATTCGGTACTGGGGGTGAAGAGGGGCATGGCTTTGAATCACTAGAAGAATTGTTTTATCACCCTACAGCATATAACTGTTTGGAGTTTGACAATGAGTGGGATGCCGGCGCTATGGGTACTACATGCGGATACTTCGTCCCAATCTATCAAAACTTAGATGGGTTTATGGATGAAGAAGGTAACTCCCTGATTAACGACGCTAGAGAGTTTGAAGAGGCAGCTAGAGAAAACAAGAAGAAGGCCAACGATCCAAAAGCACTAGACCAATACATAGCTGAGCACCCATTTACCCCGCAAGAAGCTACACTCCAGACCACAATCAACATCTTTGATGTAACGTCTCTAAAGGAACAATACAATAGAGTCAAAGCGCATAATCTAGAGAAGGAAGGAACTGCAGGCTTACTATTTTACAAGGGAGAAACTGTAGAATTCCGCCCAGACCCGTCAGTCAAACCAATTACTAAGTTCCCACATAGAAAGGATGACAATCTAACCGGGGGTGTAGTGGTATATCAAAACCCATGGAAGACTAAAGAGGGTAATGTACCACATAACATGTACATTATTTGCCATGACCCGTATGCGCAGGGAAAGTCCACAACTAATCAATCGCTTGGGGCAGCATATGTAATAAAGCGCCCTAATAACCTATCCAAACCAGATGACATAATTGTAGCTAGTTATGTAGGACGTCCAGACACACAAGACGAGTACAACCGCAACTTGTTTATGCTAGCAGACTACTACAATGCCAAGATAGGGTTTGAGAATGATCGTGGGGAGCTCATTGCATATGCTAAGCGTTATCGAAAACTGCACAAACTACAAGAAGAGTTTGAGATGCTAGATAAACGTGAGCTGCAATCGAGAAACGTGCGACGTCAATATGGGATGCACATGACAGAGCAACGAAAACGTCAAGGAGAGCTTTATATAAGGGACTGGTTAATTTCCCCACGAAGTTCTGACGAAGATGGGAATATAAGGCTTAACTTACACGAGATTTATGACGTCGGATTATTACAAGAACTAATTAAATTTAATCATAGGGGTAACTTTGACCGAGTAATGGCCTTTATGATTGGGATGTACCACACTCGAGAGTTATATAATAAAGAGGTAGTGGAAACCATAAACGATATGTCCCAGGACGAGTGGTTCGACCGTAATTATAAATAATTTTTATACTTTTACACGAATGTACGGAGCAGCAAAAATACCGCAACAGAGACTCCCGTTAAGCAAGAAGACAAAGAAGTGGAGAGAGGAGTGTGTAGATGCTTTTATCAATATATCTAAGTTTGGGTTAAGTGAAAGACGCAGCAACCTGAAAGCACTCTATGATTACTATAACGGAGAAGTTGACGAAGCAGATTACAGATACGTAATCAAACCATACGGGAAGACTAGAGAGAACTTTCCATCAAAGCTTAGAAACTACCCAATTATCAAGCCCATCATTGACTTGCTTCTGGGGGAAAAGTCTAAGCGCCCGCTGAATTACACTGTAACTGTAAAGAACGCAGACTCTGTAAGCCTTAAAGAAGAAGCTAAGAAGCAGCAATTGTTGAAGACAGTAGAAGCCATGTTTCTTAGAGAGATTGCAGAACCTAAAGACCTAGAGACTCAACAGATCCAGGAACAGCAACCAATGCTCCCCCCACAAATTATGGAGCAATTCGAACGTACTTATGTAGACGATAGAGCTATCAAAGGACAGGCAGCTGTAAACTACATTATGTATGAGCAGGAGATTTACGATAAGTTTCAAAAGCAGTTCTTCCACTTCCTTGTGTCTGGGGAAACATACTCCCACAAAGGTGTGCGGCGCTCAGAGCCCTTCTATGATGTTATCAACCCCATTGATGTAGACTTTGATAAAGACCCAGATGTAGAGTTTGTCGAAGACGGAGATTGGGCTATAATCAGACGATACGCTCACGCATCTACAGTTATTGATCAGTATGGGGAGTATCTTACAGAAGAGCAGTGCCTAGAATTAGAAGACCCTAAGCACCAGTCTGTAGATACATACCTGCTCTACCGATCAGAAGCTACAGGTGCAGATGATAACATCTATCGCAACAGATTAGTAGAAGTAGTAACTGTATACTGGAAGTCTCGTAAACGAATTGGATTTGTTGCCTACCCCGACCCACAGACTGGGATGATTGAGGAATTTGAGGTAGACGAATCTTATCGTATGCCCGCAGAGATGAAAGAAGCAGGAGCGAAGATCAACTGGGAATGGGTAAACGAAGTATGGGAGGGAACCAAGATTGATGGTAGATTCTACGTCAAGACTAGCCCAATTGCTAATCAGAGAACATCTATAGACAACCCTTCTGTATGCAAGCTCCCAATCAACGGGTTCAAATACTCAGACATTAACTCCAATAATATCTCGTTGGTTAGTTTGGGTATCCCGTTTCAGATTAATTACAACATATTCAAGTACCGCATGGAGCTTGCGATCGCACGATCAAAAGACATTATTGCGCAGTTTGATATTAACATGATCCCAAAGAAGTGGGATCTAGATAAGTTTATGTACTACGTAGAAGGTACAGGTATTGCATGGGTTGACTACAACAAAGAAGGAATACAACTATCTCCGCAACATCAGTCAGTACTTGACATGTCTATCAAGACAATAGAACAATATGTTCTGCTACTTGAAACCACAATGCAAGAGTGGGAGAAGATATCTGGGGTAAATAGACAACGTCAGGGCACAATCGGAGCATATGAAGGCAAAGGAGCTTCACAGCAAGCTATTGTTCAGTCATCTCATATTACCGAAGACTTATTCCGCAAGTTCTCACGCTTTGAACAACGAGAGCTACAAGGGATGCTTGATTATTCTAAAGAAGCTTGGATATCTGGGAAGAAAGGCATGTATGTAATGCCTGATACCACTACCCAGTTTATTGACCTAGACTCCCTAGGACATATGGAGACAGAGTACGGAATCTTTGTATCGGACGCAGGTAGAGACCAAGAGAATATCAGACAAGCTAAGGAATTGTCACAGGCTATGATACAGAACGGGATGCCAGCATCTGCAGTCCTGGATCTCATGGACACGGAGAACTTCAGCGGCATTAAAGAGAAGCTTAGAAAAGCAGAAGCTGCACAAGCAGAACTTGAAGCTGCACAGCAACAAGCTCAACAGCAAATGCAACAACAGCAGATGCAAATGGAGCAAACTAAGATGCAGCAAGAAGCTCAAGAAAAAGATAGAGACCGACAGAAGGATATCGAGATTGCCCTCATCAATGCTGAAGCTAAAGACCAAACTAACCGTCTAGACATAGACTTGCAAAAACTAGTTCAGGACTACGACATCAAGCTGAAAGAGATTGACTTGAAGCGTGAGGCATTAGATAAAGAAGGGGATACTGAACCTAACGGTGAGTAATGAATAACGCTACTAGACGGCAGTTATTACAACGACATAGGCAGTCTGGATTCCCAGGCTCAATACTTGACGTATATAAAGCGTACGATCAAGGAATAGATCTTATTGGGCAGTTCGAGCAACAGAATAATATAGGGATTGCTAATACACCAGAGCAACAACAGCAAGGACTGAGACCTGCACACCAGGCTGGGGACATTAATCAAAGTATGGTATTCCCAGATGTCCCTCCCAATACCCCATTTAATACCATGGGGATGAAAGCCCCAATTAACATTCAGAAGTTTGACGAACAAGGGCACTTAGTTAAGTCATACGAGAATGTACCACCTGGTGTACAAAGTCTCCCAACAGGACCACAACGCGGGACAGTAATTGAAACCCCAGCTAATATGCAAAGTGGGGGTACTTATTACCCAACAGCAGAATCAACATCTGTTTCAACCCCCGACCCAATGATGTTGCAAAGGCTTGCGGATTCGCAAGACGCAATAGATTTGAGAGAGCTAGAGAAGAGGCAAGCTTTTGAGGGGCCATTAGGCATGTACGAGGCTGACCCAGCAGGACTAACCAATGTAGACCCTGTATTTGAAATAGCTAGTACAATAGGACCAGGACTCGCTGCAAAGGCAGCTTCTAAGGTTTTAAGTCCAGTCGCTAAAGCAGCAGCATCGGCAATAAAACCAGCTGCTAGATCAACTGCAGGTCTTGCGGCCAAAATAGACGCAAGTGCTGCAGCTAAAAATATTACCGGACAAGGAGAACGAGTAGTTCAAGGTTTAGACGATCTTAGAATCCCAGCAACAGACGAAATTTCTTCATACCTAATTAATTCTCCTGCTGCTATCAGAGAAGGAGATGATTTAGTAAGGAGTCAATTTGCTTCAGGCACTCCTAACATGCAGCGCATTGAGGGCAATTTAAAAGAGCTTGGTAAAGACGAAGACTACATACAGAACTATATGAAGAATCTGGAGTATAACCGAGCAGATATTCCAGAAATACGATCCGCACCGCTTTTAGACCCCAGTGTATTTGGGGGATATCTACGAGGTACCCACCGAATAGAATACAACCCCTTGTCTGGAGCATACATGCACAACAATCCGGCCCGCAAACAACTAGCACTAGGCAAGACACCAATATTGGATGATCTTAAATCTACAGGATACCATGAGGGTTATCACTCCATTATGCAACAAAATCTTTTGGAGCCTTTTAGAGATAAAATTCAAAAGTCCCTAACAGAACCTATCCCATTAAAATACACGCTTTCACCTGAAAAGCAGTACTTAGCTACGCTTGATGAAACAAGCGCTATGACTGGGGAGCTGAGAAACTATTTCTCTACCCCGCGAGGAGGACTCCCTGCTATGGACTTATATAGCTCCAAAGGCATAGAAGATGCCTCTTCTCAAATCCTAAACAACCCAAGTCTTCAACGATCATTTACACAAGAACTGTACAAACGTGGAACACCTGGAAGAGACATCACTAAAATATTACAGGGAAATAAAAACCAACAAGCTACTGAAAGTATGTTTAATTTATTCAAATATGTGCCAGCTGCGGCAGGAGTGGGATATGGAGTATCTCAAGGAGCAGAATACCAAAGAGGTGGGTACTTAAATAAAATAGCAACTAGGATAAATAGAAGAGCAACAGCTAGAGGAGCTGAGCCTGTGGGATATAGACGAGTGCTCCCTTATGCTAATCCTAGATTTATGAACTCTGGTCCTGTGTATCTCCCAATGTATAGAGGAGAACAGTTTGTTAGAGGATTGATGGGAGAACAACCAGTAAGACCCCCACAACCAGAATATGATGGTCCTAAAATTAAACGTGCAACAAGCATGACATTTGGGGCAGCACCTAGCAGGAAAATAGGCAAGAGGGTGAAGGGATGCGCACCTGGGACAGGGGGATATTGGTGCCAGTGATATATTATAAGGAGTATTGTAAAAAATAATTTTACATAAAACTATAGAATTAACTAAATAAATTTGTAAACATGCAACCAGACGACAAATTAAACATAGACTCTTTGACCCTAGACGATGTGCTGGGAGAAGGAGTTGACACAATCCAAGACGTCCAAGACGTTGAGGACATAGCCTCTCAAGAAGTTGAGGAGGTAGAAGAGATTGACAACGAAGTTGAAGTCGAAGAACCTGAGGTTGAAGAACAAGAAACCGAAGAAGAAATCGAAGAAGACGACGTTGAAGAAGTTGAAGAACCGAGAAGTGTAGCTTTTGAAGTAGCTAAGACCCTAGGCTTTGAGTTAGAGAATGACTACGAAGATTCCCTAGAAGGTATTACAAACTTTGTAAGAGACATTACGCAAAACGCTGCAGAAGAACAGATCGCAGGATTGTTTGAGCAGTTCCCGGAGGTTCAACAACATCTAGATTATGTACTAGCGGGAGGAGATTCCCGTGAGTTCTTTCAAAGGCAGGGCCAGCAAGTAGATTACAATTCTATTGAGATTGCTGAAGACAATGTAGGTATGCAGAGAGCAATACTTGCTCAGTTTTTGCAGAATAAAGGTCACGATGCAGAATTCATACAAGATACAATTGATACGTATGAAGATTCTGGGAGACTATTTAGTAATGCACAAAAAGCAAAGCAACACCTAGTTAAGTTCCAAGAAGAAGAGCAACAACAGCTTATGGAACAACAACAGCAATTGTACCAACAGCAACAAGAACAACAACAACAGTTCTGGAATGAAGTAGCTGACACAATAGAATCAGGTAATGAATTTGCGGGGGTCCGTATCCCAGATAGAGAAAAATCAAACTTTTTTGATTATATATCTAATCCTGTAGGACAGAACGGAGAGACACAACGTGATCTCGACTATCAAGAAGCAGGAACAGATATCAAGCTCGCTATAGATTATATGCTGTATAGTGGGTTTGACCTTAACGGTATAATTGAAAAGAAGGCTAAGACTCAAGCTGCTCGGAATTTGAGAGAACGAATCGTATCGAATGAAGAGCGGGTTAAGTCCGCCCGAAAACAACAACGCAGCTCCAAGAACGTCGACTTTGACCAACTGGATTTGGGTAGCATATTACAATAAACAACTAAAAACTAGAAAACTATGGCTTTAACTCAAGTACTTAAGACGTACTATAATGACCAGCAGATGACCGACACTAACTCGTTGGTTAATGCTTTGATGGAGAAACCAGAAGAGTTGTCTCCAATTATTACTCACCTCGCAGGCCGCGAAGAGAAGAAATTCCCTTTGTCGTTCTTGACTGAGGGTGTTGGAAATACTAAATCTATTGACCGTTTCGAATACGAGTACCGCGTGAAGACTCACGAAGTAAACGTTCGTCCCGTCGTTACTAGTTTGAGCGGCAATCAAGGTGCAGGCGGGCAAATCTTTAAGGTGGTATTCCCTGATAAGTGGTTCATCTTCCCTTACACCCTTGTATCTCAATCAGGTGTATTGGCTCGTATCATGGCTGAGCCTGTACCAGCTCCAGGTGGTTATGAGTATTCTCTGAAGCTCGTATCTCCTGACCAAGCTAGCATGCCTTCAACTGACGTTGCAGCAGGTGCTTTGTTCGGTATGTTGTTTGCATCAGTAGGTGTTGACTTCTCTCGTGGAAATGCATCTAACTGGAGTGCACCAGGTCTCGTACGTAGCAAGATTGGTACTGTACGTAAGTCTTACCACTTCTCTGGTAACGCTAAAGACTATGTTGCTCAGTTCTCTCTCCCAACTAAGGAAGGTTCTACTACTAAGTTGTGGATGGATTACGAAGAGTACCGCCACATGCTCCGCTTTAAGGAAGAGTGTGAGATGTACTACTGGTATGGACAGAAGACCTACAATGATAAAGGCGTAAACGAAATGTTGGACGAAAACGGTCAACCAGTAATTGCTGGTCCTGGCTTGTTCGAGCAGATCATCAACAAGGACACTTACTCTACTTTGACTCAAAAGAAGCTTGAGGACGTTATTGGTGATTTGTTCTACGGCATGACTGACGCTACTGATAAGCAGGTTACTTTGTACACTGGTATTGGGGGTGCACGTGAGTTTGATAAGGCTCTCCGTAACTACTACGCTGGTGGTGGTATGAGCTCTTCTAGCATTGCAGCTGACTCTTCCTCTAACTCTTACCTCCGTACAACGGAATCTAAGTTCATCACGGGAACTGGTCGTAGCTTGGGTATTACAGGTTACTTCACTTCTTATGATCACGTTGATGGTCACAGAGTGAACGTAGTAAAAGTCCCATTGTTTGACCATGGCCCAGTTGCTCAAGCTTCTGCTAAGCACCCAGAATCTGGATTGCCATTGGAATCTTACAGAATGACCTTCGTTGACCAATCATCTTATGACGGAGAAAACAACCTCCAGATGATCAATAAGAAGGGTCGTGAAATGTTGCGTTGGGCTGTTGCAGGTTCAGTAGTTCCTAAAGGATTTGCTGAGTCTGACACTCGCGCAAGTGATATAGACGGTGCGTCTGTACACATGTTGAAAACAGCTGGTATCCTGCTTCGCCGCTTTGATACCTCGCTCGATCTGCAGTGTGTGGCATCGTAATTTGTGTTTGGTTTGCATAGGGGGGATCGCCAACGGGTTGGTCCCCCCACTTACCATAAATTCATTAAGTTATTCTTCTTAATAAAAGAACAACTTAGTTATTCTTTCTAAACTCTAAAAGAACAAAATCATGCGTAAAATTTATATCCGCAGAAAAGAAGTCCTGAATCACTTACCTAAAGAAGTACGTGCAGGCGCAAAAATTAGTATCGGGAGTATCTATGTCGGAAGACAACCACTCCGAGGTGTAGAAGGAGAAGAAGCTGGAAAGCTTTTATCTGGAATACTAGATGTCCCATACGGACATGCAGACTGGCCTAGACAAGAAAAAGCATTCTGGGCAAGTATGACTGTCAAAGTTCCCTTCGAAGGAAAGGAGCTAGATATCACTACTGATGACGAAGGTAATCCGACAAATGCGTTGGATTACATTACTTATAAGTGGTGTATGAAACACAGACAGGTTGCAGAATCTGAAGCAGCAATGCAAGCAGACGGAGCAAAGAAATTCTATATCTATGATCCTCAGCGAGACTTGCTTAAGAAAAATGCGCAAGTAAAACTAAAGAAGGAGGCTGACAAAGAATTCATTAAAGTCAGCTCAGACCTTGACAAAATGCGCAGACTTCTTAGAGTGCTATCTAAAGGTTCTAGACCAGAGAAACTTACAGACATGGAAGTTGAGAATCAACTCTACGCTGTTAAAGATGAGAAGCCCGCGTTGTTCATCAAATACAGCACAGACAAAGACCTTGACACCCGTGCAGAAATAGAACAAATGGTTGAGCTTGGGGTGCTTCGACTGATCGGTAACCAACACATCTATGGAGATGAGATCATCGGAGAGAACGTCACAGACACAATCATTTACTTCAACAACAAAAAGAACTCAGGGCAAGTCAATGCCATGAGAGCACAACTTAAAGAAGTCAAATGACAATAGAAGAGATGCATATTGCTGTCAACCTGGGGGTGCAAAAAATCGCATCTTTCCAGGTTGACAATCTCTTACCACAAGAGATTGATCACGAACTTAATGATGCAATGGATGCATTTATTAAGCAGCGATACTACCCCATGGGCAACAAGTATCGTAAGGGTTTTGAACAATCTCAAAAACGAATAGATGACTTACGTGCACTAGTAGTTGATGCTAGGCTTAAGTGCTTTTATATAGGAGAGACTATAAGCGGATTTTATGCTGACAGAGCCCCACTCCCAAGTGACTACATGTTCTTGGTAAATGCGCTTAGTGAAAACTACTATATCTGCAACGCTGCAGTAGATTTTGACGAAGAGACTATTGTATACTACACATTTAATATTAGTCTCACACCCCCAAGTCCAGGGTTGATATTAACAGCTTTAAAATTTGATGAAGCAGATCTCATTACTAATGAGAATGGGATGTCATTAGAGTACTTATCTAATATTCAAAATTACAGCAGTACCTATATGGCAGGAGTGGCCCCAGTGGGGTCAAATCCTAAAACATCACAAAGCCCCTTTAACTCTATTCTTAGTACAGCTTCTACAGCAGACTACAACCTACAAGTTTTTGCAGAAACAACTCTTACGCCCGTAAGTGATTCAAACACTTTAATGCTACTTACAACTTACGACGCTGCCAGTGCAATAGTTGCACACTGGACACATCCTGTAACTGAGGTTGTTACTACAGTAAGCTACCCATATCCGGCCAACAGCGAAACCTTTAAATACAGAAAGTATAAAGAGTCCGGAACAGCGCAGAAAGAGAAGATGAGTTTTGTGCAGCACGACGACTTATATTCATTGCTAAGTGATCCGTTTAATACGACCACTTACGACAAAATTAAGTACACTATTCAAGAAAACTTTATCGACGTACATAGTGACGAAACTTTTTTCACTACATTTGTTGATATCAAATACATTAGACAACCTAAGCGTATGAATAAAACCTTAGGCGTAGGTTGTGAATTGGCACCTCACACTCATAACGAGATCGTTGAGATGGCAATACAAAGCATACTAGAGGCCATTTCTGACCCGAGGTATAACACACAATCCAGGGAAGTCCTGGGGAGTGAATAAATATGATGTTTAATCCCAAAAAAATAAATTAAAATGGGAAGTAATCTTTCACAGGTGTTTATTGCAAACACCTCATCTTTGGAGAGCGGCAGCACTTTTACCGATATTGCAAGCACTCCTGAAATTGGAATCTGGGACCTTGACGGAAAGGCCTGGGTAGATAGTGCTTTGTATAAAGCAGGTGTTGACGTAACAGATGAAGTTGCAGGTACTACTGCAGGTGCTACTACAGATGCAGTTAGCGATTACTTGACTACTGTAGCAAATCCTTTGTGGTTGTACAACAACTTGCAGTTTGTTCAGGGCACAGCAAACAATCCAATTGCTACCCCAATGATCAACACAAGAAACATTCGTAGCATTCGCCACGATGGGTTCTTGGCATCTGCAGGTGCAATAGTAACTATCTCTGACAGCGATTTTGTTGGCTCTGCCGGGGACGAAATTGAATTAAAGTTTGTATTCAAGAAGTCTCCCACCGACTACAACAATTTCTATGATGTAGATGGTTTGAGCATATTCTCTAAGCAGTTTCCTTTGTCTGCAGCTAGAAACCACTTTATCGTAAACATTAGCTTTGTAGTTAGTAATTTGGCTGATGTTTCAGCTGGTGATACTCCAGCTAATTTTACAGCAGCAATAAACGATAACCCAGTGCTGAGTAAAATCTTCACTGTTGATGTTTCTGGTGCAGACCTCAAACTTACTGCAATTCACCCAGGTGTAATATTTGAGTTGATCAGCACTAACTTGACTTCTGGCGCAGATCCAGTTGATCAATCTGCTATGATTACAGCACCTGTATTGGGTTCTGGTAATGATTGGCAGGTTGCGGGTGATGAAGCACGTTGCAGAAGCCGTTACGGTAACTTCAACAGAATGTATCTCCCAGAGAACATGCCTTCATACACCAACAAAGGTGAGAAGTACGACAAAATCACTATTTTGTATGAGCACAATTGGCCAACCTCTACTGGTATTGCTCCAGCTGGAACACTCAACGAAGTAGTATTGTACTACACATCCGCTGATGGAAGTGTAGTTACTACTACGGGGGGTACATTTGATGATGCGTTTGTATTGAGCACTCAAACCTACGCAGAAGCAGGTATCCAGTACGTCTGGTAATAATACTTCTTTTGGTAATGGGGAGGACAATAGGGTTCTCCCCCTTATCTTTCTACTATGAAGGTCCTCATATTTATAACAGTTTGGAAAAGACCAGAGGTAACTGATCTTACATATTCCGGACTAGATAGGGTTCAAGCTATCTTTAAAGAGGAAGGTATTGATTCAGAAGTATTAGTTGTTTCATCAGAAGATTATCATACAAAAAAAGCTGAAGACCGAGGCTATCACGTAATAGAAGTAGAGAACTTCCCGGTAGGAAATAAAATGAACCTAGGAATGCAAGAAGCTTTAAAATATAAATGGGACTATCTAATGGAAATGGGGAGCAACAACTTGCTCTCTAACTTGTATATACGAGCATTTATAGCAGCCTGCAAAGAAAACTTTGCTTGTTTTGGGAGCGGAAAATTTTATGCTCTACAGCCTGATAGAAAAAAGGTAAGGGTCTTTAACGTAAAAAAAAGAAATGGATTTGGGGGAGTTGGGAGAGGATTTAGAAGAGACGTCATAGAAGCTGCGAAAGACGGAAAGTACTGGGACTCAGAAATAAATGCAGGAATGGACGGAAGTATCTGGATTAACTTAATAAATCCGCAGATTAAAAAAGATCCACACTCTGTACGCAAGCTGGTAAACAACTCGTATCCTAGTGTCTTAGACTTAAAGTCAGATACAGACGTAAATAATCACAAGGGGAAAATTATAGCTGACCAAGACTTTCTGGTTAGATGGTTTCCTGAAAGCAAAAACTGGATAAACTAATGGCATCAGCAGAAGACATAAGGTTTGCAAACATCTCAACTAATTGTAAAAAAATTAGCATCAGACTAAAGGATGGTGACATAACTGGTGGGGCTACAAGCTGGGACGGAGATGTTAGTGACGTGCTAAAGATCTATATCTATGACCAGGACAAGAAGAATGAAATCTACGTAACCCCTGCCTCCAGTGCTTGGGATAACAGTGATGCTACTATTATTAAGATTGTAACTAATGCTAGTGCAGCCATGGTAGGAGTAGTATCAATTGAGCTTTGGGACAGTGCAGATATCACTGCAGTTGACGCAAATATCCTCAGCACTATATATACAGTTGCTCCTTGTCAAATAAATTGCTGCATTGCAAAACTTACCGATGCAGCTATAGAATGTCACTGCAAGTGTGACAAGTGTAAAGAAGACTTGCTCCGTGCAGAAAAAATTCTTTTGATGTTGCAAGGTGCAACATTTGCTGCAGAACAGGAAAGTAACTACGACCATGCAGTAAACATGTATAACAAAGCAAACACTCTATGTACTGAGGTTTGCGCATGTGGATGCTAATGTCTGTACGAAGCTACGATAACGACCAAGAGATAGTAGACAAGATCGAAGCACTACGCACGTGTATTGATCGTCGCCACCACGCCCTATTTAAAAAAATTAAGGGCGGTCTAGAGTGCTCTACTATTGAAAACGTAAAACTTACCCTAATCGCATATCTTCTGATAGATTATCAAAAAAACGCAGAAGATGATAAAGAAGAAGATTGCCTACAGGCAACTGCCTCTGCCCGAACAGGTTGGAAAATAATAAACACATTCTTAGATTATGTATCCAGAGAATGCCGAGACTGTATAGTAACTATTGCAAATCAGGATGTTATTGGGACAGACTATGACGCAAGTAATCCACCAATTGGAGGCTCCCCAGTTCCTATAGAGTACTTGATAGTTACACAGTCTGGAGATAATATAGTAGAATCAGGAGCAAATCCGGATACCCTCAAAACAAGCTAATAATATGGCCAACGTAACAATAAATTCTTTAAGTTCAACATCAGCCGCCTCTTTAACCGGGGGCCACTACCTAGTAATAGATAATGGGGCTACCACAACAAAGCTCGCCGCCTTGTCTGCAGCTATTCAAACTATTACTACTCTTGGGGGTGGAGGGGCATCTGTAGTTAAAAGTTTCTCATCAGGCGTACTTTCTCAACGGGACATTGTTGGGGGTACAGGTATTACTGTCACAGAAAATACTAATGACCTTACTCTGTCTGTCACTCAGGGAGATATTGACATTAGTAATCTTGCTGGGATAGCAAGCTTTGATCTTAGTGGGGCAGATAACTCAAGCTCCTTGTTTTTGTCTAGTGTAAACCTTGCATCAAACGTTACAGGCACTCTCCCTATTGCAAATGGGGGAACTGGACAAACTAGCTTCGCTGCAAACAGTGTATTGCTTGGGGGTGCTAGCATCTCTACTGCGGTTCTTGACGCAGACAAAGAAATTCTTGTCGGTACGTCTAGTGGTCCTGAGATGAAAACTTTGACAGCAGGAAGCAATATTTCAATTACTCAAAACAACTCTTTAGACACCCTTACTGTAGGATTTACTAAAGGAAATTACATAGAGTCAGGGGACAATGTAACTCTTGGAGATGTAACAGTAGGAGATCTTACTATAGGAACACTTAGTTCAAGCTCTACTGGGACAGTAACACAAGCTACATCTCTCTCAACTGGGGTAACATTAAACGCTGTTGGGGGTACTATTACATTGTTCTCAGATGCTATTACAGCTAATACAAATACTCAGTTTACAGTAACTAATGACCAAGTATCAGCTACATCAGTAATATTCTTATCTAGAGAATTTCAAAGTAGTACAGCTGCTGATAATGGGGTACATATTAGTCTTGCATCTGTAAGCAATGGGAGCTTTGTAATTAACATCACACATACAGGTAATCAAGATGCAGCATCAATTGTGAGAAAAATACATTTCTTTGTCTTAGGATAATAATAACCAACCAAACCATACACAATGTTTAATCAGTTTAAAATGAAAGTAGCAGACGCTATCGAATTGTACAAAGGACTTGAAGCTGTCAAGCAGCACAAAGGGGCACGATTCTCTGTAATCGTAGCTAAAAATGTGAAAGAGCTTGAGCAGGTACTCAGACAGTACGAAGAAATAGCTAAGCCATCAGATGAGTTCTTAAGAGTTTCTGGGGAAGCACACAAACTTGCAGAAGCAGAAGATGAAGATGGGCTCAAGAAGTTAGAAGAGACACATGCAGATTTAATCGAAGAGCGTAAAGCACAGCTTGCACAACTCGAAGCAACAATGCAGAATGAAATTGAAATTGATCTGCACTCCATCAAAGAATCACAACTCCCAGACGACGTAACTCCTGAACAGATAGTTCCAATACTCCCAATATTGTCATGACATCTAAAAGAGACATAAGACAATTTTTGCTCGAAAGACCCGGGTACCTTAAAAAAGGTGCCTGGGTTTTAGCGCGAAGATTGGAGTGCTCTGTAAAAGATTGTCAAGAGGTATTGAAAGAACTGAGGAATGCAAATACATCAGAGAATAGACTTGATAGAGAAGATAGAGTTAAAACTTCTAGCCTGCAGAAATTCCTAACTACACATGGGATTAATGAGGCATCTGTATCAAGTGTAAAGTTTTGGCAAACAGCTACGGGAGATTTAAGATACTCAGTAGTTACTAATGATGCCCCTAACACAGAGGACATCAAACAAGAGATAGAAGACTTTGCTGCGGATTACGCTCCAGTATATCCTGAACAGGATTACCCGGAATGCGAAGACCCAATTGCGTATGAAATATCTCTCCCAGACATACACTACGGTAAGTTAGTGGATATGCCACTGCCTTATGATTTTCAGGAAAAAGAATACATTACAGTTGTAGAGAATCTTGTAGCTAAAGCAGCAGGATTAGAGATCGAAAGATTCATTCTCCCTATTGGGAACGACGGGTTAAACTCAGAGGGAATGAGAATGACTACAACTAAAGGTACCCCACAACAGGACTATATGGACTGGAGAAAAAGCTTTAGGGGATACTGGAAGCTAATAGTTTACACCATTG
>Ga0208767_1001543_pt1 | contig 18229 bp, 30 predicted proteins | sample VirMetDEL_Mar_21_FD_184514 | JGI IMG/M metagenome (GOLD analysis project Ga0208767, IMG submission 184514) | Aqueous microbial communities from the Delaware River and Bay under freshwater to marine salinity gradient to study organic matter... | ecosystem: Environmental > Aquatic > Marine >... | reverse complement strand
TCTTTTAAAACAGCTTGTTTTTGTTTATTACCCAAGCCGGCACGTGTCGCGTCACTTAATAATGTTGGAAGGCCTGTTATAATATCTGTAACAAACACTCCTCCTCCTTTCAAAGCTCTAACAGGTTTACTATCTGTTTTCTTGGGTGTCAAAAATTTACGTATCTTTGTCCCGGGAGTTTCTTTAATAGGTGCACCTATTACCGCCTTAGTCTTAATTAATTCTTTTCTCATTACGGGTTGAGGTTTTTTCCTTTTCAAAACTTCACCACGTTGAACCAAAATAGGTTTCTTTTTAACAGTAACTACTTGTTGTTTTTTTAATGCTCTTCTTTCCAAAGGAGGAAGTTCACCACGGGCCCTAGATACTTGTCCTTTAAGTCTAGATAGTCTTAACTTTTGTAATCTAAACTCGCGATCCAATGCACGGTATTTAGGATCAGCTTTTTTATCTCTAGTAAATCTAATGCCTTTTGCAGCTAATTCTTTATCCCTTTGAATTAACTTTTGTTTGGCTTCTTCGAATTTCAGTCTTTGAAGGTCTCTTCTTTTTCTTGCTTCATCAACTGTAACCATATACACAAGTACTGAATAAGAATATTTATAAATATATCTATTATAGTAATATCATGGCAACAGAGGAATTTAAACACGTTACAAAAGAATTACTTGATAACTATTTAGAGTTAAGAAAAACCATGCAAGATAAAGGATATGAGAATATTAGTTTTTCATTTAAAGAATATCTTGACCACTATATCTCATACGTTGAACACGTAGGTATAGACTTTGAGAACTATGAAGACGAAGAACAACCAGAAGAGACGGAAGAAGACCTTCCCGAAGTTCATCCATCATATAATGCTAGTTAATAATAGATATATGTTAGGGTTAAAGTAACTTAATAACCATAGCCCCAGCATAATTAATACTATAATAACTATTAATTTCTTTAATACATCTCCAAAAATACTAAATATTATTCTAAATACTCCCCCAATTAATGATTTATTATGATTATTTGATGGTTTATTTGATTTGAAATTAATTTTAATGCCCATATTTATTTATTAATATAAAGTTAAAAAGTAATTACTCATCATTCACCATGCTGAGATATTACTTTGTTTAATGTATTAACTTCCATACCTATGACATCCGCCATTTCCCCTCTAGAGATTTGCCTATTGTCTTCCATCCCTTTAACTAACTTTAAGGTTCGAGTACGCCACATTTTCTCTCGCTTCCCTAATTCAATTTCTTCGTATTTTGAATGATACTTTAACTCTAAGTTATCGTCTTTCTTAGATTCATATTGAGATAAGTCAATAACTTCAACAGGTTTAAACTGTCCAGTAAACTCATACTTCTTTGGATAACTATAAGGATATAGATAACATTTCTTTAGGTATTGATCCATTAAATAAACTCTATAATCTCCCCTCTTTAAACCAAAACCCGATTCCTTGGTACTATCTTCCACAAAATACTTGTCAACATGTATTAATAACTTGGCACGCCATAAAACAATATTTTTATCTAGTTCGTGGAATGCAGGCAAAGCTATTAAATGGATCTGTCTCTTTTTCCTACATTCAGATAAATAGTTAGTAAACTTCTTAGATTCCCTAGACATTGCCGCACGTTTGTTTAATATCTTTCTAGACTCGTCCAATATATTTATAGTATAAAAGGGAGATTCTATTGACTTGTCAACATAACTATTTAACTGGAAATGGATGTTGTCAACTGTAAATGGCACACCCATACGTTGAGCACAATAGTAACCAACCTGACGCATGAATAATGATTTCCCTGCACCTTCAGCCCCGTCAAAGATTAATAAGAAGTCATCGTCTTCCTTACACGCATCTAACAAAATATCAATATTCTTTTTTAATTTGTTATCTAAATAAAATGTTTTGTTTTCAGTAACATTTATGACTGCCATTTACCTTTCACCTCTTGCGATACCAGGCCTCTTATCAGGTAATATTGGTTTAGGTAACAACTCGCTACGTGGGAAGTTATCAATTATGATTGTGTATATTTCCTGTAATTTATTAAATATTGTGAATTGATATCTCTTTGCTGTCATTGTGTTTTTTTTTAGGTCTTTTAAGAAATCAGGATTATATATTGCATACTGAATTTCAAGTAATTGTTTCCCTATCTTTTCCCTATCAGACAGATAAGATATGTGTTTGTTGTATAGATTTTTAATCTTCGCATAATATTCAAAGATATAATTGATATCTTTATAACACATCTCGCCAACTAAACTGATTTCGTCTAGTTTTCTATTCAACGAGCTAAAGAACTCGTCGTGTCTTTTGTACTCTAATGCTGTTCCTTTATTTTGTTCCTCTCTCATATCCTTTTATAGATATAAATATTTATAAATGTTGGGCACAAGATTATAATTGCTAGCAAAGTTCCTCTAGGGCATGCCCACAATTATCTTAATATCCATATTAATTTCTTTTTTTGTTAACCAATTATCACAGATCTTTGCGCGAGTTTATAAACTATAAAATTTATGACTTGTTTGCAAATGGGACTTGGAGATTCATTCAAAGGACTTTCATCCGGAGCTAAAATTGTAGTAGTAATACTAGGTTTAGTTATCGGAGCATACGCATTAGCAATTATGGGATTAATTGTGATTGGTGTACTGGCTAACACTGTATTAAGCGGAGACGTTTCAGTGCCAGCTGCAACAAACACAACAGTTAGTACTCAATTAACTGGTTTCAACACACTAGTTGGTACAGTATTAAACCCATACGCAACTATTGCTGCTTTAGTTATCATCGCTGTACTTTTAGCAATCTTCTTTAGAGGAAGATTACCTGGAAGCGGTGGAAGCGGAGTACAATAAATTGCTCTTGGAGGAGAGGTTAAACCTCTTCATTTTTAAATCTATTCTAATAATATTTATAAATACTTAATTCTATATCTCTTTATATGGACGAGAGGAACAATGACCATATTAACGAAGAGGAACCAGTTATCAACGATCCTGTGGCTGAAGAAAATGATCTTGAGTACAGTAGGCACGAAGGTAGTGGAGAAAGTATTGTTGAGAAACCAACAATAGATAATTTTTTTAATACTGAACAATTATTGCAAGAAGTTGAAAAGACCATGAAAGGTTACGAGAAACGTGACGGACAGTGGGTTTACAATACAGTGCCAAAAGCGAGAGATTCGTTTATTAATTCTATGATGAACCGGCTTAGGTCAGTTATTAATCAGCAAAACATGATATCTTATATGGATATTGATGACGCTAAATTCTTATTACTTGAAAAAAATAAAGATTTTATATTCTCAGTTTATGAAGAACCTAGTGTGGACGATGAAGATGTTGAAAGTGTTATCAATATTTATGATCATGCAATGCAAATCTTTATGGGGCAAGTAATAAATGGTTTTGGGGCACGAACTTTAAGACAGATAAGTGCAGCAGTTGCATATGAAGTGCCCGATCAAGCAAAAGATGACAGTTTATTTAGTTTAGGCTATGGGAAAACCAACCTTGTCAAATTTGGAGGATCAAACAAATGAAAGAAACAAAACAAGAGAAACAATTAAGAAAAGAAGCAGAAAAAGAAGCTAAGAAAGCACAAACAAATAAAGCAGAATATAAAATAGTGTTACTAGAAAAGTTAGGTGGGACAGTTAGGGCAATTAAAACCTTTTATGCATATAGGTGGCTAGATACTGAAGACCACGTGGTTTATTTGAAAAACGATAGTTTGAAGTTTATGGAAATCTTTCCACAACAAATAAATGATTTTAAGAATTATTCGCCAGGAGAAGTCCAAGGTTTAATTAATAAATACCAACATAAATTGGAAACAGAACGAACTATCGATAGCGCCGATGTAAATGATAAAGATATAGAGTTTGAATTACTTAAACTAAAAGCTAAAATGAGAAGTTTTAAGTTTGATCCCAATGCGTCATACTTATCATTTGATGAACATTCAAGACCAACGTTCCATTATTTAAGAGAAGGATCATCCTTTCACCCTTTTAAAATTGACACAGACACTAAAACTATATTCACACCAAGTGATAATAGAAAAAAAAGCGCTAGTATTGCATTAAGGAATAAAGAAAGTAAATACAATACAAAGAAATTAATTGAAGGAGGGACAATCTTATTATTATTACTTGGTTTTGTGTTCTTTGGGACGGGAGGTTATTTTTGGTATAAAGCCAATAGTTCTGCCAACGCGGCGTTTAATAATTATGACCAAAGCCATATTGCTGCCGCACAAAGAGCTAGTTTAGAAACTGCAAACCAATGTGCAAAAATAACTACTGAGATCGCAGGAGCAAGTTTAAACATATTTAATTCACTTGAAGGCAAATTAAACCAAAACCAAACAATTATCTCGGGGTTGACACCAGAATGATTGGCACAGATTTACCAATTCCTCCTTTTATGAAACACTTTAGTACTGGCGCAACTGCCGGAACAATTTTTGGCATTTTACTTGGAGTATACTTACCATTTAAATATTCCATCATCTTCTTAATTGTGTATGTATTGGCTTTTGGATTTGGTATGAGCAAAATTAAAAATGATTTCATTGACTGGGAAAAAGATTAAATTAATTATATTTATTGGACTTTATTTATTAGTCTGTGTCTTTCTCGCGTATATTATTCTTACATATTTTCAAGAATTAATTATCTGGGAAGTTGAACCAATTGTGCAAGATAATAGTTCCGACATATTTATAAATTATGAAATTCCAGAATTAGTAAATGGCAGCTTTAGATGACGCATATGCAATTATGGATGCGCAAATTGATTATAACATAAAATTAATTACGTTTGGGATCTTGGTGGCGTATGCTGCCTTCATATGGTATTCTGCTAAAAAAATGGAGAACAATGCAATGTGGAAGATATTGTTTAAATTCTTTTCAAAAATATTCGTGTTACCTACATTTTATTTTTTGCCTTTGTTTACAATCATGTTGTTTAGAGATTATGGAGCAATTACAATGTGGACTTTAATGTTAACTTTTTATGGGATTATCTTTGTTATAACTGCCTTGCTAGCTATTTTATTTGGTTGGTCTAAAGTATTAGAAATGTTTGGTATTGATTTTGATTTAGGTTTAATTAATGCTGAAAAATTAAATAAAGGTGAAAAATATGACTAGAAAAACAAACCATAAACAAAAAAATATTAGTTTTGGATTAATTAGACACATTGAAAAGTTTAGGAAACATTTACAATTACAAGAAAACATTAAATATGGTAGAAAAGCAAGAAGTATAACTTTTGTAGAAGCAACATCAAGCCCAACAAAATTAGCTAAGTTTATTCTGGAGGGCAAACCATGAAAAATAAAAAAGGACTAAGTTTCTTTGTTGCTTTAATTATTGGTTTTGGAGTAGTTGCAACAGTTTTTATGTTTTTAAGTCTTTTAGTATATGATACAGGAAAAGATTATGTTATAGACATATCTGCTGACGTTGGAAGGGATGTATTAGCAAATTATACTGAGTTACCTGCATACCAAGGAGTTGACACGATAGACCAGATTCAACAAGATTATGACGATTTTTTAATTCCTTATGACATATTCTTTTTGTTATCTTTTTTAGTTGCGTTTGGATCTACTGTATTTATTTCTTGGCAAGCTCAAAGAGAAGGAATATTTTCTTTTTTTGGATATATTTTCATCGGGAGTTTATTGTTGTTATTAATTACTGTGTTCATAAATGATTTTAATATTTGGTTTCAAGCAAATTTATTTGACACCGTATTTGCAGACTCAAATGTTTCAACACCAATACTGGACTTCTATCTATCAAATATGGCCATAATTAATTTATTGTGGTGGTTAATATTGGTATTAGTTAATAATATGGATAGGAATTTTATTAGTAGAAGTGGGGAGGTTCAAGAATGAAAAAATTATTTGTTTATTTACTTATTTTGTTTTCAATGATAAGTTTAGGTAATGCTGCTTTAATTCACGAATGGAATTTCACAAATGGAGGGGAAGATAAAATTGGTACACTTGACGGGAATTTAACTAATGGTGCAGTTAACAACCAAACAAATGGATTTATTGGAAAGGGAATGTATTTTGACGGTGTTGACGACTATATTGATTTTATAGTCCCAACAGATTTTCCTACTGGGGCAGGAACAAGAACATTTTCAATGTGGGTTAAGATTCCTGTAAATCAAACAGACGTATATTTCATGAGTTATGGGCAAGGTTCCGCATTACAATTTTGGTCACCAAACATTCAAACAGGAAAAGATTATGGGTTAATGTTTTATACTGGAGATTATAGTTCTGGTTTCTATCCTGACCTGGAAGTTTGGGAATTTCAAACCTACGTATATGACGGATCTAAATTATTACATTATATTGATGGAGTTAATGTTAAAAACCATACTGTTGCAGCAAACACACAAAGCGTTAGGCCTTTTGTTATGGGTGCAAGAAATTATAATGGAGTTAATTCGAATTATGCTAATTTTTATTTGGATGAAGTAAGAGTTTACGATAACAATCTAAACCATTCACAGGTTGCGGAATTATATACAAATTATACTTCTGCTCCAGCAGAAGTTGATATAACAACAAATACCTCTAGATATTATGGAGTTAGAAACTTATCAATACAAGTAAATGCGTCCATACAATCAAATATTAGCTATATTTTTAATGATACTGAAGATTTTATCGACGATACAGATTTAATTGCGTATTATAGGGCGGAAAGTGGATATGATGAAAGTAATAACAGTATTGACTTACAGGCAAGAAATTCTGCAACTTTTGGGTTTGGAAAATATGGGAAAGCATTCGAATTTGATGGAGTTAATCAATACTTTAATGGGTCTGGTGCGAATTATACTTCACCAGGTAGCGCATACACAATAAGTTTATGGTACTATCATGATAGTGCTCAATCTTGTACTAGTTCATTTGCAGGAAACGGAATGGTTGCATTGTCTGAAGATGATAAACCTAGATTATTTTTTGGTTGTAGAGACACAGGTACAGAAAAAATAAGATTTAGATATCAAACATCTACTGCCGGGACAGGTGATGTTACAAGTGAACACGCTTTAGAAAATGATGCTTGGGTACATATATTAGGTATTGTTAGGGATGGTGGTAGTTCAAGATGTGAAACAGATTTATATGTTAATGGTGTGTTAGAAGACTCGGATGTTGACACATCCTGTACATGGGAAAACTTGAACGGGACAGAATTAATGATAGGGTACACGGACAATTATTGGCAAGGAAACCTTGATGAAATACGAATTTATAAAAGGGAATTAAATAGTTCTGAAATTAGTGAAATTAATAGTACTAGTCCATATACTAGTATTGGAACAAATGTAAATACAACTACAGTAAGTTTTACTAACTTGGCAGATAACACATATAATATTACATGGTTTGCTAATACTGCTTCAAGCGCTGCGCTTCTAAGTGAATTGTTTTCAGTAGATGTTACAAACCCTAGCCTTAATGTTTCTAACTTTAGTGAGGCAAACAGTTACACAGTTAACTTTACTGAGAGAATTAATTATACTGACGCAAACATTCAAAGTTGTAATGTTAACATCTCTAATGGAACATCTTATAACTGTTCACAGTTAATTACTTTTACAGAAAATGGGAACCACACATTTAATGTGAGCGTAACAGATTTTTCAGGAAACGGGAATAGTAGTTTGAATAACATAATTCTTGTTAATCCAATACAATATTTTTATTTTGAAAATGCTAGCGGAGGCGCAATAAGTAATTTTGAAGTAGATGGCGAGAGTTACGTTACTTTTTATAATAAATCTATTTATGATATTGGATTAGGTAACCAGACACTAATTTTTAGTAAGGTTGGTTACGCAACAACTAATTTTACCAGGAATTTTAATATTACTAGTACATATAATGAAACAATTACAATGCCTGCAGCAAGAATCATTATTAATGTATATGATAGAGAAACTGAGGCTTACGTGACATCAACTACAACCTTATCCCTTGTTGCTAACATTGGTCAAAACACAACAACAACTAACGGGACCGCAGTGTTTCAAAGTGTTGATTTCGAACCAAGCACATTTCAAGTAATTGCTTCAAATCCTAACTATCAAACGGAATCTGTTTATTTTGATTACACTAATCAAGAAGAATTAACCGTAGATATTTATTTAACTAACTCTACAGCAACAATTACTATTAAAGTTAAAGATTCTTTAGGTTTCTTTGTAGAAGGATCAATTGTTAAGGCATTAGAATGGAAACCTGTACAAAGTGCTTACTTATCCGTTGCACAATGTCAAACAAATGTAAATGGTGCTTGTGACTTAAACATTGAATTAAATGATAAGTTATATAAATTCTCAGCAACAAAAGGCACTATATCAACAACAACTAGTTCACAGATTATAACACAAGATGGAACAACTTTAACAATCACTCTTACAGACTCAGAACTGGAAGTTACTTCCAGTCTTTCAACTATATCCTCAAGCTTCACAGAAACCATTACAGGAAACACAACAACAAGCCGATTAGAGTTTGTTGATTCTGCGGGAGTATCTAACACTTATTGTATAAAGGAATATAAAGACACAGGATTTAGTCAAATCTTATTAAATAGCACGTGTACGACGTCAAGTTCAGGTATTATCTTTCACACGACATCTACAAATAATACTTATGACTTAGTATTAATCGCTGATGTAACTGTAGATAGTATTGTTTATCCCTTGGGAAAAATAATTCATCCAGGTATTGGGAATCTTGGAGATAGTTTAAAAGATACTAATTTACATATTTTTGTACCAATAGTGTTTGGATTATTAGGGCTTGCTACCGGATTGTTCTTCGGTAACATATTTATTGCAACACTTCTTATGACTGGCTTTAGTTGGTTTTCAACACTATTAGTGCCAAGTGTTATAAGTACTAGTAGCGCAGTAGGTATAACTGTAATAGCTGCATTTATATTATGGGGGTCAAGTAAAAGATGAAAAGCTTATATTCAATTTTTGTAGTGTTAATGATTGCCATAACTATTATGTGGACTATGTCTAATATTGGTACTGAAGTTGTTAACAATTCTAATCTTGACAGTGAAAGTGTAACTTTAATTGTTAGTGTGTCAAACGAATTAAATGATAACTTTAATCCTAATTCATCATTTGATGCGGCGACGTCGAGACTTGCTGGGAACGGAAGTTTTGATGACGAAGACGTGTTTGCGAGAGAGTTTTTAGAAGGTAAAAGTGAAGGAGAAACACAAAAACAAAGAATTGTAAGTATTTCTAAGTTACCTGACTTAATGATTCTGTCTTTAGGTGTTCCAGAAGAAGATTTAAATATATATAAAGTTATAATTGTATTATTCATCTCAGTAATATTAGCGTTTGCTGCATATAGAGCGATCTTTGGTGGAGGTAAAGTAACTGATAATTAAAAATGAATCTTACAGCATTAAATAACATACAACCTTTTGAAGTAAACACCAGTTTAATAAATAATAGTGCAGAGATTGGGACAAATATAGTTAATAATGCTAATGTTACAAGTGAAGGGTATTTTGGTTTAGGTGTGTTAGTTTCAATCTTTTTATTTTGTATGATTATTACTACAACACAACAAGATTTATTCAGATTAACATTTTTACAATCATTAGTATTTAGTTCAGGGATTGTTACTATAATTGGAATCTTGGGGCTTCTTGGAAACATATTTAGTTCGTTCCAACACGTAATGTGGTTCACATTACTATTTATTGTTGGACTTATTGCGACATATTTAAAGGGGAAATCATAAAATGAAAAATAAATTAAAATTAATTTTATTGGGACTTATTGCAGTATTTATTACTGGTTGTTCTAGCACAGGTGTGTCGTTAAATGATATTAATGTCACAAATAATATAACTAACGTTATTAACACAGGTTCAGTTACATATAACACATACGTAACAGAATGTTTACCAAATTATATCTGTATTAATAACAGTAATTATGCCTCAATCCAATCTGCGATTGATAATACTTCTGCAGGTGGAACCGTTTGGCTTGCAAATGGTTATTACAACTGGAACGGTGTAGATATTAACATTACTAAAGATATTACTCTTCTTGGAGAAAACCACGAACAAACAATAATTAATTATTCAAGTACTTCTTGTAGTGGCGGGAATATACAAATTCAAGGACAATATCTTGTAAAGATTGAAAACATTGGATTTTATGGAAATAATTTGTGTGACACTCATTTAATTGACGCGTTAAGTGATGATAGTAAAGAAATAGAATTAATTAATAATAAATTTAAAGAGTGGAATAGTACAGTTTTATTTTTTAGAGGAAAAAAAGCAAAGATAATTGATAATGAGGCGTTTCATGTAATGAAATTAGTCTCTTTAGATTTTGAAAATAATGAAAGTAGATTTAGAGTTCACGATAATACAATAACTAGGAATCCATTAAGTAATATTGACGAATCTGAAGGTATTGATATAAACACACACCAGGATGGAGAAGCATTTGTTACAAATAACTTAATAATTAACTTTGGAGAAAACTTTATTGATGCTAATGTTGGAAGAGCTATAATCACCGATAATATCTTATATGGGGAATGTAGTAATACTGCAATAGGAAGTATGATTATACATGCGGCAGACAGTAGCAACTTTTCTAGCGCAGTAATAACTAATAATTTAATTTATAATCTTCCTGAAAGTCAGAGAGGTATCCAAGCTTTAGGATATAGTACTGCAAATAATAAAGTAACAATAAGTAATAACCAAATTTACGGGTGTGATGGTGGTACCACAAATCAAAAAGCTATTAGAACTGACTCTAATCTGGATAGCGCTGTAATCGCATTAAATCAAATTGAAAATGTTTATTTGGGGATTGAATCAAATGGTCTCTCAGACATCATAGGCAACACTTTTTTTAATACCACGACAAATGTGTCTACTGGCGACAATAACTTGCAATTTGGCCGTGATTACATCGGCCTAACAGCGCCTTTAGAAGTTAAGAATGTAGATTCTAATCCTTCTTTGTTTTGTAGGGACGACGATTGTAGTAATCAATACCTTAGAATTGATGTGGATGACCGAGATGTTATATTTAGGTCGGAACAAGATGAGAATACAGGAACTAATGGAGGATTTCAATTTGAAATTGATGATGATGGTACTGCAAACCCCGATTTTTTAATAGAAGCTAAATCTGGGACAGATTTATTTCAAGTATATTCTAACGGAGATATTTACACAGAAGGATCTCAAGGATATACTGGAAGTTGTGGGAGTGCAACAACAATTACTGTTACAAATGGTTTAATAACTAGTTGTAGTTAGGTAAAAAGAATAAGTATTTTTCTTTTTTAATAGAAAAACAACATCTAAATCGAATGAATAGGATGAATGCCTTGTTGGGCATAATATTTACTTCTTTAATATATATAAACTTATTGATAACAACAAATATTTATATATAGGGTGGTATCATAGTACATACCATGACAATAAAAAATATAAGAGACACATCAAAAGAAACATATTTTTCTTCGGCTGTTAAGTTAAATGATAGAGAAAGAATAGTTTTAGATGAAATAAGAAGAGTGCCAAAGCTTACTGCTTTTGAATATACTACATTAATATTCCATAGAAATGATCCAAATTATGTAAGGCCAAGAATAACTGATTTGCAGAATAAAGGTCTTGTAAGGGCTTCAGGGAAGCGAAAATGTCAAATTAGTAAGAATACTTGTTATGTGTGGGAGTGTTGTCAAGATGAGTAGTGACAAAAATAGGTCTGTCGGTGGTCCACAAGCGATCCATCGAGGTACCCCTAGTTCTATAAATATTAGAATGAAAGAATTTATTAATAAAGTAACAAATGAATCAGAGATTAAAAAGAAGGAAATGTTTGATCAAATTTATGCGTTAGAATTAAATAAATTAAATATAAATAGTTTAGAAATATATGATATTATTAAGAATACAATAAATAATAAAACAAAAACAATTATATTTTTAACATTATTTATGAAAGGTTTTACTTGGAATCGAGAATTAAGAAATACTTTTGATTTGGCACCACGGAGTTTAAGAAGTGGTTTTGATTATCTTCATCAAGAAGGATTAATAATATGTAGAGATTTCTATACTATAGATCAAATATATCAGGAAGTTATATTTAAATGTAGTCCCGACTTTAAACATTGGATAATTAATTCTCCATCAATATATGCATTAAGTGATAAAGGGAAATTAATTGCAGATAATATATTAAACTTATTTGAAGAAGTTATTATTAAAGATAGTAGTTTAAGAGATACATTCAATTTCATTACACAGAAAACATCACAACAAAGAAGAATGTTTGAGGCTATAATGTATAAAGAATATACTCAACTAGAAAGAGAAATGACGTGTCCATGGACTGGAGTTAAGTATATTAAAGATACTGAATATAAAAGAGAAATCTTTGCAGAATTAAAAGAATTAAAAGAAGAATTAATTTTAGAAGGTAAAACAATTAAACATAATAAACTATTAAATAAACCTAAACAAATAATAGATATTGAAAAATATGATAAAAAAGCCGAAGAAGACTTTAACAATGGAACTATTGGCAAATCTATCGAAGAAGTTGATGAATATGAACTAGAACGACAAAAAGAATTTTTGGATAGTTTAGGTATAACTCAATAAAGACGACAAAAGGTTATATAATATAATAATTATATACATATATCCTAAGAGGAACAAAATGAAATATAAAATTAAACGAATGATTAGGAAAGAATGGAGACAGTTAGTCTTTGAATATGATAGGGCCATTTCAGACATAGTTAGATGGAATAGAACTAAATTTGGTAAAGAAGATAGTCATGAAAGATGGATCGAATTGAAATAGGACCAATAACACATATGAGGGAACATCCCAACTGGGATAGAGACCTTAATAAGAACATGGAATTAGTTCGAGAAAGAAAAGAAAAAATGCGTAACTTTAGGAGTCAAATTTATGACGCTAATGTGCATGAAACATATGACAGTTTACTTAAAGCATTTAGGTTATATGATAGTAAAGAATTTAGTTATATGCTTAAAGACGCAAATGATGAGGAAACAGATGATGGGTTTTTATTCAATAGATAAATTAATAAATGAGCTTGACTTAGTAATAGCTAAAAAAGATATAGAGGAACAATGTAACTTGTACGATATTAAATATAACAAAACAGAGGAAGAATAAATGGAAAAACCAATTAGAGACGAACCAGCAAAGAAGTGGAGAGCAGGAGTTATCACATTAAGTATGTGGGAAAATAAATTTGAAGATAAAATAATTAATTCATTTACAATGCAAAAATCATATAAAGATAAAAATGATGAATGGCAAAATAAAGGTAGTTTTAATTTATATGACTTACCTAAGCTTACAAGTTTAATGGATGTAGCTTTTACAGAACAAATTATGGAAAGAAAAAAATATGAAGATCCAGATAATCTGGAAACGACAGATATTGACAAATTAAAAAAACAAATTGAAGAGTTAAAAAAGAAAAATGACATTAGATAAGATATTAAAAGAACAATGTATAAGGATGTTACCTACAGACTTTGATAAACAAGAAGATTTATTCCAAGATATGATTGGAGTTAATAATTTTTTATATTGTGACAGGCATAGTAGATTAAATAAAGATTGTGTTGATGCATATAAGAAGATAAAGGATTTTATGATGGAGAATTATAATTTGACGCCGAAACAATATCATACATCCAAACGTATGGTTAGAAGCGTACTAAAAAACACGGTAAATTAAAATGACATTAGAACAAGACATAGGAAGATTTGTAGAAATAATTGAATTACATGAGGACACATCTACATACGCAGAGACATATCAGAACGGATTTAATAAAATATTATATAATTATCCTATCTGTAGGAAAGATTTAAAGCATAAAGTGTTATATGAACAACTTAAATATCACGGACACACGCCAGAAGAATGAATCTCATTAAATTAATTATAGCAATTCCATATTTAATTGGATGTTTATTTTTAGCTTTGTTATGCATGATTTGGAGATTAACAATGGACGATAGAGAATATCGTTAATTCATTTTGTCTTATAATGTATAATGGCTAAATAGCAAACAATACTTTATTCTTTATTTATAGTTCTTTACACAAAGTAGTTACAGTACAATATAAATGAAAAGGTATACTATACAAAAACTATATAAAGGAGTAATGACATAACATATTATGGTTCAAGAGTTTGTAGTAAAAGAGGACACCATAGAAAAGAAACAGAAACATTCTGTGAAGCATTCGAAAGATAATGCTTTAGAGGAAAACGAAAAGATTGAAATCTTTAGAGCAATCCAGAACCTTAAAGTAAACCACGAAATCAAATATAAGTATGAAGTGTTAGTGCATTTGATGATGAATGCGGGGCTAAGAGTTAGTGAAGCCCTCCAAGTTCGTTATGAATGGTTTAATGAAACTGAGGAAGGGATACTATTAAGGATTCCTGATAAGGCCAGAGACTTAGGTAATATGAAACGAGATTGGAAGCCTAAGACTTTGGCTGGAAAGAGAGAGGTAATATTTATTGATAAGGGAGTAGGTGAAAAAGTAAGGAGTTATTTCATTAGCAATAAAAGTTTAGGGATGTTAAGACAAAGAGCGTATCAAGTAATTAATATGCTTGGAAAGAACATGGACAAACCAAAGCTTCACCCTCACGCCCTCAGATCCACTTATGCGAATAGTTTAGTATATGCCGGAGTGACTGAGAGCACGCTATGTTATTACATGGGGTGGAATAATCTTCAAACTGCAGTTAATTATGTGAAAACATCTAATGTTGCAGCAAGAAGAGATTTAATTAACAAAATGAGGACAGATAATTGAAGAATGGAGAAACAAACAATATATTTTGAAACAAGACAAGAATTAGCAACACTTACAAAACGCCAGTTGTTAGATGTGTTAAATTATATTAGACAAATCAAGAGGACAAATAATTGAAAAATGGAAAAAAATTATAAAATACAATGGAAAGAGTCACCAACTGATAAATATACTTATCGAACAAAAGTAATCGGTGGTTGGTTAGTAAATATTAGTTTAATTAATGGTGCAGGTGTTACTTTTGTACCTGACAAAGACCACCAATGGGATTGGGAGGACAAATAATTGAATTAAGAATGGGAAAAAATAAAATAATGGATTTAAGAAATAAAACATTTTGTGAAATATTAATATCATTAAAGAAATATGGTGAACAAAACGCAGGAGAATTAAGTTTAAGTACAAGTAAATCTTACACAACTTGTTTTAGAGGTATAAAAGATTTATTAGAATTAGGATTAATCTTAAAACAGCCAAAGACAAACAAATATGTAATAACTGAAGAAAAAGCTATTAATAAAGAAATGGAATTAATTTTAAAAGATACGAAGATATATTTAGAATTAAAAGAGGTGACAGATAATTGAAGAATGGCAAACAATAAAAATAAAGATTATCCTTTTTGTGATATATATATAGAATATTTAAGATTGTTAAAACTAAATGAAAAAATGAGGTTTAGTGATTTTTTTGAATATATGGATAAATCTAGAAGTATAATCCACCGACAATTAAAAGAATTAGAAAAGAGCAAATTTATTGAAATAAAAGAAAAGAAGTATGTTCTTACAAATACTTTGTATTTATATGCTCGAGCAAGAAAACTTGGATTAGATAGGGAGTATCGAGAAAGTTTAAAAAATGTAGAGATATTTGGAGGCGACAGATAATTAGAGAATGGAATTAACAAAAGAAATAATAAAATACGGAAGAATCCAATGGGGGTTTGGTGCATTGTTTGGTATAGGTATGACACTGATACTTTGGGGATTTTCTTTAAATTGAAGAATGGATGACAGACAAATAATGGATTTATATAATCAATGGTTGGATTTAGCAGAAATTGACAAGGGCGATTTATCATTCTATGAATATTGTAGATTGAGGGCGTTAAAATGAGTTTAAACAAGAAACAATTAAATAGTATATTGACAATACTTAATGTGCATTTGAAAGGGTTAGAAGAAGCGTTAAAAGGTAATCAAATCAATTTTGTACAAAAGAAAACAATCAAAGTACATAAAAATTCTGTAGAGTCAGTAATAAAGTTAGTTAATGATGAAATCTCTACTTAGATCTTTTCTTCTTTAACTTTTTAGCAATTGTTGCACCCTTAATTTCTCCACGAGTATCAAATGTGTTTTTAGCCTTCTCAACTAAACGTAAAGTCTTATTAGTCTTTCTAGTCCTGAATTTTTGTAAAGATTGTTTTCCGCTCAAATCTTTAGCTTTAGTTGTTCCGACAATTCGAAGTTCCATACCTCGAGTTAATGTGTTATCAATTAAGTTTTTTGCCCTCCTTAAAGCCTTATTTAACGGTAATTTAGTATTTAATCTCTTAATTTTACCTTTCTGTTTATAGAATACATCAAACGCTAACTTTTGACCAGTAGGCAACTTACTATTAAATGTTAATTTAGGAATTGGGAGTAGTGCTGGTTTCTTTGGCGGCCTCTTAACCACTTTTGGTTTCTTTATAACTCTCTTAGGAGTTTTAGGTGGAATAGGAGTTTTCTTTTTAGGAATAACTTTATTTGGCGGAGTCTTCTTACCATTCCCTTTCCCCGGTGTTGGTTTCTTTGGAATTACTGGTGTTGGGAAATCAAACGCGTTAACTAACTTTTGTGTTTGGGCCAAACTAGGGAGTTGTGCAACTGCCTGTGCGGAAGCAGTTTTACTAATAATGCCTATTGCTGCCAAAGTCTTACTTAATTTCGCTATCTTTTGAGTCTTTCGAATCTGTTGACTAACTTCCACTTTTAATTTAGTTTTAGATTTAGTTAAAGTAACTTTTTGTTTTCTTAATGATTGTAATTCTTTTTTAGATGTGATAGGATCTTTTACTCGCTTATTATATTGTTGGGTCTTCCTTGCTAATTGTTTTTGGTTTGTTTTAACAGTATTATTTTTAATTTTATTATTTGAAACATGTTTATTATAATTTGTAAACATTCTAGATTGAGCTTTCTTGTTCTTGAAAAATCCTTGTTTTGATAATCTTCTAACATCTTTTTCTAACTTATCTAGATCTTGGCCTTTCTTAAATTCAATATCTTTTAAATCTTTTTTAGTTACTTTTTTAGTTACTTCAACTTTAACTGTTTTCTTCCTAACAATCTTTCCTTCTTTAGTTATTTCAAATAATCTTGGAGAAGCTGTTTTAACGCCTTTCTTTTTTTGTTGTTTTGGTTCTAATAATTTGAATGAGATATCTTTCCCAGCCCCCCGTTGTACAACATTTAGTCCTGTTTGTTTTTTAATTTTATTTTTTAAACGTTTAAATTGTGCGCCACTAACAGTTCTCGCTTCTAGTAAAGCTTTGTTTAAGTCTTTTGTTGTTACAGGTAATCCTTTTTTTACTTTAATTGTGGGTTTTGTGGGTTTCTCTGTCACTTTTTTCAACCCTTTAGCAATTGTAGCTTGATTAAGTTTAATCTTACGGTTATTCTTTTTCCTCTTTGGTTTATCTGCTTTAATAATCTGAGAGATTTTCTTAACATCCGATTTAGAAGGGTTTGGTTTCTTGTCAATCTTATCTACTTCTTTTTGTAGCTTTTTTGTAAGGTCGGCAGTATTTTCTTGGACTTTTTTAAGTTCTTCTAGTTTCCTTAACTTATTCCCTTCAGGAGTTCTTTCTCTAGTATTAACCCCCTTATCCTTTAACTTTTTAATTTCTGTCTGAGTTATCCTAACATTATTAGTTTCAAATTTGTTAACTCTACCTATTTGTTTTTTAGTGGTTGATACAACTCGACTAAATACTGCGGGAGATTTTGTTGGTATAGCACCAACAGTTAAAATATTTAAAATTGCTTGGGTTTTATCAAATGGATCAGAACTTGCTGCTTGTCGCCCCATTTCCCGCCCAATATTTGAAATTGTTTGATTATTAAATGTTTCTTTTAAAACAGCTTGTTTTTGTTTATTACCCAAGCCGGCACGTGTCGCGTCACTTAATAATGTTGGAAGGCCTGTTATAATATCTGTAACAAACACTCCTCCTCCTTTCAAAGCTCTAACAGGTT
>Ga0208767_1001542_pt1 | contig 18235 bp, 20 predicted proteins | sample VirMetDEL_Mar_21_FD_184514 | JGI IMG/M metagenome (GOLD analysis project Ga0208767, IMG submission 184514) | Aqueous microbial communities from the Delaware River and Bay under freshwater to marine salinity gradient to study organic matter... | ecosystem: Environmental > Aquatic > Marine >... | reverse complement strand
TGTAAGTCACTTGTAGTCTCAAAATGGTTTCTTATCATGCAAACGAGCATCTACACGGGTCGAGAAACGACCTGTGGGCTTGGTAAAGGTTAGCTTGGCAGCACGCAACTCGCCATTCCTATTCTTCGCAACATTGCAAATGATGTCATCACTGATTGGATCTGCTTCTGTCTCACGATGCAAGAGAAGCACGCAATCTGCATCCTGCTCTATTGATCCAGACTCACGCAAGTCAGAGAGCATGGGATTCCTATTCTGTGACTCTAACGCTCTGTTAAGCTGAGAAAGGGCAAGCACAGATGTATCGTACTCCATTGCTATTTTTTTTAGCGTCCGAGAAACATGCGAGATTTCCTGTACTCTGCTCTCAACGCCTGGCACGCTCAAGAGTTGCAAGTAATCGACCACGATTAAACCAAGCTCGCCTTCTAATCTCTGCTTGGCAATGAATGCCTCAATTGATTGCATGGTTGCTTGGTTATCATCCTTGAAGGTAATTGGCCATGATTGCATTGCTTGTACTTGCTTCTCTAGCTTTTGCTTATGCCCGGCATTGAGCAATCCCTTGCCTGTTGGTTTGCGTACTCCACTGACATTGGAAAGTAAACGCGCACTGCACTCACTTGCAGTCATCTCAAGGCTTGCATAGCTTGCCCTTAGACCACGCTTTGCAGTCTCATAGGTCATTTGTATTGCTAATGCAGACTTCCCTACTCCTGGGCGTGCAGCAAGCACATACAAGCTACCCTTCTTGAAACCACCACCAAGAATTTCATCTAACTTTTCCAAACCTGTTGGGATTGCTTGTGTACCACCTGCATCAATCTCAAGAAACTCGGCATATGCTTGCTTACTTGCAGCACCACAACTTACCACGCCCTTCCTTTGAGAAAGAGACTTGGCAATGGTATTCACAAATGTCTGAGAAATCTCTTCTGCTGGTTTACTTGCTTTGAGATCATCAGTTGCTTGCCATAATGCACGCTCCACGCTTCTCGTGTTACGATACTCAATGAGATACTCGATGTACCTGGAAATAGATCCACCACCATACTTCTCGCTGAGAAAGGTAACCTCATCTGCAAGCTCTGGCTTGGCAATGATAACATCAACCTCATTGGCAGGTGATAACTGTAAGCACGTTTCAAAGATCGAGGATCGATCCATGCTTGAGAAGTCATCCTTGGTGAGAGACTCACCCGCTTGTGCAGTTGATACGCCACTCTCATCTCGGAGCATGGCAGATAGCACTGCTCGTTCTGCTAATTCAAAATCAATCAAAATCGAAGACCCTTCGTGGTTTGGCTTGATGTTATTTTGCGAAGGTGTGGAAACTTTTCCTTCAACCAAGTTTTGCATGCAGTGCGAAAACATGCATCCCAATCCAAGTATTTCTTGCCACCTGCATTTGCCCAATCCTTGAATGCTTCCAACGCACCATCGTAATCGATGCCTGCTTTATCTGCTATGAGTTTGTCAGGTGAAAAATCAGCAGGCAATAATCTCTTTCCACGGGTCTTGCTTTTGACCTCAGAAATGTCAGGGGTACTACATATATTATTAATATACATATTCGATAGAATATGTCGGGCGTGCGCGAGGCGGGGTAAAATACTGACCCAAATCAGGTCAGTAATAACTTGCCCTTTAGTTGTACCAGACTGCTCGCAGTAGGCATCTAACAGTTGGTGTGTTTCGTTGTTTATTTTGATCCGTAAATCTTGTTTTTCTGTTGTCATTTTTTATGCTCCTATGATTGCCAATGTCCATGCTAAAATCATGTATAACCAAGTGATTATTGCGGTGATAAACATGGCGGTAAATAATATCTTATTCATTATTTTGTTAATTTTTCCCATTGTATTTAAGTGTAGGTGTTTGTAGTATGCTTTGCCTCAAGACTACCTTTTTAGCGTATTTTTTTATTGTTTCCACGGGTATTAGGTATGCTTTCTTGGGTTGTGTATCACCCTTTCCTGTGAACTGTCTGAGTGGTGGATTCTTCTCAATAATCATATCTTTGAGTCGCTTTGGAGTGATGAATATAAACTCATCCTTCGTGTCAAAGATCCACCAATCTGCGGTTGTTCCCATTAGCCCGGATGGTTTGCCATACATCTCAATTTCCACCACTAGATTGCCAGAGTAATGAGCTTTCCAATCCTGCTTTACTTCATATGCTTCCTTAGTATTCGCCAGAAAGAAATCAAAGCCTGTGAACTTACCTGGTATTGCAACAGGTTTATGCCCCTTGGATTGAAAGAACTCGATTAACTCCGACTCTCTTAGCTTGCCGATGTTAAGACTCGTGTCGAACTCGGTCATTGGTACTTGCCTAATTAACTCTTACATACACTACCAACTAAGGTAGTAGTATTTTTGGTGTAGTTGTTGCATCAGGAATTCTTATTAATCTACTTGATTTATTTGTTATCCATTTATTCCAAGCACTTATACCACCAAAGTATAAGGTGTGATGAGTAATAGCTTGCGCACCTTGAGGGCATATTCTTTTTAAATTTAATAGATGCTTCCTAAATGCATACACAGGATCATCCTCTCTGAGTTCTAAACCTTTAAAAAGTTTATCAACAATAAATGTATCAGCTAAATGCTTATCCCCATCTTTCAATGACTTTCGTATAACATAATGCAGGCAAGCAGTAGAAGCTGCTGGCAGCTTAAAATACTTTTTATTATTATGTACTTGCGCCACAGAATATTCTACATCCGGGTACTTTTCTAATACATCCATGATTTCGTAGGCTTGAAGAAGTACCCTTGTGCCTCCACCTATTCCCTTTGGCAAACCAGACTTCGAGTAAATTTTTTCCAATAGTTGTAAACAGGCACTTAAACTATTTGCGTACTTCTTCCCGTTTACACTTAACACATCAGCGTTTGTCCTTTTTTTCCCGCTGTCAAATACTGTAAAAGTATCTGGGTCATCATGGTAGTAAACACTACCTATAAATGGTTTACCACTAAGCATAGAAGCCATCATTCTGTGTTGCCCATCATCTAGTTTACCATTGCAAAAGCTAATTTGTGAACAAGGTTTCCATTTACCATTTTTCATTGCTTGAGCAAAAATTTTAGCTGTTGGAAAATGTAATGGACGATTACTGCAACGCTCATTAAATATCTTCTCAGCAGTGCTAGGTGTTATAATTGAAATTATATTTCCGTCTCTCATTTCAGTTTTTATGTTATAATTATTATGCATTATAACTTCAGTCAGTTCTGAGTTAATTGGTTTTTGTACTGTATTTATCATAGTATTTTTCTGTTAGTTATTTATGAAGTCCATGACTTCTCATTTAGTAGTTTAATTAGATCATCCAGCTTGCATGTGAACATGCTCTCCGAATTGTTCTTTCTGTGAATGACGCATGGTGGTTTATCACCTGCATCTCGTATGCTTTGGCTCATAGCAGAATACAAGTTCAGTGCCTGCACATGCTTGGCCTCGATATGAAATGGAAAGTCACTCACCACATCCGGGCTATCCGATCCACCTGAGAACTGTTGCCCTCTGCGTGAATCTGGATACCCATTCTCAGATAAGTAACGTGCTAACTCCCTCTCGTATCTTGCCCCTTTGGATCGAGAATTAATTTTTCCCATTGCAATAGTCTTTCTTCAGTTTAAAGGCATCTATCATGTCGCTCACTTGGTTAATCTTTTCCGTGAGTTCACGATCACATTCCAGGTACACATCAATCTTCTGACATGCATGTGTAATATTGCTATGATCACGTGCAAAGTAATTACTTAATTCAATTACCTTATACCCTTCCTTGCGTGCAAAGTAGATAGCACACATACGAGCTAGTGCAACATCCTGAGTTCTTCTCCTGCTCAGAATCTCGTCAGTTGTGACACGCATAGCTTCTGCACATATATTTACAAAGCTAGTAATGCTCATCTCACAATCTGACTCTGTGTATATATTTACATTAGGTGAGTTCTCATAGCACACAGATTCAATCCCCTTTAAGGTATTAACTAATTGCTTTAATGCACCATGTAGTACAACAACCGCGCCATCAAAGTTTTGGTCTTCGATATGCTTGTCAGCAAATTTTAAGACCTTATCCACCTCATCCAACTTTAATCTATTAGCCATTCTTCAGTGTCCCTTCCTTCGGTTTTTAACCATTTGTTAATTTCACGCTTGTCCCATGCAAAACCACGTCCACCACGACCACTTGCTCCATCGATAATGTAACATGTTAATCCTTCATCCTCATGGAATTGATCCAAGGATGTCTGTGATTTAAAGCCAAGTAGTTTAAGTGCTTTCTTGCTGGTAATTAAGTACTTCTTTTCTCCTTGATTTCTACCCATTATGCAGCCTTTCCTGTGTTCTCCCAACGCAGTGCATTAGAAAATTCATACATGCTCACAGTCTGCCTGTTACGGATCTTACGCACCTCAATTTCGTGCTTCTTAATGATCGTGTAAACATAGCTTCGACTGACTCCAAACTTGCGACCTAACGCAGAGATAGATAATCGATTCTCTGTGTATGGAGTACCAAGGTTTAGCGTTTTGATGTCATCGCCATACCCAGGCCATACATCTGTTTTTAAGCACTCACCATACAAGCGAATAGCATCTATAACATTAGGCACTTCACGCTCTATGTCGTTGTTGTCCAATGTATAGCATGATGTTAGATATGGTGCAGTCTTCTCAACAACCAAGAAGACAAACTCCTTTGGTCGCTCACCCATCTGACGGAGTGCAGTCATATACCACGCTGCTTGGAATAGGTAATTAAATTGCCTAACTGATTTAGCAAACCCACGCTCACTTCCATCTTGTGTAGTCTTGAGATCAAGTACCATGCCTGGCCTAGTATTATACAAGTCAGGTCTGACTTTGCATGTTACTCCTTCAAACTCAAAGAACCCGGTATGCTCAATCTTAGAGTCAGCGTCATACAGATACTGTTTTAATAATGGATGTTCCCTCGCAGATGCAGACACGTCCAAACACATGTTGTAGTCTGAAGGTGGTAACCACTTCTTTTCTGGTTCTGCACGCTCCATCTCTGCAAATGCTTCCTTGTATGCATTCGTCCTGCTAGAGTTGCCATCAATCTCAGTTGGCTTGCACCCAAACTCTGTGTCTAATATCTCTGGCTCTAGTGTAGCCGCATGTACCATACTTCCATTTAATAGTGCAGGTGAACTTGGACTAGGTTGTCCCATCGCATGTTTCACCCGTGCCGGGCAGGAGGCGAGCATGTCACTTGCTCGACTCCGTCCCAACGCAGGATCTGCATGGTAGGCTTCGTTAGAAATACCTTTACGCAGCATTAGAATGGTTCTCCATCTTCATCAACCTCTTCAGCGGGTGGTGTAAACTCCGCAAATGGATCTCCACCATCGAATAATGCCGGAAGGTTAATACGTTTTAACTCTGCCTTAGCAATAGCACGCAGATCATCATCCATCTTTTTAATTGGTTTTGGATTCATGGCATAAGTTGTATCATCCCTTCCTTCACCATTACGCACCACACTGATGTCGTACTTACGGCAGTCACCCCAATCCTCATCATTGGCAAGCTGAATCAACTCCGCTTGTAGTTTTGTTTGTGTAAGTTCAAGTATCTGCACCTTACTCTCTGCATAATTGTAAACCACAAACGCAAAAAAGCTGCGTGGTTTATTGTCAAATGCCTGTGGTGCTTCTTCACCTTCTGCCCAACGGATGGGACGCTTCTTGCCATCCACAATCGTCCAGCCCAATGTGCCATGTATAAACCCAGGTGTTGGTTTATCTTCGCTTGCCCCAATGATTCGGAACTTGTTTTCGCCTTGTTGAAACCTCATATAGTTTCCACTTCCTCCACCACCTTCTGATGGTGCTTTTATGTTTGTAGGTAAGAATGCCATAATATATTAGTTTGTATTCTATTGTTTTTTATTGTTGCTTATTGTATTCCGTCATGCTTTTTGTATGCCATGACAAAACGTGAAAATCTAACGAAACCCATATCCCTACGCTTACATTCAAGCGTTAGAAACACTATTAAAACCCTATCCGATGATACAGGACTTATGCAGGCTCAACTCTACGACTTGATTCTGCGTGCTGGTTGCAAGGCAATTGAGGAAAATAACCATCAGTTTGCGATGCCACTAAAGTTTCAGTTGAAGAAGTAAGGACTTCAACTAAGTCTTTTACTCTTACTATACTAGGTCGGTCACAATACACCTCGACTGTATCGTCACCCATTGTTTTTATTTCTATACCATTAATAACTGTAGTCATATTTGTAGTCATTTGTAGTTGATTTATATGTTTTTTATTTATGTTATGGGCAAATATTAATTGTACTACCCTACCTTGGTAGCTCGTATCGTAGGTAGACCAGAATATATCTGGTCTGTGATCTTGGTGTCACTGTGACCGAGTGCCTTACTAGCACTATATATGTCATTACCACGCATCACTCGGTGACCGCAGTATTTGCGGAGTAAGTGAACTGCACGTCGATCCTTTACTCCGCATTCCTTTTTCAAAAATTGTGAGAATCCTTCTCGGATTCCCTTCTCGCTTGCTTGTATTATATTATCATGGAAGTTACGCAACTCCATGATCTTCTTCCAATAGAATGCGTCACATGGTCTGTCCTGGAACTCACCACCAGATTTAGGCTTATGGATTCTAATTAAGCAGTTACCATCCATGTCCTGATATAAATCACTCCACTTCGCTCGCCTCATTTCTGAGTTTCTCAAGCCAAGTCCATAGGCAAGCAAGTATGCCTTATAGAACTCCGGATGCTCAAACCTCTTCTCCTCGCATACCGCAATGATATTGTTAATTTCATTCGTTGGAACGAATGCTTGTATTGGTGTGGACTTTACCACCAAGCTAGTCCAATTAGACATGTGGCATGTCTCGATGCCTTGCTGGTCATACCAATCCACCATGCCCTTAGAAAATAAGGACTTCGCACTTCGCATCCTCTCGTTCCCTTCCGGGTGAACTTGCAAGTAATGCTTTGGAATTACCAAACCACTCTTGGGATGCCTGCCACCCAAATACCGGGTGTCCATGTCTTCAGTCATGCCAAGGATCTTTAGTACATATCTAAAGTTGGATATGCAATTTCCCTTAGTGTTCCAATTCGGAACTCGGAAAAGTGTGGACTCGCAACTCTTGTATGCGTAAATAAGTTCACTAATTAATATTACCTGCTTGGGTGCAGGAGTGTAATTAAGAGTTATGTTATTCAAGTTTAGTGGGGTTGAATTTGATGTAATATTTTTCTGATTTAACCGATTTCCACTTCGTGACAATCCTATTATTTTAGTATCCATATTTTATTTTATTGTTTTTTATTATGCACTTTCTGGAAGAACTGACTCGCTCCCCTAGAATCCTCTGTCAATAAAGACGATAAATGCTTAAAAAAATAAACATGTCAAGTGAATATATACTTTTTAATAAACTTTTTCTCTTGCTGACCTAGAGGCACAAAAAAGCCACCCGTGGGTGGCTTTGGCGCTGGCACTCCTGCCAACTAACTCAAGGGATTACTACGGCCCTTTTGTAAATATAAGGTTAGTTTGAGTTATTTATTTTGTCAAGTCCTCCGAGGTATCGCCAATAAATTAAATCTAATGGTGTACCTTGTAGCATTGCACCTTTGTATTCTTTGTCTCCAGCTATAGCACTGATGTCTTGTGCTGCTCTATCAAACGCTGTTGTTGGTGGAAGCAATCCCTCAAGGAATGCCTTGGCAGGCCCGTCTCGTTGTGCCTTCATTACTAAGTATCGATTGATACCAATTAGTTTCCAAAGGTTGTTTTCAAATAATTCATCACGCTTTATTGGTCTACCATACAAGGTATCTTTAATCATGTCCGTACCTGCATTGGCAGCAGCAAAGACAGTTGCTAATCCTATTAAACTTTTCATTCCTTTTGCAGCGGATTGTGCAGCAGCTTTCTTGTTACCTTGGGCATACAACTCTTTTGCTTTTGCAATGTCTGCACCTGCTGCTTCTCTAGCCACATCAAATTGTTTTATAGTAAAAGTTTTAAGCATGTACATGATACGCATGTTCCCACTTTCATTGTAGAACTTGGGCATCTCACCAAGTGTTGCAGGATTAAGATCCAAGAATTTATACCATATTAATTCTTCAACTGCTTTTGGTAGTTGTTTACTTGCCGGATTACTTTCTTGTAACTCCTTAACCATTTGTCCAGCACGCTCACTACCAAACACAGGTGTAAGCTCATCACGCAATCCAGGCGCATCTCTCTTAGCTTGTGCCTTATACTTTCTCCATGAAGCATTCATCGTAGTATTCTTTGCAAGTTGGTCTAACTTTTTTAACCCTACGACTGTAAATACTTTATCAAGAGCTTTACTTAAACCATCCGTGCTTGTGGCAGAATCTATATTGTGGTCTTTAAGATTAAAGTGTTTAACGAAATCAAAGTTTTCTTTTTTATTAAACAAGCTACGGAATGTATTATCAAATCCATTAAAGTGTATTGAATATGCAAGGTCACCAAGCTGGGTTATTGCAGACCCAAAGTTACCCATGACTTGCATATAGTTTAAATTCTTAACTCCTTGTATAAAAGGACTGACAGTTTTGCCACTAAAGCGAGATTGTATTATCTCACGCAGCTTTTCAATATCCTCTGCTGTATATTTCTTATCACCCTGCAACATTCTTTTTGCAACTTGCCCGGCAAGAGATTCATCAACCTCCATCTTCATGCCAAGGTCTGCACCTATCCTATCTGTACTTCCTTCAAATCCTACTTGCTTGCCTTGGTCTGATGGTTTTCTAAACAAGAATTTTCTACGCTCAGTTGCCATAACTGCACGCTCAATGTAATTCTTTAATGCATCTGCTGGATCTGCATAAGCATCAAGCATTCTATCATCCACTTCCTTAATACTTCTTGCTTTAAAGTTACCAGGTAATGCACCACCAGGTTGCATGGGGAAACCACGTAATACTCTACTTGTAACTTCTGCTGCTTCTTCTGCTGGTATTAGATCAACAGATTCGTAATTGTTTTTTACACGATAATCCTCAAGTGCTTGCTCTACTTGATTTCTAGTATCACGAAAGTCATCATTCTCGTCTAAGAATTTCTTAAAAGATTTGTAGTCTTCTACCTGCCTTGGAAAGTAGTCTTCGATATAACCAACCTCGATGCCACCTTCTTCTCTTGCATAGTCCCTGACCTCGTTAAGTGCCTTACGCATCTCGTTAAGTTCTGACTTATCTGTTATACCTAAGTCATCAGTCATGCGAACTATTGCATTGTAGTCACCATTAAGTAAATTTGTTTTAAACTCACGCAGTTTTACCTTATTACCTTTTAGCCTTTTTGACATGGTGGTAACAAACGGAGACACACGATCAAGGAATTGCCTAGTCTTTATGTTTACATCTTTTTCATGTGAACGAAATATAGAATTAAGCAATGGATCTATGTTCTTTAATTTACGTGACAGAGGAACAAGTGTATTACTTAAAAAATCTTTTGCATCAGATGCTATTTTCTTAAATTGATTTTGCCTGACATACATTGCTTTATCAGCAACATCTTGTATCTTTTCTGCTTTAACTGCATCTGGCTCAACCTTTGTTGGATTTGTTTTAGCCTGTGCATTTACTTTTTTAAATGCAGGTGTCTTACGAAACTTACGTAGTTGCCTAGCACCCATGCTTCCAAAAAGTAACGCCATTAACATAGGACTAAATCCAGCTTTCATTACATCACTCTCTTCATCTTGCGTAAGAGATCCAAGAGCCGCAGCACCTGTTGCAGCTACAGGTATTGCATAACCACGAGTCATACCTTGCTTAACATTTGTCAGGAATTTTTCATAGTAACTTCCAAGTTTTTCTTCTGCCATCCTTTCAACTTTACTCATTGGATCTGCCTGTTTCATTGGGCGATCCTTGAGGTTCATTGCTTTGGTTGGTTGGTCTGCACCACCTTGGTTAGCACGCATGGCAGATTGCAGATCAAGCACACCTTCCATGTCATTGCGCTTGAGTACCATTCTTTTTTCAGCAGCTAACTTGGCACGTTGCTTCTTTGCCCCTTTTCCTTTCCCAAGTTTATGGTCAAGCCTAGCTATACTCTCGTCAATTTCTTGCAGCCTTTGTGTATCGCCAAGACGTTGCACGCCAATTAAATTCTGTTTTATTATAGCGCTTTCATTCTGCGCAATTAATGGCTTAAATATTTCATCCTGCTGGGCAAGTTCATCATCAAATGCTTTTTGAATATCATCCATTTGTTTGACTGCGTCACTAATTACAGGTTTATCTCCTAGAATACTTTGACCACCACTAGGTTTATTAAATGATGGTGTAGAAAGTGTCTCTAATGCACCTCGCTCCATTGATGGTGTGCCGAAAGACTTATCACCTAGTAGTGGTCGTTTAGATATTGCACTTAGTGATTCTTCTACTTCTTGGAGTAATTTATTTTCTGTGACTTGCAATATTTCCTCAGCAGCATTTTCTGGGTTTTTAATAGATGCAAGTTCAGTTGTGTTTAGTCTGTCAATCAATGGATTACTAACACTTGCATTCTCAACTCCACCCTTATCTTTAATATTAGAAGCAAGTGCATCCTTTACTTCTGGTCTTGTCATACCAGGTTTTAAATCTACTCCTGTACCATCACTTAGAAACTTAGCTTCCACTGCACCTAATCCACCACCAAACACACCACCAAAAAGAAGAGTTGTTGCTATCTCATCCTGTGTTGGCGCTCGATCTTCATCTATGTATGTCCTAGCTGCAAGCTCACCTGTAGCTAATGCTGCACCCTGTGCGCCTCGTGTTGCAACTCTACCTGCTGTACCCATACCAGCAAGCCTACCTACAGGTACTGCACCAAATGCAGTTGCTGCTCCAAGCTCTCCTAGTCCAACATCATCTTGCAAACCTCTGCCGATGCGATATTGCTGAGATAGGTAGTTACCTAATGCAGATCCACCTGCACCACCTGCAAGACCACCAAATACACCACCAAGTATTGCAGGAACAACTTCAAGACCAATGCTTGTAGCAGTCTCAAAACCTGTTGCTTCTTCCCGGTATATTGGATCTGGCCCAATAACTTCATAGCCATTCTCAAGAGCCTCACCAAGTGACATTGTGCGTATTGCCATTATCTTACTCCGAATTGATTTTGTAGTTCTTGTCTTTTTGCCTCAAGTTGCTCAAGTTCTGCCATCAAGTCTAATCTTTGTTGTGGAATACTTGAGTTCTGCACATCACTAATAGTCTGTGGTCTTACTGCTAATGGTGTGTTGATATTACCGAATGGTGAAGTATCAAAGGCAGTTGTGGCCATTTGACCTGGCTGCCCAAGTTGTTGCTGTTGTGCGCTAAGTTGTGGCAATTGCCTTCTTATCTGACCTATGCGATCTTGCAAAACTTGCATTGCTTGTTGCGGTTGCATATTACTAACATTTATTGGTGACCCTGTAGGTGCTAGGCTATCTCCTGCACCTTGCCCATCATCAACTTGCACTTGTATGGTTTTTCCGAAATCGATTATTTGTTTTTGTGCGTTCTGAAAGTTGCCATATAATACACCTGCTGCACCCGAACCTGCACCTGTTAGTGGATAAAGATCAGGATCATTATTTGCTTTCTCCATATATTCTTGGAATGTAATTTGATTACCTGTGTCAGGATCTTCAACAAGAGTATCTACTATTTTACCAGAGTGTGAAACAAGAGATGCATATTGTTTTTTAGTATCAATAGGAACATCCTTTGCGGTTGATAGGTAATTAGTATAGTCAATTCTTGCATCTAAATACTCTAATCCTTTTTTAAGATTCTTTCTGCTCAGTTTTGCACCTTTGTAATCAAACTCAGCTTTACCTTCTGCACCACCAAATGCTTGTAATAAAAGGTCAGCACTTGTATCTGCTCGTTTAGCAGCTTTGACTTGTAATTCACTTAGTTCTTCTTGTCGTTCTACTTGCCCAGGTACTGCACCGAATTGTGCTTTTTTAGCAGCAGTTTCTGACGGAAGTAATTCTGCCCGGTTTGCCATTTCTGCACTTTCAAGTTCTCTCTTTTCATCACCAAGTAGTAAGTCTTTTCCTCTTTCTTTAAGTGTTAATAAAGCAACCCGTGTCTTCTCGTCTTTAATTGCTTTAAGCTCCTCTAAAGATATTTCACCTAATAAAGTACCTAACTCTTTTTGCCTGTTTCCTAATTTTAGGTTTTCAACAGTAAGATCCTCAGTTTTCCTTGCTAATCCCAATGCTTGCTCTTGGGTTTTACGATTGAGCATTTGATTTTGCATTTGATTAGATAATGTTACATTTTGCATTAACTGCTTACCTAGTTCTGTACGCTCAGTTAGTGAGACATCGGGATTATTCAACTGCTCCTTCATTATAGCGTAACGATCAGCTTGCTCTGGATCTTGCTCTGATAACATATCAAGCAGGTTACTTTGTCCTTTTATGAAAGCTTGATTTTTTTTCTGCTTCTCCTTATTTAGCCCATACTCCTTAATCATGCCCCCAATCTGGCTTCCCACATTGGCAAACATTTGGCCTTGCGCCCTGCCCGCCTCAATAATGGGTCGAGTATCGACCCGTGCGAGCGCTGATCCGTAATTTCCGCTAAAGAATGGTTTTCTTGCCATGATGTTTTATCTTCCTATTTTTGAATCCATCCACTTACGGATTCTTGCTTTTATTCTTGGCTTATCTGATATGAAGTTTGCAAAGCGTTCTCCATATTTTATGTATAACTTGAAGAACCAAATTGGTGAATCTGTAAACATCCAATATCTGAATGCTACCCATGCTGGATTGTGTACACCATATACTTCTCTTGCTACCCAGCAGAACCCACCAATCGCGCTTCCAATACCACTAAATATACCAGCAGTTTTAGTTGCATCTGCTGCTACTTGAGCATTATACATATTAGCTGCATTGGTTGCTTGGTTCTGTATAAATCCAAGTCCTGACTCTGGGTTAAGGTATGCAGGTTGCGCATTTAAACCATATCCTGCTTGTCCAAATACAGATTGCCCGGATTGCAAACTACCTCCTCCTCCTCTACCAAGTATTGCTTGGAATGGATCGAGTTGTCCTTGATTCTCAAGTTGTGATACTCGTGATGCTGCGTCTAAATATCCAAGCAATCCTTGTTGCCTAAGAGATTCACGCAATTTCTCGGCATCCATTTGTGATGCCACGTTAAATTGGTCTGCTTGCATGGAGCGTGTATCATCACTTGTCTGTATGCCTGCTTCCTGTCCAAGTACAGATTGTGCAAATCCACGGTTCTGCATTCTACGCTGGTTGTCTTCAGCAACCCTTGCTTCTGCTTCTGCGATTGCACCTGACTGATCAAATGTTCTGCCCATCATTGTTGAGCGTGCGCGTGCAGCCTCTGCGATTTGTCGTTCCTCACGATCTGTTAATCCTTGTCCAAGTGCTTCTTCTGCATCTGACATTAAGCCTGCTCGTAGAGCATCTGCTTGTACACCTTGTGCTTGTACTTTTGCAGGATCAGTAATACCAGCACCACCAAGAAGGTTATCTTTTTGTTCCTCGATTAAATCCTTTGCCCCTGTAATTGCAGATGATGTACCAGGTTTATACTCTTCCATGATTTGTCCGAAGAGTGGTTCAAGACGAGCTACATCTTGTAAGTCTGCCTCTCGTTGACGAGATAAGTTAGCACGTTGTATATCTTCGGATAGTGCTGCTGCACCAAGAAAGTTACCACGCTCATCAAATCCAGCTTGGCGAGAAGTTTGTTTTTGTGTGACAAATTGTTTTCCTACTTCATCTGCTAGACCAGCATCCACGTCTGCCTGTGTTGCTGTACGAGTTTCAAATTCCTGTACTGCACGTATGTCACCAAGCAGGTCTACCATGCCATCACCATCACGTGTCCTCACGAATTCACCCGATTGTGAAATAGTGCCTGTAGTTGATGGAATATCTTTAGAAAGAGTATTTATTAATGAATCTATAGGGTCTGCACCTTGAGACAATGCATTAAGTACCAAATTCTTGCTTATAGCTTCAGCATTACTACCTAGTTTATCTTTATGCCTCTCCGTCCAAGCAATTAGGTCTGCCCCAAAACTAGTATCTTTAACGCCTGAGCGAAAATTGTCACTAATCACTTGAAGTTCTTTTATATAGTCAGGCATTTCAGTCGCTTGACCACTACCTTCAACAAGCTGTCCTGTTGGGGTTTCAGTGTAATTACCTAACATTGTCTGCCTAAGTATATCCGTGTCTGTCTGCGCAGTCTTCTTACGAATCGACTCTTCGAGTGGAAGCAAGGATTCAAGTGAACCAACTTCGCTAAAATCTGCCTCTCCAACTTTACCACCTGTGAGTAATGCAACTTGTGCCTCTAATGCTTCACGCATACCCTCACCATAGGTTGGTTGCTCTGGATAATTAATACTTGTTCCTCCTCCACCCATTTTTATTTCCTCCTAATGATTCTATTTAAGTCGTACCATTTTATTGGTTTTGATTTTAATTGCCTCATCCATCCAACAAATGGGAGTGGATATGGTGTTCTATCTATAAATTCACTTATGCAATTTTCTCCGATTGCAGTTTTTACATACCAGGCATCTGGTGCTAATACACCCCATTGCTCGTCAGGATGTTTATCTGATTTACTTTGTACAGGTTTAGTTAGTAGTAAGCTATAAGGTGTAATAAATACATATCCATACGCTGCATATGAACTTAAATCCTTGAACATATCGCCCTTGGTCTGCTCGTAAAACTCTTTGGTTTTCTCTAATATGTTCATGTTGATATTGTTGCTCCTAATGCGACTACCTTCCATGCAGATCCATCGCTTACTGCGACTGTTGCTGCACCTGCGTTTCCATCGGTTACGTAAATCATTTGCCCGGCTGGACTAGCGCTTGGCACACCAGCTACATCGTATGATTTTAATGTCATTATTGTGCCACTGATCGTACCACCTGTCAGAGCAACTGCATTGCTCGCTTGGGTGGCAATTGTGCCTAGTCCAAGTGCAGTCCTTGCTGACCCTGCATTTGCACTTCCTGTGCCTCCATCTGCAATAGCAATAGGAGAAGATAGACCACTAATTGTGCCACCTGTTATGTTTACATTTGACTCGTTAATTGTAACTGTTGGTTCACCAAGTTGGTTTAATGAGGAAGCAGTTACATCAACGCCTGTTGCGAAGGTAAATCCACGGGTAACTGTTGCAGTGATTGCCATTATGCAACTTCCCTTCTTGCATTTGCACCTACTCCAATTGCATCCAAACTAAGATGCCTGAAACTCGGTCTGCCTGCTGTGATATTAATCTCAATATTAGCCCCATATCCACGGGTACGACCCGTACCAAAGCGAAAAAGTGCTTCTTCCGTGCCATCTGCTGTGTGACTTAAAACTGTTGTACTAGAGTCTGGATCGAGTGTATTTACTTTTATATTAAATGCATCTCCATTAATTGTATTTGCACCTACCTGTCCACGTTTCCAGCTCTTTACATTGATGTCACCAAATGTAAATGAGCGTGACTTTAATTTACCTGGTATTGCAGTTGTACCTGACTCACTTGTACTACCTATCTTTCTGCCATTATCATCAGTTTGATTTTCTTCCATGAGATACCAACCTGTGTCGTTACATGCAAATAATCTGCGTCTTGTTGGGTTGCTTCCATGCGAGCAAATCACAAAGTCATCCACATGGAATGCCAAGCTACCTGCCATTGCCGGATAGGAATCAACACTAGTCCATGTTGATGTAAGTAAGTTAAATACAAAAATCTTGTTAGGTACTGTTGAACTACCTGTAGGTACTGCAAGATAGTATTTATTATCATACACAATACCACATGCAGTATCTGCTGCTGCAAAGTTAACCTCATCAAATTGGTCTTGTATCGGTCTGGTCATGGGTATGGTTTCGCCTGTAACTTTACTTATAGCTACCCCAAGTCCCTTGGCTGGGTCTGTACCAGGTGTCAGTACAATGACCCCGTTGTCTGACAGGAAGAATGTTTGTGGGCCGGACTGTGCGATTGACTTGCGTGCCACACATCCATGCTGTCTTGTAATCTCGTAGGTATTGGCTGCGGATGTAGTCGCAATATTATTTATCATGTGAATACTATTACGCATAAACACGATTAACTGATCTTCTTGGTAAGGAAAAAAGCCTACAAGAAAATCTGCACTTCCTTTATTGATTCTAAATTGTGAGTCAGCAGCGTAGTAATTATCTGTGTCTAACAAGTCAGACATTAAGATTGTATAGTTACTATCTGTGGGTTGCGGGACAATTAAGCGATTACGAAAGAATACACCATAATCTGTGTTTGGACATTGTATGCGTCCTGCACCAGGGCTTCCATTTGCTTTGACTACAAAGTCATTGCTTACATCTCCGTCCCATTCAAGTGGTGTTTTATTCTTACCACGAAATAAGATAAGTTTTTCCAATGCCTGTACAAAGCTCGCGCCATCTGCTGTGGCAACAACTTCACTACCTGGATAGTCAATGTCTATGCCTGAGTTGTTTGCATCATTCCATAGGATTACTTTATCCTTGGTTGCAACTACCACATATTCATTTCCTGTTGCAGGATCTGAGTAGAGTGTGGATGCAAAGACCATCTCATTTGTGCCATTGTAGCTAAGTGTAACTGCACCTGCTAGAAAATCTATACCCTTGCGTACTTCTGCAAGATCACCTGTGAGACGCATGTTCTCACTCGTCTGCACTGTACCACCTTCTAAACTTGTTTGCTCAAGGTAGGAATCAATAGCCTTGAATCCACGATCTCCATCTGTGAGAACTTGGTCATCTAATCTACCTGCTGAACGATAACGTGCCATTACTTTTTCTTTATCTCTTGGTATAGCTTTATAGACATGTAGACTAGGGTTACCGCACCAACTGCAATGCCAAGGAATGTATCAATTGTTGACAATCCAAAGGTTGCTGCTGTGCCTGACATTCCTAAAACTGAAACTCGGTCAACCATCATCTACGGCCTCCTGGTGTAAAGTAAAATCCTATGATTAAGGGTAGCACTACTGTTGCCTCGAAGAGTGCGATATGTCCTGTTGTAACAACCAAAGGGGCTTGCTCAGCTGGAAAACTGAGGAGTCCGAATAGAAATTCTTTCCTCCCCTCTCCTGTAATGTTTGTTGTACTGACGAGCGGAACTGAGGGGTAGATGGTGGTGATACAGGTAATGAACGAGAGTGTGAACATCCCAATAAGAGCCAACATGCGCCTAGTAGCACGAGTAAAAGCTCCACTAGCACCACTATTGAGTGATGCCTGGAACTGCATAGCAAATTCATTATTCCTACATTCCCTTGCCATCTCCATTTCATGCTTCTGCGAGCGAGCATCTGTAATCGCACCAAACACGCCTTTAAGAATACTTCCCATTGCCGCAGAACCACCTCCCGTAAGAAATAATGTAAGTAACTCAAACATTTCATTTAGCCTCCATCTTCTCGAAGATCTTTTTAATATCTTCCCTTCGATCCTCGCAGACTTTTGTCAGGTGATCGATGTCCTTAATCTGCCCGGCATGAGATATTTCTATTTGACGAACTCGATCCTTCATATCATCGATCTCCCACTTGTTACGCTTGATAAAAAATGCAAGGATGGATAGTGCAACCCCAAGGCCAGCAAACATATAGTGTGTAATTTCCATGTCACCTTGCTCCCCCGTACCTTAACTGCTCAAGTAATTCGTCTTGTTTTAATGCTTGTTTCTCTAGAAATAAAAGTCTCATGTTCTGCTCGGCATCGTCAGGTAATGCACCTAACTCTCCTCTTGGCCATTTGACTCTGAACTCGCTGTTCATATCGACCTCGTGGTGCAACCTTACATTCTCGTTACGAAGGTCATCTATATCTGATTTAATCGTAACAAAACTATATGTGGCAAGGGCCACGGCAGAAATTGTTTTCAACATGAAAGCAACATTCGCCTTCACAACTGAATTTTCGCCTATCGCATCTTTTTCGTCAGTAGACATTATATAGGGTCAGGTGAAATCCACTCGTCAGTAGCTAATATAGCTAATATTTCAGAGTGGGTGTACTCGGTCTTACCTTCCAAAAAGCTAGGCGTATCGCCTTCGTACTTGAGTAGGAACTTACTGCCGTCTACTGAGTATCTCAAGGAATCTATT
>Ga0208767_1001541_pt1 | contig 18241 bp, 19 predicted proteins | sample VirMetDEL_Mar_21_FD_184514 | JGI IMG/M metagenome (GOLD analysis project Ga0208767, IMG submission 184514) | Aqueous microbial communities from the Delaware River and Bay under freshwater to marine salinity gradient to study organic matter... | ecosystem: Environmental > Aquatic > Marine >... | reverse complement strand
CGTGGTTAGATTGGGTATTAAATGGCGTAGAACATGCTAATTTCTTTGAGAATAGAGCTACAGAATATAACAAAGGTACTGTCACAGGTAATCTTTGGGACTAACCTTACACTTTTAGATGAAAAACGTAACGGAAGATTTAGTTCTACCTGAAAATGTTGATGACTTAATTAAGTTGTTAAACAAAGTTTACCCTGAAAAGTCACCTGATTTGAAAGATGATACTAAAACTATTTATTTTAAAGCAGGTCAAAGGGACGTAGTTAATTTTATTAATACACTTAAAGAGAGGGATAAATAATATGTGCATGTCACCTAAGATGCCACCTGCTCCTGAACCTGCTCCTGCACCAGTTAACACTTCACAAACTGTGGGTGAACAAACTGCACCAGAGTTAGTAAAGGCAAATGAACAGGACTTAAACATTAAGAAGAAAAAAGTAAAGAAGTCAGGTACGAGTTCTTTAAATACTTCTTCAGGTTTAAACATAGCTACTAACACTACTGTCTAATTAAATGGAATACGAAGGTAGTTTACAGAAAGCAAATACAGCTAAAGAACGATATCTTAAACTACAACAAGAAAGAGAACACTATTTAGATAGAGCAGAAGAGTGCAGTGAATTAACTATCCCATCACTTATCAAACCTGAAGGTTTTACATCTTCAGATGAATTATACAATCCATTTCAATCCGTTGGTGCAAGAGGTGTCAACAATCTAGCAAGTAAACTTCTTTTATTATTGCTTCCCCCTAACTCCCCATTTTTTAGATTATCAATTACAGGTGACGCTAAAAAAGAATTAGAAGAAAATAAAGACATGAAGACTGACATAGAGAAGTCTTTGTCTGTAATAGAAAAAGAAGTATCAAGTAAAATAGAACAACTTGCATTAAGAGTTAGTGTGTTTGAAGCTCTTAAACATCTTATTGTAGGTGGTAACGTATTAACTTATTTACCTAAAAAAGGAAGCATGAGAGTATTTCCTTTGTCACAATATGTAGTTAGAAGAGATGCGTCAGGTAATGTATTAGAAATAGTTATCTGTGAGAAAGCAAGTATTTTATCTTTAGGTAAAGAAGTATCTGCACAAGTTATAGCTGACCCAGATTATAAGTCAGACGAAGACATAGAATTATACACACATGTATACAGATTAAATGACAATGAGTTTTATGTTTGCCAAGAAGTAAACGGAATAAAAATACCAGAAAGTATTGGTACATTTAAAAACGATAGAATGCCTTACCAAGCATTAAGAATGGTAAGAGTTGACAATGAAGATTATGGAAGAGGATATGTAGAAGAATTTTTAGGTGATTTAAAATCACTAGAAGGTTTATCACAAGCACTTGTAGAAAGTGCGGCGGCTTCATCTAAAGTAGTATTCATGGTCAGACCTAACTCTGTTACTAGAAAAAAAGATTTAGCTATGACTAGAAATGGTGACATCATTACTGGTACTGCTGAAGATGTGTCTGTACTACAAGCACAGAAACAATATGATTTACAAGTAGTAGAAAAGTCTATTGCTAAATTAGAAGAGAGAATGTCTTACGCATTCTTACTACACACAGCAATACAAAGAGATGCAGAAAGAGTAACAGCACAAGAAATTAGATACATGGCAGAACAATTAGAGACTGCTATGGGTGGTATATATTCATTACTATCACAAGAGTTTCAATTACCTTTAGTTTCTATTCTTATGAAGAGAATGGAACAAGCTAATGAAATACCTAAACTACCTAAAGGAACAGTACAGCCTACAATTATTACAGGTATAGAAGCATTAGGTAGAGGAAATGATTTACAAAAATTAAGAGAATTTGTTGCAGAGATAGGAAATCTAGCACAGATAAATCCGCAAGTTGTACAGGCGTTAAACCCTGATGATTTAATTAAACGTATCGCTATTGGTTTAGGGATTGATACAGATGGTCTATTAAAATCACAAGAGCAACTAGCAGAAGAACAAGCGGCTCAAGAAGAGCAAATGCAAAATGACCAGATGATGCAAATGGCAGAGAAAGCCATTCCTCAAGTTGCAAATAATTTAACTAAACCACAATAAGGATAACAAATGGTAGAAACAGTAGAGATAAAACAAGAAGAAACTACTAGCGAAAAGCCAGTAGAAGAAAATGTTACACAAAGTAAACCTGAAGGCTTACCTGAAAAATTCAACAGTGTTGAAGATTTAGCAAAGTCTTATGCAGAGTTAGAAAAGAAACTTGGTGACAACAAACAAGAAGAACCCAAAGAAGAAACTCCTAAAACAGAAACTAAAACATCTGATTTAGAGATTGCTGAAAAAGCAGTTGAGAGTGCAGGTTTAAATATGGATAACCTAGCAACAGAGTATAATGAAAAGGGTGAGTTAGATGCTAAATCATACGAAGCATTAGAAAAAGCAGGTATACCTAAAGATTATGTAAACCAGTTTATTGAAGGTCAAAAAGCAATCGCTGACCAACAAGCCAACTCTATAAAAGAAATGGTTGGTGGTACTGATGCTTATGCAGAAATGTCTAACTGGGCGGCAGAGAATATGTCTGAACAAGAAAAGACTGCATACAATACAGCAGTTAATTCTAAAGATATAGAAACTGCAAAGTTAGCAGTCGTAGGATTAAAAGCAAAATTTGAAAAAGCTAATGGTAGTGAACCAAAACTCGTAGAAGGTAAAGGCACAATTACAGGACAAGATGGTTACAAGTCTTGGGCTGAAGTTACAAGAGCTATGAGTGATGACAGATACCAGAAAGACCCTGCGTATCAAGCAATGGTTCAAGAAAAATTATCTAACTCAGATTTATAAACCAACTAAAAGGAAACATAATGTACGGAAAGAAAACAAAGAAAACTAAAACATTAAAAGGTGGACAGAAAAGATTACCTGCCGCTTTAAAAGCAAAAATAATGAATAAGAAGAAAAAAGCATAATGGCAAAGAACGGATTATACGCCAACATTCATAAGAAACGTGCTAGAATTAAAGCAGGTTCAGGTGAGAAGATGCGAAAAGCAGGACAAAAAGGTAGACCTACTGCTAAACAATTCAAACGTGCCGCCAAAACTGCGAAAGCATAATGGTTGCTAAAAAATATCAAAGTCCTTCTGGTGGCTTAAATGCTAGAGGAAGGGCTTTTTTTAAAAGAAAAGGACATAACTTAAAAGCTCCTGTCACAGGCAATCCTAAAGCAGGTTCAAGAGCGGCAGGAAGAAAAAAGAGTTTCTGTGCGAGAATGAGCGGAGTAAAAGGAGCTATGTCTAAAAACGGAAAACCCACTAGAAAAGCATTAGCTTTAAGAAAGTGGAACTGTAACTAAAATAGTTGTGCAACACTCATGTGTGGCAACTGCCAACTTTAATTAGCCAAATAACTTGACCCCTTGCGAGGGACAATCTTGACTAAATAATTAATTGAAGAGGCTTTTATAAACTAACGTCATAACAAAAGGAAACACTATGGCAAATGCAAGTCCAGTATCAGTTGGACGAGTAAATGCAGGTGGTTCAGAAGACGCTCTGTTTCTAAAAGTATTCGCAGGTGAAGTTATTACTTCATTTGATAGAGCTTCAAAAACAGCAGGTGCAGATATGACTAGAAGCATTGCTTCTGGAAAATCAGCAACTTTCCCAGTAATGGGTAGAGTTGGTTCTTCTTACCACACAGCAGGTACTGAAATAACTGGTTCTGATGTAAACCACAACGAAAAGGTTATTACAATTAATGACCTTTTAATCTCATCTGTATTCTTATCGAATATCGAGGAGGCAAAAAACCATTATGACGTAAGAAGTGCGTATTCACAAGAAATAGGAAGAGCTTTAGCTTTTACTAAAGATAAGCACATCTTACAAACTATTGGTCAAGCGGCACAGGCTTCAGCAAACGTATCTGACAGTGGATATGCTTCTGGGACTGTACTAACAAACACTTCAATCGCTTCAGCAACAGACGCAACTGCGGCTAATGCTATGATTGATAGTTTGTTTGCGGCGGCAAAACAATTAGACGCTAACTACGTTCCTTCAGAAGGCAGAAAATGCTTTATGAGATTGGAAGAATACTACAAATTAGCAAACGCAACTAATGCGATTAATGTTGATTTTAGTGGTTCAGGTTCAATCGCTGAAGGTAGAGTTACTAAAATTGCAGGTATTGAATTAGTACCTGTAGCTCACTTTGTATCGTCTAATGTTAACTCTGGTGTAGAACAAGGTTCAGCAACAGCAGGTGGCTCTAACCCTCAAGCGGTAGACCTATCTAACTACGTTGCTCTTGTATCTCACCCTTCAGCAGTAGGAACTGTTAAGCTAATGGATTTAGCTGTTGAAAAAGAGTACGACATTAGAAGACAAGGTACGTTAATGGTAGCTAAATACAGCATGGGTCACGGAGTATTGAGACCTGAAGCGGCTGTAGGTATCAAAGAAGCGTAATACTTCTACTTATACTGGGCGGAGATTAACACTGACAATCCGCCCAGTGTACTCACACAAAATTTAACACAAAGGATAGATGACTACACAAATTACACCCACAAGCGAATTACAAGCTGTAAATATAATGCTATCTACGATTGGAGAAAGTCCAGTTAATAGTATTACAGGCACTACTACAGTTGATGTAAGTACAGCAAAAAATATTCTTAATGAAACATCTATGTCTATCCAATCACAAGGGTGGAATTTTAATACACATGTAAATTATAAATCATTATCTTTAGATAGTGATAACAAAGTACCCCTTCCTTCAAACTGCGTTAAAGCAGATGCAAACTCCCAATACAGATACCTAAACTACACTATTAGAAGTGGTTTCTTATATGATATGGAAAACCATACAGATGTATTTACTTCTGCACCTAAATCAGTTGATTTAGTTTTAGTACAACAGTTTGAAGATTTACCAGAATACGCAAGACAATATATTACAATGAAAGCGGCAAGAAGATTTGCGGCTAGATTTATTGGTGATAGAGAAATTACACAATTAATTGGTCAAGATGAGAATGAAGCTCTTATGGCATTCCATCAAGCCGATAGCCAAGAGAGTGATGTAAATATACTTGAAGGTGACAGCAATACATTTTCTATAATTCATAGACCTAATAGAAGGAACTACTAACTATGGGAAGTGTTGTTTCACAATCTATTCCTAACTTTTTAAATGGTATGTCTCAACAGACACCTACGCAAAGAGGTATCAATCAAGGAGCAGACCAAGTAAATTTACAAAATGGTTTAGTAGATGGTTTATCAAAAAGACCACCTTTAGATTTTGTAGCAACAGTAGACAGTAGTAATATTTATTCTAACAAAACAAAATTTTGGCAAATACAAAGAGATGCCGATAATCAATACATTGTAGCTTTATACAATGGAGGTATTAAAGTATTTGATTTAGCAGGTAATGAAAAAACAGTTACAGTTGCAAGTGGTTCAAGTTATCTAACTTCAACAAACCCTAGAGAAAACTTTAAGTTAGTTAACATTGCTGACTATACATTTTTAGCTAATACAGCAACAACAGTGGCGGCTGACAGTGCAACGTCTGCGGCTAAAGTAGAAGAATTTTTAATTGTTTGTAAACTTACAAACTATGGTAGAGAATACAAAGTTGCCTTAAAACACCCATCAATGGCACAAGAACTAGAAGTAATTTTTCAGTTACCTTCAGGTAATGATGCGTCTACTGATAGTAAATTTAGAGATACAAATAAAATAACAGATATACTTTTATATGGTACTTCTAGCACACATTGGGACAGTGCGGCTGATGGCATAGGATTTAAAGTAGTAAGAACAGATAACAATGCAACACAATCTACTACACAAGGATTAGCAAACTATTCTGGGTTTACAAACTATTTTACATTTGAAGCATACGACAGTGTTATTTATGGAAAACCTACTGATGGCAATGCTAACTATACTATAACTACTTCTGATGGTTCTGGTAACACAGCCATGTATTCTATTAGAGATGAAATACAAGATTTTAGTAAGTTACCTTTTTATGGAAAAGAAGGTGTAATTATAAAAGTTACTGGTGAAGAAGGTGACACATTATCTGATTACTATGTAAATTTTTCAGGCAAGTCTGGTGTATGGAATGAAACTATAGCACCTGCAACGTCTGTAGGTTTAGATAATTCTACAATGCCACACGCATTGATTAATAACAACAATGGTACATTTACATTTCAACAATTAGATTGGACAGATAGAACCTGTGGAGATATAGAAAGTAATCCTAATCCTACATTTGTTGGTAAAAAAATTAATAACCTAACATTTTACAAAAATAGATTAGGAATATTATCAGGAGAAAATTTAGTATTTACAGAGAATGCTTCTTTCTTTAATTATTTTGCAACAACATCTACACAAGTATTAGATACTGACCCTATTGATATTGCGGCTTCAGGTACACAAGTTAACACACTTAAAAACTCTGTAGGATTTAACGAAAGTTTATTGTTATTTTCTGATACAGCACAATACAAATTAGATAGCTCTGGTGAAGGTATATCACCAACAACAGCTATACTTAATGAAGTATCGTCATTTGAACATGATGATAAAGTAACACCAGTATCAGCAGGTAAGTTTGCATACTTTGCACAAGCAAGAACAAACAATACAGCAATAAGAGAATACTTTGCTGATGATGATACACTTACAAATGATGGTATGGACATTACAGTATCAGTAGGAAACTTAATACCTACTAACTGTTACCAAATTGTCAGCAACACCACAGAAGACACACTTATATTTTTAGCGTCAGATACAGCAGATAGTCAAACTGCACCTTACAGTGGCACAGTATCTACAACATACGCTAACACAATGTACATCTATAAGTATTTCTTTGATGGTGGAGAGAAAGTACAAAACGCATGGTCTAAATGGGAATTTACAGGTGTTAAGATTATTGGTGCTATGTCATTAGAAAGTTTTATTTATGTATTAGCGTCAGAGGGTACTACTACTAAATTATTAAAAATAGATTTAAGAAATTTAAAAGATACAACAATAGGTCATGGTGTTTATCTTGACCTTAAAACTTCAGTTACAGGAACGTATGATGCGGCAACAGATTTAACTACGTTTACGTCACCTTATGGTGCAAAAACTGGATTGATTGCAGTAGATAGAACTAATGGTAATAACTACACAGCAACAAATACTACAGGTTCAACATATACAATCGTAGGAAACCACACAGCGTTATACATTGGTGTTCCATACGAAAGTAAATACACAATGTCTCCGCAGTATGTCAGAGAGAATACTGGAAGAGGATTAGTAGCAGTAACTTCAGGTAGATACCAAATACGAAACATATCGTTTAATTTTGAAAACAGTGGCTTCTTTCAAGTAGAAGTAACACCAGAAAATAGAGATACATTTACAACTATTATGAATGGTTATGTCATTGGTACATCTACTTCAGTAATAGGACAACCTGCTATTTCTACAGGTACATTAAGAGTACCAGTACAAGCAGAAAACACACAGTTTACATTAGATATTAAATCGTCATCACACTTGCCTATGTATATCGCAGGTGCAGAGGTTGAGGGTTATTATCACAATAGAGCAAGAAGGATTTAATGAAAGAAAATTATGTACGTCCTGCAAAATTAGAGGACAGTTTACAGTTAGCACCTAAAATAAGAAAAGGTGATAGACAAGAAATTATGGCTTCAGATGGTGCGTCACCATTAGAGGCTTTAGTAATTCCATTTACACAAAAGAATGCAAAGATTTATTCTATAATTGGAACAAAGTCAGAAGGTGTAATTGGTATGTTTGGTTCTAGTCCAACAAAAGAAAAAGGTTATGGAGTAGTATGGCTTTTATCTAGTGAGACTTTATTCAAACATACAAAACAATTTATAAAAGAATGTCCCAAGTGGGTAAATGACATGAGTAAAGGTTATAAATACGTCTACAATTTTGTAGATGAAAGAAATTGGAAAAGTTTAAAATGGTTACAATTTTTAGGATTTGAACCAAGAAGAAAAATAGGAGATTTCGGTATCGGTAAGATGCCATTTTTATTAATGATGAAAGAGGTAAATAAATAATGTGTAGTCCTGAAGCGGCACTTAAAATAGCAGGAACAGTTGCAGAGTATCAACAAAAGAAAGCTAACAACAAAGCTATCAGAAGAGACCAAGAGACAACAAGACGAAATGCCGATAGAGGATATTTACATGACCTAAATAAAATTGACCAAGAGAAAGTCAACGCTGATATGGAAAAAGCAAAAGCTGAAGTTAAAACTAAAGCTGAAAGAGATGGTGAAATTGCACAAAAAACAAATTTAGGTTTTGGTAATAATACAAAGATAGTCCAATCTATTGGAGCATTATATGATGAAGATTGGAATGAAATAACAAGTGGTTATGACAAAGATGTACAAATGTTTCAAAACCAACAATCTGAAGCATTTGCTAATCAATCAAAAACTTATAACAGTTTAAGACCTCCAACCGAACCATCAAGAACTGGATTAATAATTGATATAGCTAGTACCGCTTACGAAGGGTACGAAACTAATCAAAAAAATAAAAAGGCAAAAGAATAATGGCAAAATATCAAAGACAAGCAACTAACAAATATTATGGTGCGGCTAACGCAGGGTATGTATCAACAGGTAGTGCTACTGATGGTCTAGCAAAAGCATTGACAAATGCAGGTTATAAAGTTGGTAAAGCAGAAGAGTTAAGAATAGATAGAAAAAAAGATAAAGCTATTGCTAAGATAGATGAACTATATGCAAATGGTAATACATTTGAACAAATACAATCTCAAATTATTGCAGGAAAACACCCAGAGTTAACTGGTAAATACATTGATGCTACTACAAATTATCATGCAGGAAAAGTAAAAGCACATGAAGTTATAGCAAACATAAAAGCTAACAAAGATAAGTATGACATTACTGATGAAAGTAAAAATCTTGATATGTTCTATAAAGAATATATGCCTGATACAGCATCAATGGATAGTGCTACACTGTTAGGATTTACAACACATTTTAATAAATTTAAGTCTGTAGACGCATTAAATGATGCTGAAAATAGAGCCGCTTATAATTCTGAAAAGAAAGTTATGGAAGGCGTAGGTATATTATCTGATGAGCCTATAGAAACTTTAAAGAAAAATTTGCCATCAATATTAAAAGATATGCAAGTGCCACTACCTATGAGAGATGGTACAGGTTCAACTTTATTATACACTAATGCAGAAACACTAGCAGTTGTTAGAAGAAGTATAGTTGACATTATTGCAAATGCTAAAACAGAAGCAGATTTAGATAGAGCAGATATATTAATGAATACTAATTTAGGGTATTCTAAAAGTGGTTCTGCTATTGGCACTTTAGCTTCAAGAAAATCTAAAGAAGTTTTAGCTATACAAGATGAATTAACTAAAAAAAGAAGACAATTAGAAATTAATGATAGAGAAGAAGCAGATTATCAAAGAAAACAAGAAGTTAAAAAGATTTACGCAGAATTATATTCTGATGTAACTGAAACTGATGAACAGGGAAATGTTACAACACGTCCTAGAACTCATACAGAAAAGATGGCATTAAGAGATAGATTAGAAGCTATGGGAGATGTTCAAGCTGTAGCTAATTTTGATAAAGCTATGATAGCTGATTTATATATTAATGATGACCCACAAATTTTAGATGATTTTATTGTTAAAATTTATTCAGATGGCTTTGCAGACATAGAAGAAATGAAAGCAGAGTTTAACAAATTAGATACTGACCCTAGAAAAATGGGTGCAATGTTAGACCACTATGAGAACTCACAAAAAGATGACAATGCAAAATTACACATAAATAACCTAGCGTATTCTTCAGGCTCTACAGCTATTATGAATATAGTTTCAGGTTCATTTAAAAATCAAAAAAGAGTGGACGCAAGAGTACAAGCACAGGCAGAAAGTTCAGTTAAACGACATGTAATGAGAGAAATTTATGACTTTGAAAGTGATTACTTTAAACAAAATGGTAAAAAACCAACTAATAAAGAAAGAGAAGCGTTCATGGTTGAATTAGAAAACTATATTTCTAAACAATATGTAAATGCTCCTGCTTCAACTAAATCAATCGCACAGTTAGAAACTAGAGATGATTTAACTGAAAAAGAAATTACTAAAGACTTTGATGAAACTGATAGATTTATCGAAGAAGAAGCACAAAAAGAAAGAGATGCTACAGTTATATCTACAAATGCAGATGGAGAAGACATTACACTAGGAAGTTACGTTGATACAGTGTTATCAAACTTCGACACTGTTGACCCACCTAAATTAAGAAAAACAGTTATTGCAGGTATTATATCTGAAGATGAAAAATACAGGCAACAGACGTTACCTAAAATACAAAAATATATTACCTCAATAGTTGGTGAAACTATGACTAAAGAAGTTTTTGATATGATGTCTACAGCAGATTACCAAGAAATTGTAAAACAAGTTGCTTCAAATCTTAAAATGACAACAGGTAATAAAACTGAAGACCAAAAGATATATAAACAATTAGATAATATATTTAAAACTTTAATAGGAGAATAATAAATGGCAAAGTTTGGCTCATTTGATACAACAGAAGAAAACAACGATAGTGTACTTGATGCTACAACTTATAAAGTACCTGAAATAGCTACAAATGAAACAGATGCTTTAGAACAAATACAAACAGAAGAATTTTATAAAACATTAAAAAGTTATTATTCTTACAGAGAAGACGATAAAAGATTTAATCGTATGTCTCATGCTGATTTATTAGATTATTTTTATACCGACAGGTCTTGGAGAACAAACAATACTGTGTCTATGGGTATGGACTTGTCTAATGTAATGGGTGAAGAAGATGAACAAAGATTAAAAGAATTTGCATACATATCACAAACTTATGAAAACTTGCCTTCGTTTTGGAATGACCCAAATAGAAGTTTTGGTGGTTGGTTAGTTGATAATGGTGGTGCTATGATACTAGACCCTGTTAACGTAGTAGGTGCAGGAGTTGGTGGTCAAGCGGCTAAACAAGCATACAAACAAGCATTAAGAGTTACGCTAAAAGATAAAATGGCAAAAGAACTTAATGAAAGAGCATTAAAAGAAACAGCAAAGTATGCACAAAAACAAGCATTAGGAAAAGCTGTTATTAAAGGTGGATTAACTGAAGGTGCTATCAATACAGTAATAGCAGGTGGTCAAGATGCTTTATTACAACATACAAACATAGAAGCAGGTATACAAGATAAGTATAGTTTTAGTAGAGGTGCAGTTGCTTCAGCCGCAGGTTTTGGTTTTGGTACTGTATTTGGTGGTGCATTTTCAGCAGGTGCTTTTAAACTAACAAATAATTCATTAAGAAGAAAAGGTGTTAAAAACCTATTAGAAATACACGAAAAAGGTCAAAGTAATATTACAGGTGCAAGATTGTTTGATGAGTTACTGCCAGATGAAACTACAAAAACTTTAAGAAACAAACCTGCTAAAACTACAAAAGAATATATTAATAAATTAGAAACTGATAAAATAACTCCCGAAGATAAACCCGCAGGGAAAAATGAACTTCCTATAAATTTAACAAAACAACGTGGTAAATACGAAGCGTTTGTAAAAAACAAAACAGAAGAAGTAAAAGAAAAAATTAAAAAGAAAGTAATAACTAGAGAACAAATGGTTAATGAAGTTGTTACTATGTATGGACAAGATAGAAAAAAATTTGAAGCAATGGCAGATGATATGGCTAACAGTGAAGCCTTTGTCAAAGCCTATGTAACAATTATTGCACAAGCAGATGATATAAGAAGTGATTTTGATATGATAGGAGCATTGTCTACTGAATTGCATAATAAAATAAATATGTCACCTAATGATATAGGATTAATTTTAAATAAAATTGAAGCAGTCGAACAAAGATTAGATAAAACTATTGTTCGTAAGAAGAAATCAGGTGAAAACATTGCAAGAGCTTTACAAGCAGGTAATGTAGATGCTGACGCTACAAGAGCCTCTGAACTTATTACTAACCCTGAAGACCCTAAAATGGCGGCACTTAAAAGAGGTACACCAGAACAACGATTAGAATTTTATAGAGCTGTCGGTAAGTTAGCTGACAGAGACCAAATTATTAGAGCATTACAAAATGCGAAAGAAGTTAATAGATGGGACATAGCTACAGAATTTGTAAACAATAACCTTTTATCTTCACCAGATACACACATACTTAACATTGTGTCAGGTCTAGTACAAACACAATGGAAACCTGCAACAATGGCGTTAAGAGGTGCAAACATGTTTTTTAGAGATAGAGACAGGTCTTTAGTTATAATGAGAGAAGCTCTACAAACATATTTATATCAATATGCTTTTATTGGACATGCTTTAAAAAGAGCAGGTAAGTCATTTTATGAAGGTCGAGCTATACTTGATAGTAGACAAATGAAACATGATAGCACTATGAGACAAGGACAGCTTCAAGATTTATTTGATGCTTGGGGTGAAACAATAACTGACCTTGTAGGATTAGACGGAACAAGATTAGGTAAAATTGTTACAGGAACATTTAAAGGAGCAGGAAGAGTTGTGTCAGCACCTATGAGAGTTCTTTCAGCAGGAGATGAATTTCTTAAATCTATGATGTTTAAAGCTAGAATGACATCTTTAATTAACTCAAGAATATTAAAAGAAAACCCAGAGTTTAGTTTTAGTGATAGAAAATTAGGATTAACTGATATTACTTATGCCGATAAGTATAAAAAAAGAGCTAAAGAAATAGAAGCAGAATATATTAGAAAAAATGGTTCAGCTATTGAAGTAGATAAAACTGTTGATGCTAGATTAAATTCACCTTTGTATCATGCACAAGAAGGTTCATACACACAAAACGTAGGACAAATAAATCCTAATACAAAAGCATTAGATGATAAATTTACAGGTTCACTTTTAAGAATTGCAACAAAACATAAATCATTAAGATTATTAGGTCTTCACTTTGTAAACACTCCATCAAACTTATTGAGATGGTCAGCACAACATTTACCTTTCTTAGGTAGATTTCAATTTCAAATGGCTCACATGTTAGCAGAAAAAGGTTTACCTAGAGGTAAGTTTAGAAGTGAAATAGCTAGAGGTATGAACCCATTTAGAAAAAAAGAATATCTTAATCCTGAAGCGGCGGCTGAAGCAAAAGCTAGAATACAAATGGGTTGGGCTTTGTGGGGAACAGCAGTTAGTTTTGCTATGTCTGGTAAAATTGTAGGTGGTGGTGATGTTGATTATAAAAAACAAAAAGACAAAGAAGCTAACACTGGCGAGATACCATACTCATACAAAACTAATGATGGCAGATATATTTCTTTAAATAGATTAGACCCTATTATGATGCCATTTTTTATTGCGGCAGATTTAGTTTCTTTATTTAATCACAAGTTAAAACACACTGATGATTTAGAACCTATGGTAGAGAAAGATACAACAGAATTAATTATGGGTGTTGTTGCAACACTTACAAGAAATGTATCTTCTAAATTTTATACAAAAAATATTATCGAATTAGTAAATATGATGACTTCAGATGACATCATGTTTTCTAAAAAACCACAAAGAATGGGTACACAGATAGCATCTCAATTTGCTTACAAAGCATTCCCACTATCAGGTGGATTAAGATATTTAGATAGAGTTAATGATGAATGGGAAAGAGAATTATACACTTTAAGCGATAGATTAAGATTACCATTTACAAGTAAAGATGCAATTATGCCAAAACGTAATATGTTTGGTGAACCTATTGATAGAAAAAATGGTTGGTTATTTGGATTAGGTGGTGAAAGTGGATTATGGTCTTCACCATTTGCAATGACTAATTTTAAACAAACAGAAACATCTAAATTTATTAGCGAAAGAGAATTTAAGTACAGACACCCAGTGCAAAGTATTAGACTTACAGGTGATAGCACAGGAGCTATAAATCTTAAAGATATAAGAAATGATAAACACCAAACAGCTTACGATAGAATGTTAGAAATTAAATTTAACACTAGAGTAGATGAGGGTGGAAATATCATTACCAGTGAAGACTATGATGGCAAGAGATATACACTAGCAGAATACGTTGAAAAGATGATATTAGATAAAAACAGTGAGATTTACAGACACCCCGCAGGAACAATTAATGGTAAAGACGAACAAGCTCAAGTTATCATTGATTTTATCAAATACATTGACCGATATTCTAAAGATGAAATGATGGCAGAGTTCCCAGAATTTGCTGAAAGACAAAATGCTATCTTTGAAAATGAACGAACTAAATATCAAAAACACTACGAGACGCTAGAAACTCTAGCAAACAACTAAACTTACACTTTTAGTAAAACCCAATCAAAAATTAAGGAAAATCATACATGGCAAATAGTTTTGTACGTTATACAGGTAATAACAGTACAACATCTTATTCTATACCTTTTAGTTATAGAGCCACAAGTGACCTTACAGTTACCCTATCAGGGGTAGCAACTACAGCTTTTACCCTAAATAGTGCAGGGACTACCCTTACTTTTAATACTGCACCTGCCCAAGATGCGGCTATCGAGATTAGAAGAAGAACGTCACAAACTACTAAATTAGTAGACTATGCTTCTGGGTCAGTTCTTACAGAGAGTGATTTAGATACAGATAGTGACCAAGCGTTCTTTATGTCACAAGAAGCTATTGATGATGCAGGTGACGTTATTAAGATTTCTAATACAAATTTTCAATGGGACACACAGAATAAAAGACTTACTAATGTAGCAGACCCAGTAAATAATACTGACGCTGTTAACAAACAATTTATATCTACAAACATACCTAATATTACAACAGTATCAGGTATTAGTTCTGATGTTACTACAGTTGCAGGTATAAGCTCTGATGTTACTGCGGTAGCAGGTGATGAAGCAGATATTGGAACAGTTGCTACGAACATAGCAAATGTAAACACTGTTGCTACAAACATTGCAGATGTAACTACCGTAGCAAACGATTTAAACGAAGCAATTTCAGAAATAGAAACTGCGGCAAATGATTTAAATGAAGCTACGTCTGAAATAGACACAGTATCAAACAATATTTCAAACGTAAATACAGTCGGTACAAATATTGCCAATGTAAATACTGTTGCAGGAATAAATGCAGATGTAACTACAGTTGCAGGTAATGATACAAATATTTCTACAGTAGCAGGTATTTCAGCTAACGTAACTTCAGTTGCAGGTATATCAGCAGATGTAACAAGTGTTGCTAATGATGCTACAGATATAGGAACAGTTGCTACGGATATTGCTAAGGTAAATACAGTTGCAACTAATGTTGCTAATGTAAACACAGTAGCAGGAAACAATGCTAACATCACTTCGGTTGCAGGTAACGAAACAAATATTAATACAGTTGCTGGAAACAACAGTAATATAAATACAGTAGCAACTAATAATGCAAATATTAATACAGTTGCAGGGGCAAACACAAATATTAATACAGTTGCAACTGACATTACCAATGTAAATACTGTTGCTACAAATATTGCTGACGTAAATAGTTTTGCTAATTCATACAGAATTGGTGCAACAGACCCAACAACATCTTTAGACGAAGGTGATTTATTTTATAATTCAACAGACAATGCTCTTAAATATTATAACGGCTCATCTTGGCAACAAATTACAGCAGATACAGATGTTAAAACTTTAGTTTCAGCAAATGATACAACAGCAGGTTTTTTAAATGGAAAATTAGTAGCAGGTTCAAATGTTACATTTACTGAAAATAATGACGGTGGAAACGAAACACTTTCTATTTCAGCAACAGACAATTCAATTCCTTTTGCAATAGCACTTGGATAAATAATTAAGGAGAAAAATAAACATGGCAAATAACTTTAATTCAACAACAGCTAGTTTGACAAATGCTACGTTGACTACAGTTAAGACCACTACATCTAACAAACAAGTTATGATTGGTTGTCTAGTATCTAATACTGGCACAACCTCTATACTTATAGATATAGTTCTTAATGATGGTTCTAACGATAGATACATTGTTAAACAAGCACCAATACCAGTTGGAAGTTCTTTAGAAGCTATATCTGGAAAAGTAATTATTCCTAATGGTGGTGCTGTTAAAGTAAAATCTGACAATGCTTCTGGTATTGCAGATGTAATTATTTCAACATTGGAAGACGTAGCATAGATGTATTTAGGAAATCAACCAGCATTAAGTTACACAAGTTTTGCTAAGCAAGACTTCACTACAAGTGCGACTACATCTTACACATTGGATAATCCAGTTGCTAATGCAAATGAGTTAGCATTATTTATTAACAATGTTAGACAAGAGCCTACAACTGCATATTCTGCAAGTGGAACTACACTAACATTAACAAGTGCTACTGCATCATCAGATGATATGTACTGTGTGTATTTAGGTAAAGCTGTTCAAACTGTTAATCCACCAAACGCTAGTGTTGGAACTGCACAACTTGCTGATGACGCAGTAACTAAAGCTAAAACATCTAATTTAATGTATCCATCTTTTCAAGCGTATCTTTCATCAAACCAAACTGTAACAAGTGGTACAACAACAAAAATTGAACTTAACACAGAAGATTTTGATACAGATAATGCTTATGATAATTCAACAAACTATCGTTTTACTCCTCAAGTATCTGGAAAATATTTTGTTTATGCAACAGTTAGAGGAAACGCAGGTACTTCTTCTTTAGATTTAGAAATGACAGCAATTTATAAAAATGGTTCTTCATATATTGAAAACCAAGTTGATTATAGAGGTAATGATGCACTATTAGCTGGTATATCAGTTTCTGCTATTATTGATATGAATGGTAGTTCAGATTATTTAGAGTGTTTTGCAAGATGTTTAGGTGGAACAACTATAAATGGTTCTTCAACAAGACCATCAATATTTGGTGCATACAGGATAGGAGATTAATAATGGCTTTATCAAAAATACCTAGTGCTGGATTTCAAGACAATGTTAAGTTCAGAAACATCATCATCAATGGTGACATGAGCATAGCACAAAGAGGAACTTCAACATCTTCAATAACTTCAAGTGGTTACAATACAGCTGATAGATTTAAAGTTACAGTAAGTAATATGGGAACATGGACACAAACTCAATCAACAGAAGTACCAACTGGTCAAGGTTTTGCAAAGTCTTTAAAAATGGATTGCACAACTGCTGATGCTTCTCCATCAGCTGGAGATTTTTTAATTATTGAACAACAAGTTGAAGGTCAAAATTTACAATATCTAAAAAAAGGAACTTCATCTGCTGAAAGTGTAACTTTATCTTTTTGGGTTAAGTCAAATAAAACTGGAACTTATATTTTTGAATTAGTAGATAATGATAATTCAAGAGCAATTTCTAAATCTTACACAATTTCATCAGCTGATACTTGGGAAAAGAAAACTATCACTTATGCTGGAGATACATCTGGTGCTTTTGATAATGATAATAATGGTAGTTTAAGATTATTTTTCTGGTTAGGTGGTGGAACTAATTATACATCTGGAACTTTGAACACATCTTGGGGAACAAGAGTAGATACAAATGCAGCAGTAGGTCAAGTCAACCTTGCAGATAGCACATCAAACGAATGGTACATTACAGGCGTACAATTAGAAGCAGGAGAAGTAGCATCTGATTTTGAGTTCTTGCCACATGATGTGAATTTAAATAGATGTTTAAGATATTTTGAAGAATATCAAGGTGCTAATAGTCATGCTGGTTTATATTCTGGTTCAACTTATATTGGACACATTTTTTATAAAATTAGAAAAAGAACAAGACCTACATTAAGTGGTGCTTCAGGAAATTATACTCAATTAAATAATTCAAGTGGTGGTGATAAAGGAGCTGAAGATAGTATGTACTTTACTGCACCTGCAAATGGGTATCTTGTTAATTTAACAATAGATTCGGAGTTATAATTATGAATAAAGAAAATATTACAAGTGCAGAATATGTATATGATTTGCAAGGTCATAAAGGAATAATTAAAGTTATTACAAGTGATAATGAATATTGGATACCTAATAACGCAACAGAAAACAAAGACTTTCAAGCAATTCAAGAATGGATAGCAGATGGTGGAACAGTAATAGATAATGGGGGTACAGAGTAATG
>Ga0208767_1001539_pt1 | contig 18281 bp, 35 predicted proteins | sample VirMetDEL_Mar_21_FD_184514 | JGI IMG/M metagenome (GOLD analysis project Ga0208767, IMG submission 184514) | Aqueous microbial communities from the Delaware River and Bay under freshwater to marine salinity gradient to study organic matter... | ecosystem: Environmental > Aquatic > Marine >... | reverse complement strand
CCTCCATCGCCTTGGACGGTATACCATACAAGCGGGCCAGCTTCGCTTCCAATGGTTGCCGAGAGTATGTGCGAATTAACTCTTGTCCGTCTATAAAAGGGGAATCTTCGGTCCAAAAATAATAAATGCGGCAGTCCGGCCAATTGTGACAAATTTGCTCAGTAGGTAATTCCCTACCAATAATATCGCTATACCTGGACTGCACAGTCTCTGCACCCTTGAGCAAACTGTTGATCAGAGGTGTCCAGCCTTGCAAGGTTGTGAAAGTAAGGATCAAACGCCCGTGGTAATCCACCGTGCGTCCAAGCAATGTATTGAAGATACCTTCGGGAACCTCCTCATCCAGGTGGATGGCGTGTGCAGACCAACCCTCGAATATCTGAGGGTCTGCCATGTACTGCCTATAATTGTTAAAATATATCGTACTTCCACGCTCTGCACCTGGTGTGGTAGGCGGTAAGATTGCTTTGGCAGAGTTAAACCCATTCTTTTGGTTGTACTGCAAACTATGGTTCTCGCTCTTCTTCTTTGCCCGCTTGTAGCGTGCTGGTAAGTTTTGCCAAATATACTTCTGTGCATCCGTTATGCTTCGCTCCTCCGTGACATGCATCGAGCGAATCTCTGCTTCGGGGATGGACTGTGCCAAATGTACCAGCATACGGGAAGCGAACATCGTCTTGGAGCTACGGTTGCCGCCGAGGATCACATGGATTTTCGTATCCTTCCAATTCTCCATCACCCTACGCCACCCAGGAAGAGTCCAACCCCATTGGATTGGATCTTCCTTCTCGCTATTTGGTTGATCGATCAGCAAGCGACTAAGCATCTCTGCACGCTCCGGCGGAAGAGCATCGATCTCTTCCTCGGATAACGCACACTCTAAATCGCCCTTGGTAAACCGCAAATCATTCGTCCACGGGATACCGAAGTTCGCGTCTATCTCATCTGCATAGGTGAACTTAGGCATAATTCTAATTGGTCAGGTAATTTCTCTTCTCCTGATTGGATTTTAAAATATCGATGCAAGGTATCAGTCATCTTAGGGCCGCGAAACCACCCTGTTCCATCACATGACTCAGCGCCTAATTCTTTACATCTTAGTAAATTTTTTAATGAATTTATAGCTCCGACATGAACTCGATCAAATGCATCTGTCCACATAGTGAGGTTGCGAAGTTTCCATTCCATTGTGCCTCCAATAAAGACTACATCAGCTTCACTTGGAACATCGGCTGGTGTCATTCCATCCTGTACGCAAAAAGACCAAGATAAATCGTAAGATTGTGTAAGCATTGGATACCACTTGTCCCACATACGCTTTGTCTCTTCAGCGTCTCCTACGGAATCAGGTACATTTACAAACCTCGGCTTTACAATTGTTTCATTGTAGTAGTCTAATAGGGTAAGAAAGTTTCTTTCATTCCATTCCTTACCCGAAGACCATACTGCAAACCTCCCATTATCCACAGCGTATGGTATCCAAGGAACAGGTTCCCGAACGGAACCCTTCTCAGGAGTGAATAACCAACCAACAGGATAACCCCTACCCGCCCAATAATGAACGATGCCTTTGGCATTGTTGGATGGCATTACTATCATTCCTTGAGTGTTGGATCAAAGTCAGGGAATTGAAGATTATCCAATGCCTCATCAATTGTAGGAAATACATGGCAAGCGTGGTAGCGAATCCAAGGGGAGTGACTATTGGTCACCACAATGATTTGCTTCTGCAATGACCAAGCAAACATTATCTCCATTGCGGTTCCGTAGCTTGGAAAGTCGCACTTCGCTAGGACAGTATCACAGTCTATGATCCATCGCTTGTCGCGTTTAACTATTTGGTGAGCAGTCTGTTCCCTTCTTTCGTACCCCCGATAATCAACATCGGTAGGTGCGATAGACATGATGTTCTTTTTACGAAGAATCTTTTGGGCGGCTTTACGCCAACGAATACAAGTATCGTCTTGCTCGTAGATGGGTCCAGCTAAGTAGACTAGTCGCGCATCAATCATTAATCACCTCCGCACACATTCCTACTTTGCAGACCTTGACTGACTCCAGGGTTATATGATCGGGAAAACGATTTTCGGATAACCTCAAGAAGATGTGCCGAGCTATAGCTTCCGCTGTAGTTTGCTCCATAAACTCATTAAGGTAAGAGTGATCGAGGTATCCAATGATATGCTTGCACTTCTTCTTGAACTCACCTTGTTCCATTAACCAACCATAGCGAGGGTCAGGCTTACCACTAATGGTCACAAATACTTCGTGACTATGTCCGTGGATAGTGGCGTTTTCTTTACCAATACCATCTAAGCGATGTGCCGCTTCAAATGTGAATCGTTCCGTTACTTTAGTTTTCATTTGAACTTCCTCAACTTGTCCTGGTCCAACGCATAGCCCACGCCATGACCAAGGTCTTTCTTATTTTCCTCCTTGATGAGTTCGTGCTTCCACGCCCATCCCTTAAAATCCAAAGTGCTTCCATCCACCACGCACAGCACATACACATCCACATCGGGGTTTACCTTGAGTGTGCTGAGTAGCCTAGCACTCTTGTGCTTGGACGCTTTCACATCATAACGCTTTCCGCTCGCCATCACCCCATCCGCAGACCCGCTCCTTGGGGTCAGGCCAAGATCGGGGAATACATTCATCTTCTTAGCAAACCCATACTCCGCCATCATGCCCATCACATCCGCTTCCGCGCCATCGTGGCTACCCATCTTCGCATCACGCACCCCATTCCCACGGGCAATGAGACTACGCATCCGCCCAACCATTTGGCAGACCTGTACCTCATCGGGCTGGAGACTAATCAGCATTCTTTACGAATACGCCATCAACCATTTTGCCTTTTCTATCTTTGATATCTCGATATGCGGAAAGTAGGCAGTCCCCTAGCGTTACTCCATTTCGAGTACATATATTAATTAAAACAACCAATATATCCCCTATATCATCAAGTAGGCATTCATCTTTGCATACAGAGTCACTTAATTCGCCAACCTCTTGAATTAACTTCAAAACCTGATCCTTATCAGTAGAACCCTTAATTAGGTTCCGCTCTATATGCCATTTCTCAACTTTTATTATTATATTTTCCATAAATATTCATCCCCTCGCTAATATCTCCATCCCTATGATGATCGCGTCTTCGAGCGTTTGGCACGGGATTTCTTCTTTACCAATTGCCCATCCCTCCGTATCCGTTCCAATGTCTCTTGGTCTAATTTCAAGCATTGGGGACCCAGCTTTTTCAAGTCGCACCGTGGTAATTCTTGTGCTGATTCGGGTATCGCTCTCCCGTATTTTCTCCAAAATATCGGATGATATCCCGGTGGTACGCGCTGACTCACTTGTCATCTTTCTCTGCGAGCTTCTTCTTTAACTCAGCAATCTCCTCGCGTAACTCCTCGTTTACCTTGATTAAGCGTGCCACCCATTGCGGCCAACTCTCCACCTTCTCCCCTGTTGGTTTGTATATATTCATTCGTCCTCCTCTAGGTCGATCTCGCTATCAAACTCGAAAACATCTTCTTCCAGCCACTCGTTCAGCCCCTCCATTACTGCCTTTGCGATGGCATACTCATCGAGGTCGCACTCCGCATCCCAGCGATTAACGAGCATTTTCGCCTCATGTCTGATCTGATCTTTTGGGTCTTGCATAATTCATATAGTCCGAAACGCCTTGCCCGATGGGCATCTGCCTGGGTGTGGTACTGCGGGTTACGAGAATATTCCCATCCTTATCCTTGATATTCCTGCCATTCTTATCGCGGTATGTGCGTAAAAGCTGGGTGTTTCCCCAAAACTTATGCCACCCATCCGCCACCTCTGCGTAGCTTGGCCAATTACGGAAGAAGCAATCCCAATCCGATACCTCGTATTGCTCGTTATTCTGCATCCTCCTCCTCGCATTCGTCATGCTCGTGCTTATCCTCCAAGTCGCATTCCTCTCCGCAATGCACGCAGAGAAAGCGCAACGGGTAACTTTGGTATCCTAAGAACTCACTCATCTTCTAAATTCACAAATTGGTTAATCAAATCGGAATGAAACCCCACGCCTACCAGCAGTACGCGGATCGCTTTGAGCGTCTGTTCAATGTCGCTCCCTTCGGGGATCTCCGCAGATAGCGTTACCTCGCAATGACTAATCGTTATCTTCATTCATTTTCCTCCATAAAGTCTTCCACGCTAGTTCTGCTGTTTGTGGGACGACTCCGTTTCCCAGGAGCCTAAGTCGCTGGTTCCGATAGGTATTCCCATCAGACATTCCACCCAATCGGGTGATAGTTGTTCGCGGTGGCTCCCATTCGTGCTGAGACTCTCCTGGTCTTGACGGCCAGCGTACTTCTTCGCTTCCTCCGCTAATACCCTCCCTCCCGTTCCGGGCTTGCGACTCCCGGGGTTCCCGGCTCGCGGTGTGGGCCAAGATATAAACTCTTTTCCTTTGGTGCGGAGCGCCAACTTCTTCCGCTGAGAATATTCCCCACGCACATTTAAAACCATCTTCTTCCAAGTCGCTGATGACCGTGGAGAGTCCAAGCGATATGTGTCCTTCGACATTTTCGGCGAAAATCCATTGAACTCCAATTGTCCTGGCGTGTTCTCTAATTCTTGGCCACAAGTGCCTTGGGTCGTTTTCTCCCTTTCTTTTCCCGACACTACTGAACGGTTGGCATGGATATCCACAAGTGAGGCCGTGTACCTTTCCGTGAAATTCTGCTGACGGGAAGGTCGCAAGGTCTGTCCATATTGGAGCAGAATCGAGTCTCCCTTCTTCAATCTCTTTAACCAATACTGCTTGGACATATGTTTCCCGTTCGCAGTAACAGACTGTTCTAACATCCATGCCCGCTCTTCGGATACCCCGCTCCAAACCTCCGTATCCTGTACAAAAGCTGATAATGTTTTGGGTATTATCCACATTCCTTCTCCTCCATCTTCTTCACCGCATTCTCTATCCCTTCCCGCATAGCGATATTCACATAGTCCTCGTCTGTCGCACTCTCCTTGCCCCACTTTACCAGCATGGCATGGGTGTCGTCCTCCATCTCTAAATCCATCTCCACATACTCAACCTCACGGGTGTCCGTGATGCGGATAATAGGTAAATCCTTTACACGATCTCCCATACTCCACGCTCTCCCTCGCGTACTCGCAACTCATCCCCTATCCAATACTTCCCCGGTTTGCATCGCACCTTCCCGTGCGTGCCATCCCGAAACTCAATCAACCGTAAAAACTTATTACCAGGGATCGCATACACCTTCGCTAACCGCGCTTCCCCAGGAACCTCCCGCACCTCAACCTTGGGCTTCTTCGCTTCCTCGATCATCGCATCCACTTCCGCGATCTCCTCCTCCACGACCTTCTCCCCGTTTAACTCCCTAAGTTTAAGCACCATCTTCCGAGAGATACGGTTGCCATGAACGCAAGTACGCATGGTGGAACGCTTAATCCCCATCATATTCGCAAATTCATCACGACTAATCCCAACCTTTCGCAAGATTGCCATACATTCCTTACCATCCATTTTTTCCGCCATGTCTCCCTTTTGTAGTTTTTTGTAGCCTAGTCAAATAAAATAATATAAAAAACGCTACATGCCACGAGGAATACCCAAAAAGCTCAAACCCTTTGATGCAAAATTGAAGGACAAAGTACTAACCTCCGCCGCTCGTATAGCCGCAAGACAATCAACTCCCAAAGAAGAGGCACAGAATATGGAACTATCAACAGGCCAGGAAGAACACAGGCTACGAATACACAACGCCTTAAAGTACGGCATGAAGATGACCGAGCAACAATTCCTCTCAGAAGTACAAAAGAAGCTCCAGCATATGGTCGCAGACTCCCTAAACGACCTACACGACTCCATAGAGCAAATACCACCTCAGAATAAAGCCTATGCTGTAGGTATGCTCTTCGATAAACTCATGACCATATCCGGCAGACCCACAAACATCACCGCATCTGCCAATGTCAAACTAGGCTCCTCCGATATGTCACCCGACCAAGTACGCAACATCCTTAAAAAAGGTGTGAAAAACCTACCAAAAGATGCATCCACCGAAAAAGTAATCGATATAGAAGACGCAGAAACCACAGAGATCCATGAGGAAGTCCACACTAGCTCCAAAGATTAAGGAACTAAGGAATAAAGGTTACTCATATAGAGACATCGAAAACGCACTAGGTTGCTCAAGATCAATCGTCTGCTACCACCTGACACCCGGACAAAAACAAAAAACTAAAGAGCGAAGAAAAAAAGTACCCTACAATACATACCTACATGTAAAACGAACATCGCACTTCCAAAACCCCATAGTCCGTACACAAGCAAAACTTAACCCCAAACCCATACTAACCCAAAGACAAGTGTCCAAAGCAATTTCTGATAAAGCATATAGGTTCCAAAAGGATGCCAAGTTTACACATAAAGATATACACGCAAAGTATGGCGACCACTTCCAATGCGCACTAACAGGAAGACCACTATCCTGGAATAATCCACAGGAATATGAATATGACCATATCCTCCCCGTAGCTCGTGGCGGTAATAATACCATAGAAAACCTCCAAATCGTCTGTGCAGATGCAAATCGTGCGAAAAGCGACCTGACCGAAGACGAGTTCCTCGACCTCTGCAAAGAAGTAGTCCTGCATGCCGGATACAAAATATGGAAACCCTCCGGCTCCTACCACTCCAATAAACATTTATAGGTATTGCGGCGGGGTTTGCGTTGTGGCCCTGGTTACTTTCATCGCCTGTCTCGTAACCGCATAAAAGCGAGACAACCCTTTCTGCATCCTACAGCATGCATATTTAACGCTACATAACGCTACACCCACGGATCGATCCTCGATCACCGCTTTGCGCACCCTATACCATGCACGGGGGCAACTCCAACGGGGGGCGGAAAACGCGGTACGCTGGGGGGCTTATGGCGAAAAAAGTTGTGCGGGGTGTGATGATAATACAGAAAAACGCGGACGCGTCGGCGCACCCCCGCCCCCCCCCGCCTGGACGCGCAAAGACTTAGACGCGCAATCGGCACAGTAGACTTTGAGTCTCTTGCTAATCGCGATATCTAAGCGGGAAACGGGGAACCGGTACGGGGAAAGCGGGAACGGCGGGCCGCGTTTGCCAGGAAAGCGGGACCGGGAAACGGTGGCCGCGTGGCGTGGGCCGGGCAAACGGTTTTGCGGTCCCGGCGTGGACTGAAAAAAGCCGCATCCGAGTAGAAATGAATCACAACGCGGTTGCCACGCGGACCCGGTTTTCCCCGTTTACGCTATTGCAAGTCTCTTGCATTTACGCGGGTCCCGGTTTTCCCGGCCTACGGTTTTGCCCGGTACGGTGAACGGTGGCCAATTGGCCGGGGACCGGCCCGTGGCCCGCGTACCGCGTACCGCGTAGGGTAGTGTTTATGTGGGTAAAAGCATATTGTGTATTTTTGTGTTTTTTGTGTTTGACGGGGTGTTTTTAATGTGCGAAGACTAGGACATGCCCGGATGGACCGGGTTGTAACAAAAGGTAAATAGATGAAAAGTAACGAAAGAGAATTATTAGCATTGTATGAAGAAATCTTCATTCATGGGACCAGCTACAAACAATTATTAATAGATGGATTCAAAATAGATGAAATCAATTTCACATTGCGCCGCGGCGGTTTAGAAAATTTACGGTTGCGCCATTGCGTCAAATTAATCCGGGCCGCAAGATCATGAAAACAATTGAAGCTCCTAAACTTTCCACGCCGGGCAAAATTGACTTGGCCCGGCTAGCGCTAGCCGGGGACTTGCCCGGCTTGTCTAAAGCTATTGATTTGATACCGGGGGACCCATCAAAGGTAAACACTACTAAGTACTTCGCCACCCGGTTTTTAGAGTGGTTCCTTGACCGTTCCGGCCCGGTCCCGTTTTCGGTCTTTATGGCGCAAGGAAACAGCAAACTACCGTTTTATGCATTTTCGAGTTTGCCCGGCTTTGATTGTCCCGGCGCTGGCGCTTGTTTGTACGGGGACAACGAATACACGCCGGATAATTTCGGCAAGGGGTGGTGTTACTCTTTCAAGGGCTGGCGCTATCCGGCGGCGTTTTTTAGACAATTGCAAAATTCTCTTTTGCTACGGGACCAAGCGGGCCGGGCTTTGATTGCCAGCCAATTCCATGAAATACCAGCGGGCCGGACCTTGCGCTTATATGTGGACGGGGACTTTGCCAGCTTGGAAATTTTGCGCTTTTGGATGGACCTGTGCCACGCAAGGCCGGATATAAAAATTGCTGGCCGGGACGGGGTGGCCGGGTATGGCTATTCTAAAAGCTGGAAACTATTCATTGAATTGGACCGTGCGGGGTACAAATGGCCCGCAAATTACTTGCTAAATGTTTCCAGCGGGTCCCGGTACGGGGACAAGGAAAAGCGCGAGGTATTGCAATTGGATTGCACGCGGGGTGAATTTGTCGCGGTCCCGGTGGCCCGCAAATTTATTAAAGCGCGGAGCTATCAAGACAAGGACAAGCCAATGTCTAAAGAATACCGGGCCGCCGTGCTGGAAAAGCTAAAAGAAATGGGTCATGAGAAGCGCTTTGCATGTCCGGGAAACTGTGGCAATTGCATTGCCAATAAAAGGCATGCTTGCGGCGAAGGCCGTTTACGCGGCGTTGTCATTGGCATTGGCATTCATAGCGTCAAAGGATAAGAGAAACGCATGAATAAGGAACAAATAAGAGTTTTACTTGGCCAGCTTATCCAATTGCAAGAAATGCTAAACGCTATGGAACGGGACGGTTTCACATGGGAAACGGTACAAACCATAAAAGACAATTTGCGGCTGGTTATCATGGACCTTGAAAAGTCTTTAGATTGATACGGCCCGCACATGCGATAAACGCGGCTATTTTTTATAATAACATAATACAAAAGGTAACAAATGATGACACTACACTACGCAATTGCGCTGGTAATATGGACCCCGTGGGTCCTGGCTGGCGCTTGGTTCTTAATCCAGCACATAAGAGAAAGGGGGGCCAAATGATTGAGCGAATACTTTACGGGACCCGCAAGGGCGCGCCAGCCTGGCAAGAGGAAATAATAACAAACCAGGAAAAGCGCTTTGATGAGGCTAAGGCCTGGGCAAAGAGAAACGGTTTTGATCGTTTCCGTGTGGCCGAGATTGATCTTACCGTGGCCCCGGATTTTACAAAAGCGATAAGGGGGGCCAAGTGAAACACGCAAGCGACATCTTCCCGCAAGCTCTTGCGGAGCTACTCGCGATTGGCGACAAAGCACGCCAGCAACGAGAAACGCGGGCAAGTGATACGAGACAACGCGATACGAGAAACGGAGGCCGAGAAACGGCCCGCGTATCGCGTAAGCGCGCAAGGCAAATGACTTTACCATTAATAACGAAAGGATAAAAACGATGAACCAAACAAAAGAGAAACGCGCCACATTCACGCCCGGACCTTGGGTGATATCATGCATTGATGGAGTCGAGGATTCCCTCATGGTAGGGGGCGGAGATGATGGAAGCGATATTGTCGCTGATATCCGCACATATGAGAATGAAATCCTAAACATACAAGCGGAGCTTTATGACCATATTCCAGCAATGCGTTCACGCGCCCATGTGAGTGGTGATTGCACCGAAAGTATAGACAAAGACGCGAAAGAAACAGAGGAACACCTAGCGGAGCTTGATAGGCTAGAGAAAGAAGCACGCGCCAACGCGCGATTGATCGCGGCGGCTCCGGCGATGTACGAGGTTCTGCAAGAACTAGCGGAGTCTATGGAGCTTGCGAAGAATTATGGATACGAGAAAGAGCATGCGATGATTCAAGAGGTTCTCGCCAAAGTAGAGGGGGGTGAGGGATGAGCGATAACAGGATACATTGGATTATTGAAAAGCTCTTTATGATGAGAAAAGACGAAGATTATGTTTTATCTCAAGGATATTCTCGCGAAGAAATCGAAGAGGCGAAGGAGTGGTATCATAATGGCGAGAAACTCACCATTCGCACGAGAAGAGAAAGCGAAGGTATTCACCATGACTAAACAAACTGACAACGATATGATCCCGCGTCTCGCGCTTGGGCTGGCCATCTTCGTGGCCATGCGTTTCGCGCCCAAGGTGATCGCGTGGTGGAACAAGAGAAAGGAGAAAACGATATGAGCGAATTACAAAAAGCAATTGAAGCTGTAAGGTTACATCAAGAACCCGGCTACCTACCATCCACCAATTTAGTGTTAGCTATTGCAAATAAATTTCGGATTGAGCCGGACCTCATCATGCTTCCATTTATTAACGAAGAGAACGCAAGACCTATTAAGTCACTAACCATTAGAGAAATGGCAGAGAGGCAAGGTAAGGACGGAAAACGGGCAAGGAGATTCTTGCGTAATGGTTTAGATTCCATGCTGGACTATAACGAACAAGTAAAGAACCCATCTGTCGGAAAGAATGGGAGAAAGGAGAAAGCTATATGAATATTGATGAACTCATAGAAGCACATGATTTGCTACATATTGCAATTTGTGAAAAGAGAAACGGTGAGGAAAGAGATGGTATTTTACTCGATGGCCTCAAGATATTAGAAAAATTCATGGGATGCATCTATGAGTTAAACGAAACAGCAGAGGTTTACCTGGAGTCTGATAATATCCAGCAAGCAAACGCACTCATTCGTTTAGGTTATGCAGAGATTGATCCCAATGATGAGCGTAAAATCATTAAGAGAAAGGAGCTTCAACCCCGTACCCCTCGTTAAAATCGTTTTGATTTAAAACATGGGTGTTACCCCTCGTAAGAGATAAAAACGCCATATAACGCCTCGTAGGGTAGCTTACGGGGCGTTTTTGTGTACTCATGTAGGTTGATGTAGTTACCACAACGCCTTCTTGATCTCTTTCCCGTCATTCAGCACAGGAGAAACGGAAAGATTGAAGCGCCCACTCGCGGGAGCGAAGTCCATCTTGGTTGCCATGCTTTCCCCATTTCGGTTCTTCGCCACATTGAAGTGTATCTTTCGTAGGTTATGGTCCTCTCCGTCATCATCGCGGGATAGGAGAAACACGCAGTCAGCATCTTGTTCGATGGATCCACTCTCGCGAAGGTCCGAGATCACGGGTTTACGGTTCTGTGACTCCAAGGCTCGATTCAATTGGCTAAGTGCGAGAATCGGAACCCCTAGTTCCATCGCTGTTTGCTTGAGGGTACGAGAAATGTGGCTCACCTCTTGCACGCGGGAGTCATGCCCAGGTGCGGAGAGTAGCTGGAGGTAATCGATCACCGCGAGGCCAACCTGGCCTTGAATTACCTCTTGGGCGAGAAACGCACGGAAAGAATCCACCGTGGCCGAGCTATCATCCTTGAATGTGATCGGCCAACCACGCATACGGTTCTTACTTTCCTCCAGCTTTCGCCTGTCCTCCGCAGTTAGGTCACCCTTTTGGCGCGGGCGGGCAACGCCACTATCGTGGCAGAGCAACCGCCCACTACATTCTGCCGCTCCCATCTCTAGGGATGCATACGCTACCCGCAGACCATGCTTCGCAATTCTGTGAGAAAGCTGAACTGCGAAAGCGGACTTCCCTACTCCCGGACGGGCGGCTAGGACATACAACGCACCTGGACGGAATCCACCGCCAAGAATGAGGTCGAGCTTATTGAATCCTGTGGATACCGCAGAGGAGTCTCCCGCATCGATGGCGAGAAACTCCGAGTATGCTTCATTGGCGGCACTCGCCACCTTCACTTGTCCCCTACCCTTGGTTAATGCTTTGGCCACCCTCGTGTTAAATCCGCCAGCGATTTCCTCCGCGCTCTTTCCCTCTTTGACTTCGTCCTGGGCATAGAAGATTGCACGCTCCACACTACGGAGGTTGCGTGCTTCCACGAGGATATCGATGTATCGATCAATCGATCCACCGCCGTAGCATTCTGCGAGTTCCAGCGCTTCGAGCTTGGCATCGGGCAAATGCATAGCCACATCAATTTCATTGATTGGGCTGTGGGTAACAACGAGGTCGAAGATCCGAGAATGCAGAGGGTTGACGAAGTCATCCGCAGTTAAGCGTTCTATCGCTTTGGAGGCGGAGCCTCCCGCAACATCGCGAAGGCAGGCAGAGAGTACTGCTTTTTCTGCTAATGAGAAATCCATCAGATGACTTTCTCGATAATCGAGGATGTGCGTCTCGCGTTAGGGAACTTATCCGCCAACCACGATCTGCACGCATTGCGGTAAGTAGCTATCCAATCAGCATAGGTGTGTCCCTTGCTTACCGCCCAATCCGTGAACGCGATCACCGCTTTCTCGTGATCGAGTCCAGCCGCCTCGGATATCTCCCGTGGTGGATCAAAATTATCGGGCAATGAATGCTTCTGCTTTTTCCTCTTAGAATTAGCACAATCATTTCCACGATTAGTGGAAGCACGACTATTGTTAGGAGTTAATCTATGATTAACGACTACTTCGCGCCCGCGCGAGGCACGCCCCAAATACTCCACTAGAAGTGGAACAATGGTGGAAACGGCAGACACGCCAAAAGTTTCACAATACTCCTCTAATTCATCCTTAATCCACTTAGGAATCTTGAGCCTCAACTCGACTTTTTCTGTGTCTTTTTTGTTCATTCACCACCTCCTAACAAGGCACAAAAGACCGCAATTAAGAGCCATAAAAAACCAGCAACTGAGGCCACAAAAACAGCCCCATATATTAGCATTTCGTGTAACTTCATTGCACTAAATGATGCCTCAGAATGAGAATCGCATCTGCTGTTTTGAGGGTTAATCCTTTGGTGTTTGGGAAGAACTGCTTGGCGTGGTTCATCAGTACTTTCTTACGCTTATCTCCTGACAATCCTTTCAGCCCACTCAGCCCCTTCTGCCACTCCTGTGGACGCACCAGGGTGAATGGGATCTTAGCCATACGCATAACGCCTTCCAAGAATCCGCAACTCTTTCCGAGCTTGAACCCAACCGAGCTAGGTATGTTCCTACCAGCAAAGGGCGGGACCAACTCGATGACCGCCTCGATGCTCGTCACATCGGGGTGATCCACCAAGTCCTGGATGTGTTCCACAAACTCGAAATCCTCATCCAACCTGTGCAGATTAATACTGCGGAGTCCGCCCCAAGCGATGGCATAGCCACCACTCTTGCCGGGGTCTATTCCGATAGTGATCTTCATCCTTCGCAATCCTCCTCGAAATGTATGCACACATCGGGGTCTGCCACGCAGTCCAGGTTCTCACCCTTTAAGTGGGCCACGATCTGTACGCACACACATTGCAACACATGCACCGCATGCACCAAGTTCTCGTCTCCACCTTTCACCTTACTCAACGCATCCGCTGAGTTCGCCAACGCTGTTTCCATTTTATCAATGCTCATTCTTCGCCAATCTCCTTTTCTTTTTTCTTTCGTTATGTTCCTGTACCTTCTTTGTGTTGTACTGCTTCATCGCCCAAGCCATGTCCGCAATGTCGTACATGCGTCTGTTTCCCACGAACTGACAATCCACCTTGAACTGATTCAGTATTGAGTAGATGAAGCTACGACTTACACCGAAGTGTTCTGCCATCTCCTTGATGGTTAAGCGGTTACGCTTGAGGTTAACCCGCAAGTCAACATCCACCTGAGTTACCTCATCCGTATAACCTGGGTAAACACCGCTAGATACACATTCGTTCCAAAGTGTACACGCCTTGTACATTGCATGGGTTTGTTTCTCGATCTCTGCCGCAGAAACCTTATAGGCCGCAGTCAGATAAGGAGCTTTCTTCTCCACCGCTAAGAATATAAAAGTGTTGGGCTTCTCGCCCGCCAATCTTAATCCCTCTAAGTACCACGCTACTTGGAACGAGTAACCAAATTGGCGCACGCTTTTGGAAAACCCACGCTCGCTTGCATCCATAGTGCTTTTCAAATCAATCACCACACCCGCGCCGGGAGAGTACAAGTCAGGGCGAACCTTGCACTTCACACCCTCGCACTCAAAGTACGCAGTCCCTTCCACGATGGATTCCGTTCTCCCCAAGTGTTCCTTGAGGATCGGATGATCCAATGCAGAACCCGCCATCTCAACCACCATCTGATAGTCGCTACGATTTAACCACTTAACATGTGGCTCCTCCGATTGCATCTCTGCAAAGATTTCTTTGTAGTGATTCGTCAGCGGAGACTTACCATCTATCTGCTCAGGCTTGCACGCAAAGTCCGTCTCGAACCTCGCGGGTTCCAATGTAGCAGTATGAAACGCATCACCGATAATAAGCGCTGGTGTAGCTTCACCTGGATTCTCGCGGTCATACTTCACCTTGGCTGGGCATTGCGTAAGGAGGCTCCACGCAGTCGAGCGAGATAACTCGCCCGACCCGTGGTACGCTTCATTCGATATGTCTGTAATTAACATACGACTGTATCCTTTTTTAATACAGGGTACTCGTCTTCGATACCTTCCAGCATCGCACGAATCTCCCAATCGCAATCACGCCATTGCTTTATCCTCTTCACCGCATGGGTGACGCTAGTGTGATCACGCTTGAATTTGCGACCCACTACCACTTGAGTATTGCCCATAGCATATGCATAGAACATAGCGATCTGCCGAGCTAGGGCGGTACGCTTCAGCCGAGAACGCGAATCCAGGGCCTCTAGCGATACACCCATGCGCTCGCAGATAATCTTTTTAATCTTACCAATAGACATCAGAATGGCTCCTCTTCTTCTCCGGCTTCCTCTTGTACAGGTTCTTGTACAGGTGCGGGTGCATCCTCGAAGGGATCTCCGCCATCATAGAGTGCCGCCAGGTTAACTTTTAGGTTCTTTACCGCCTCGTTAATCTCATCGGCACGCTTCTTCGGTGGCTTCGGAGTCATCGCATAAGTAGTCTCCAAACCCTCACCGCTTTTGGTGATAGAGATATCATACTTGCGTGGGTCACCCCAATCCTCCGCATCACTTGCCAATGCCATCAACTCGCGCTTCAGACCAGCCTGTGTAAGCTCAAGAATTTGAATGCGTGATTCTTTATAGTTCCATACCAATATCGCAAAGAACTCCTTCGGACGCTCCTCGAATGTGCGTGGTGCATCATCGCCCACTCTCCAGCGATGTGGCTGGCGTTTACCCTCGTCATTCGTGGACCAACCAAGCATGCCTTGGATGAATCCACCATCATCGCCGGAACCCACAATGCGGAACTGATTCGCACCAGGTTGTAGTTTCATATAATTGCCACCCGCATCGGCGGATGACTTCACTTCTGTGATACCATCTAGGAATCCCATATCATTTTCTCCTTGTGTTATGTGTTTTTTGTGTGTTTATGTGTTGGCACTATGCCAAAAAAAGAAGGACTCACCCAACCTGTTAACATTAGATACTCCAAGTATGTCCGTGATCGTGTGAAAGCAATCGCCGCAGACACAGGACTCATGCAAGCTCAAGTCTTTGAGCATGTGCTACACGGTGCGTTAAAGGCGCTGGAAGGCGAAGAAGGACTTCAGTTGCCTGTTCGTCTGAAAGTAGACCGATAAGGTCCTCCACAACTTCCTTGATCGGTAGCACGGTAGGTGCTTCCGCGTAGATTTCTATGTCCGTAGACCCAGGCTCGTGCCTAAATCTTACACCATTATTAGATATTGTAGTAGCCATTAGTGTTTCTTTGTAGTCTGTTTTATTCCATTTATACGCAGAAGTTGTAAGATATTAGCGAGCCTTAGAAGCTAGGCGCTATCTGAGGATTCCCAACATACACTCTGCTAGTCATCTCCACACTTGAGTGGCCAAGCGCACGGCTCGCCACAAATGCGTTATTACCGTTACTCCTCATCACCCGATGCCCGCAATACTTACGCAAGCGATGCACAGGTCTGAGGTCCACCACTCCACATTCCTCCCGAAGGAACTGCGGAAAGTCTCTCGTAATCCTATCCTCTTGGACATCCACGATTAAACCATCGGACGATGCTATATTCCTGGATAGGATCTTATCCCACCAAGCCGGATCGCATGGGCGGTCTTGCCACTTGCCACCACTCTTAGGCGAATGAATACGGATAAGTTTATTGCCATCAAAATCTTCTTGTAAATCGCCCCACCTCGCACGCTTGATCTCGCTACTACGCAAGCCAAGGCCATACGCCAATGCGTACATCAACCACATCTGCGGATCGTTAACGATCAGCGCCTCGCACTTCTCCACAATACGCGCCAACTCCTCGCGGTTCGGATCAAACTGCTTCACCTTGATCCCCTGTAAAGGTAACGCCACCCAATTCGCGAATGGGCGGGTGTCGATATTCTGCGAGCGATAGAACATAATCCACCGCTTGGAGAACATCGAGCGTGCTAACCTTACATCGTTCGCACTATGCGTACATACATACCACTCCGGGATACAGCGGTTACCCACGCTCCCCGCGAAGTGTCTTATGTCACATGTTACGGGATCTATCCCCGCACGCACCAAAATGCGGCGCATCGCCACCACATTTTTGCGCTTCGTATCGTCCTTCGGATTACCAGCAGTCAGCCGGGATGACTCGTAAGTCCAAAATAACTCCTCGATCATCGGCCATGACGGGCGGGCTAACTCGTCAGCTACTGCGGATATTCCGTCTCTCGTTATTAGGGTATCGCCGTTCGGTAAGACGGCACGAAGGGGTGTCGTGTTCATCATAGGCCGAATTTGCGTATCTATTTGCGGAGACTTGGTCAATATATTCATGGATTATTCGTGTGATATTTAACACGATCCACGAAAGATTAAGAGTCTCCTGCTCTACCAACTGAGCTACGCCGGCATTTGGGTTATCTTACGCTATCCGCGAATCGATTTACGCACAAAAAACACAATAGACATTCGTGTCAAACTATTAACTAAAAAAGTGCAAAAAAAAAGCGGGGTTGCCCCCGCTTAATAACAAAAGGTAGTTGATGAAAACTACACAGTCTTCACGCTACTCTTTGCCTCTTAGTCTGTCAAGTCGTTGCTTCTCGATCTTCTCTTTGCCAGCCCCAAATCTCCAATAAATATCTTTTCCTACAACAGGGATATACCTGACAAGTTCCTTGCTTTGTTTCCTTAATGCCTCTTCTTTGTCATCAGCCGCGATAACCTTAAACGCTTCATTCACTATAGGCATTGGTGGTGCAAGTACTGCTGTCGCACCTCCAACTAATCCATCACTCTTAGCTTTATATATAGCAAACTTAGATATACCTACCATCTGTAATGCGACATTCATTAATTGATCAGGCACATCTACAGGTCTACCAAGGATCATATCTTTAGTCATATTAACTGCGGCTGTGCCTCCACCAAAAAGCATTGCGAACCTGGCGGCATTCTGCATTCCCTCTTTCGTTGTCTCACGCTTGGCTAATTTCTGCACGATATCCTCACGCAGTACATCGAGTTGTTTAACAAAAAATGTTTTAAGAGAATACGCAAGCCTACCTCCTTTCATATTAAGGTAAGCCGCTGGCATCTCAGATAGCGTAATTGGTTGTGTCTTAGTAAGCCTACTGAATAAATAATGCCGGACATTCTCATTCTGAGAATCACCTCTACGAATTGCGTCCACCAAGTCATCGGTTTCGTTCTCAAAGTATGGCTTATTTTCTTTGATGAATTTCTTGTATGCCTTGGAGTTTTTATTACGCAATTGCCCTTGTGCCTGGCGGAATGCACCACGCAAATTGTTTTCCTTGAGAGCGATATCGAGATTCTTAAATCCTGTAAGCTTGAACAATTTATCCATCGCACCTTTCATTGCACCAGCTTCTGTGAACTCACTTGCTATATCGTTAAGCCCAAAGTCTTTTAACTTAATTTTAGGACCGAATGGCGAGATTGTATTTATCAAACCATTTCGATATGAGTTTAAAGCCAAGTCACCTAACTGTGTAATTGTTGAGTATGGGTTAGCTATTGTTGATGCATAGATAACATTACGAGCTATATTTGTACTCTTACCTATGCGAGCTTCACCACCTTTAAACCTAGTGCTAATTAACTTAGCTACCTCTTGCTGTTGAGCCGGGTCTTTAATCCTCTCTATGTCTTGGAATATACTGCGAGCAGTAGGGTCTTGAGATTTACCAAGGAAGCGGTTCTTATTTACCTTGTAGGTAACATTATCGACATACTTTTGTAGCCCACCAAGGAAGTCATCATAGAATGGTTGCGTATCTTCTGTGATGTTAGATAGTACTCGCTCTTTTTGGAACGAAGCCTTTCCGCTACCACGCAAATTATTA